>JRYF01001711.1_pt1 | contig 19905 bp, 17 predicted proteins | sample 235331 | NCBI WGS metagenome assembly JRYF01 (sample SAMN03074217, study PRJNA261475) | activated sludge metagenome | biome: Wastewater Treatment Plant; feature: Wastewater; material: Activated sludge; isolation source: activated biomass of a wastewater treatment plant treating hydrocarbon... ...
GTAACATCAGTTATATAATACGCATCTCCTGCCGAGATTTGGAACAAGGTGTTCACATGACTTTTCCCGACCGTGTAAAAAAAACATTTCGCCATCTATTGCTGTTGGGAATCTTGTTTACTTTTCAAGCGGGGACCGGTCGGGCGCAGGAACAGGTCCCAACGGAAGCGTACGTTACGGTGGAACAAACAGGGACCGCCCTCGAGACCGAAGCGTCCCCCATCTCGACACTGCCCATCCAAACTGTAACGCCCAGCCCAACCACGCCAGTCGAGACGCCCACGGCGACCTACATCGAAACGGCAGAGACGGTCTCTCCAACACCTCCCGTCGAGGCGCAGGCAGCATTTACCGGCGAGCGCATCATGATCAAGATCACAACCAGCGCCCGCCTGGAAAAGGTGATGGAAAGAACGGAAGCGTATGGACGCGTGATCGAAAATACTACGTTGGAGAAATTGGGTGTTTTCCTCCTCGAAGTCCCGGCGGATCGGGTCGAAGAAAAGATATCCGAATTACGCAATGTTTCCGGGGTTGCGCTCGTCGAACACGATCATCAGGTGCAGGCATTGGACATTTTCCCGAACGATCCGGGTTTCCCGAACCAATACGCGCTAACGGCAATCCGCGCTCCGCAGGGCTGGGACACCTCGACGGGCGCATCGTCGGTGACGATTGCGATCCTCGACAGCGGCGTGGACCTCGGTCACCCCGACCTGGCAGGCAAAATAGCGCAAGGATTCGATTTCGTGAACAACGACAACGACCCGCAGGACGATTACGGGCACGGCACGCACGCCGCCGGTATTGCAGGCGCCACCGGTAATAATGGGATCGGCATCGCCGGCGTTTCGTGGGGTGCGCGCATCCTGCCCGTAAAAGTCCTTGATGCAAGCGGCTCGGGGAAATTTTCCAACGTCGCCGCGGGTATCGTCTGGGCAACGGATCGAGGCGCACAGGTCATCAACATGAGTTTTGGGGGGGCGGACGATTCCCAGATCCTGCACGATGCGGTCCGATACGCGTATGAACGCGGCGTGTTGATGATCGCGGCGAGCGGGAACTCCAACACCAATCTCGTGCTTTATCCGGCGCGTTTTTCGGAGGTTATGGCAGTGGCGGCAACAGATGCCAGCGACCAGCGGGCGTCCTTTTCCAATTACGGCGGCGAGGTCGAGATCGCCGCGCCCGGGGCAGGCATCCTCAGCCTGTGGCCCGGCGGGTACAACACCCTCAGCGGCACCTCCATGTCGGCGCCGCACGTGAGCGGGTTGGCGGCGATCCTCTTTGGGTTGGGATACGACGCGGAATCCGCCCGTCAACAGATCAAAGCCTCGGCTCGGGACATCCCGCCGGAAGGGCAGGATATATACACAGGCTTCGGGTTGATCCAAATGGACACCGCTCTGCAGCTGCTCCCTTCCCCAACCGCCACAGTTCAAAGCGTGGACGGACCATTCTCCCCGCCCGTTCAACTCCCGACCCTGGCATGGACGATCACCCCCGGCATGTCCCCGACATCGGTCACTGTGACAAGGACAGCGGCACCGCCAACGACGCCTTCCGCTTCATCCACGCCGACGGTTGATCCGACAAAGATACCTGAAGTCACCCCGACGCCTGCAACTGAAACCCCGTCGGCGACTGGCGAGTTCCGTTCCCCTTATCTTTGCGGCGGGATTGTGTCCATTTTCCTGGGAATCCTGGCATTCCTCTTGTATCGCAGGAACGCATCGCACAAATGACCGTCCCCAATATACATTTTTGTTATCCGGTCACGTGACTGTATTTTTACAGGATCACGCGCAGAGGATATAATTCCCGTCAGACACGCACCGCGATGGAACGCGCCTCAACCGATCTAATCCCTTCGACGAGGGAATGGAGGAAGAAATGAAAAAGACAACCTACTCAAGACTGCCGCTCAAGGGGTTTCAGGTCACTCTTTTGATGAGCATCCTGCTCTATACCCTTGGCTTGGGAAATTCCCTGCCGCTTGCCCAAGCCGCGCCGCCTTCGCACGACCTGTTCGTCAACGCCAAAGCGATACCGGGCATTCCCTACACGGACATTGTCAACACAACGGAGGCGACTCCCGCCACTGAAGCCGCTGCCTTGATAACCGACGAACCCAAAGTGCTTGTACCCTGCGACGGTCATCCAAATCTTCAGGCTGGGATTGCGACGGTTTGGTATAAGTACACCCCGACCAAAAACGTGGAAGTCCACGCGGATACCATGGGATCCAATTACGACACCTATATTGCAGTCTGGACCGGTTCCAGCCTGGGCAACCTGACGCTGGTGGCATGTGACGACGACCAATTCGGTTACGTACAATCGCAGGTGATTTTCAATGCCACTGCAGGGACCACCTATTACATCCAGGTCGCCGAATACAACGGCGAGATCTCAGCCACCTCCGCCTCCAAACCGGCTCCGGAGGTCCAGGCGCAAGGCGGAGGAAACCTGGCTTTCCACTTGACGACTTTTGGGGACGCACCGAGTCATTACTGGGCTTGGAGTTTCATAGAGGGACTGGCGATATCCGGCGTCACCAGCGGGTGCAGTACTCTTCCGCTCAACTACTGCCCGGAAAATCCGGTCACGCGCGCGCAAATGGCGGTCTTCCTGCTCAAAAGCCTCCACGGTACATCCTACACCCCGCCCGCAGTCGGAACAAGCACCGGCTTCACGGACGTGCCGACCACCTACTGGGCGGCGGCATGGATCAAACAACTGGCGGCGGAGGGCATCACTGNNGGCTTGGATCAAGCAGTTGGCGGCGGAAGGCATCACCGGCGGCTGCGGGAATGGCAACTACTGTCCGAACAATCCGGTCACCCGCGCCCAGATGGCGATCTTTTTGGTGAGGACGTTCAGTTTGCCGTAGACGGGGAATGTCGTAAACATCTGCCACCCACCGGCATGAACATTGGTGGGTGGCGTTTTTGATTCATAGTTTGGCGAAGAAAACGATCACACTGATGAGCGTGAGGATATTCAGGGCGACCATAAATGCGACGAATAATATCCCTCTCCAGATTGCCGGGACTCTCACCCATTGCATCACCTGCCGCCAACCGGCAACCAGTAAAAGCGCCGTAGGCAGGATCACTGGGTAGGCATAGCGCGCCCAGGGCAGGAGGGGGGAGGTGCTTAACAGTTCAGATCCTCCACGTGCAATTGTCATCCCCCAAACAATTATTAGAGATATCCCCAGAAAAAATATTGGGGACCATGGAAGAAATTTACTTTTTCCTGCCATCATAAAAATCCCCCCCATCAATCCGAGCACAGTTAACCACTGCAATAATGGATAGACCTGATCGCTGCCCAAAATGGTGACACGCGCACCGGGGACCTTACTCCAAAAGGTTTGAAAAAGGTGCAGGAGGGATGCACGATAATGTCCACGCGAATTCTGCCAGTCCTGGAGCGAGCCGATCAGGCTATTCAGCGAACCGGGGAATGCATTGTCAATCATTCTCGATATTTGAGGTGAAAGATATATCCAACCTTTCTCTGCAGATCCATTTCGGAGGATGTTTAAAAAATTTGAGTCTGACCAGTTGCCGCTTGTACCCAGTGAATTGTTGAATTGCGCTACCCCATCCAGTACGCCCTGCGCAAGGACGATCCCGTCCAGATAGATGGAAACCGGCGCTCCACCTTCTTCGATTTGAGGCAGGGGCCAGATCCTGAGAATACCATTCTCAGCCTCCAAAGGTATCTTGAAAGTCTGACTGTAAAAAGTTGGGGTGGTGGTCAACATTACATACTTCGATGGTTCGCGATATTGAGGATTGCCGTTGAGAATTTTCATTTGCAGATAAGGAATGCGTGCCCTGATGGGACGGTCCGCCCACATCCATGTCCCGAGCGTCACCCATTTACCGCGCAAGGGCCGAACAACAGGCGTGTCAACCAATTGATTCAGGCGAAGTCCGTTATCATCAAGGAAAGTGATGTGAAGGGCATAATCGCCAAGCACGGCTTGATCCGTTTTCAGCCGCGTAACGACGGGCTGGTTGGTTTCCCGATACCACAAACCAGCATCACCCCAACGGAGGATGATAAATGGGGAGGTGAATAGGATGAACCCAATGACCGCCCAGGGCATCCAACGGAACTTTTTTCGAAACAGGGAGAACAATAAGGCAACCAAACTCAAAGGAATCGCGGACCAGGCGGTATTTTTTGCCCAAAAACACAGCCCCAATGTAGCGAGCAGCCCCAGGAATCTTCCCCAGGTAAGACCGCGTTGAATCAGGAGCAGGCAGGTCCACAAGAACAAAGTAAACGCCAGCACAGCCATCACATCGTCATTGACCGAGGTCATGACGTCTGCCAAACCCGGCAATAACGTCATGAAAGCGACCGTCAGCCATCGCAGGGAATGGTCCTTGGGAAGGATTTCCCCCAACGCCATCCAAGCCAGCCACAAGGTAACGATGAACAACGCTGTGGATAACAATCGGGCGGAATATAGCTGGGTTACCAGGTCGGTATTTTTCAAAAATCGTAGCGGCAGGGACGCCAGTATGTGATAAAGGGGATATTTTGTGTGTTGCGGGATTCCAATGTATATCGGTACGTTCCCCGAGATATCCGGCTTAATCTCGAAATCCATGAAACGATCGTATCTATCCATCGAGCGCGCCAGTTCGAGGCGCATGTCCGGGTCGAACTCGTCCGCCTGGGGCCAGCGATCGAAATTTGCGATCTGCCAGGCGAATTCGAAATGCCCCGTCTCGTCATGATTCCACCAGGGCGGGACCATGAACGTGTAAAGCAAACCCTGGATCAAGCCTGTCAGCAAGATCAAATGGAGAGGATGCCCTGCCGCCCACTTGGTGATTTTCTGCGCTACTGCCATGATTGTAGTAAAATGCCTTCTCTCGAACTATAAGTATAATGTAATTTGTATTTATTATTGGAGTGAATGCGTTGGGGTGAGTCTAATAAGAACCAAAAAATCGTGCAAGTAAATCGTTTGGCTAGGTTGAAGATCGGAGATTCGATGAAGTGAAAAACAAAGAAAAATGGCGACCAAGTAAGTATATATACAAAAAAGGAAAATTAATTGCATCAAGAGATCGAAAAGAGATTGGTGCCGGGTCGGTGTTAATCGGCGACCTTGTTGCCGGGTTCTACGACGCCAACCTCAGGTTATATGCAAAAGGAAAATTACTGGACCTGGGGTGCGGAAAAGTCCCCCTCTACAGTGCATATAAAGACTATGTTTCGGACAACATTTGTGTTGATTGGGAAAATACCCTGCATAAGAACGAGTATCTGGATTTTGAATGTGACCTGACAAAGATCCTGCCTTTTGCCGATGGAGAATTTGATACGATCATTTTGTCAGATGTCCTTGAGCATATTCCTCAACCAGAACATCTCTGGAGGGAAATGTCCAGGGTGTTATCACCAAACGGGAAGATCTTTTTGAATGTTCCTTTTTACTATTGGCTCCATGAACAACCTCATGACTACTACAGGTATACAGAATTTGCATTACGGCGATTTGTCGAGAATTGCGGATTGGATCTGGTTCTATTCGAGGCCGTTGGAGGTTCCCCCGAGATTTTAGCGGATATTTTTGCCAAGCACTTTCAACAACTTCCCTTGATTGGAGGAGGACTGGCAATTGCAATTCAATATAGCATAAAGCTCTTTGTGAAAACAACTTTGGGTCAAAAGGTTTCAAAACGAACAAATGCACTATTTCCGTTGGGATACTTTTTGATTGCAGAAAAGGTAAAATAACACAAATCCATGACATTGCTCCACATTCTGTGGAGGCAGATATAACTCTGCCTCTGGTTTAATGGAACAGGAATATTTATACGAAAGTGAAAAAGCATTACGAAACAAAATGAAAAGGAATTTATTATGACAGAAAAAAAGAAGCGTTCACGCACTTCCCCACTTGACGATGAGGTGGATCTGCGTACATTGATCGCCACCCTCTGGCAGGGACGTTACCTGATTGGTGGGATTGTCTTTGTGATGGCGCTGGCCGCTTTTGCATTGAGCCGTTGGGTCATCCCTCCCGGCTATGAATCGGAGGCGTACCTCACGGTGCGTACGGTGATCATCGAGCCGGGCAGCGCCGCAGGCGATTGGAGGAGCATTGCCGTCAAGCCGGATGTGAAAGCGGTATTGGCAATGGCTACGTCGGACGGCTTGCTCCAGCAGGTCCTGGATGATGAAGTCGTACAATCCGCATTTGCGAATGAAAAAGACGAACTTTCGTTGGAAGGATTAAAAAGCATGGCTTCCGCGTCGCTGGATGGGGTTGATTTGATCCGGTTACACGTCAAAGACAGCGACCCGGAGCGGGCAGCCGCGCTGGCAAACCGCTGGGGGGAACTGGTGAGGGACAACACCAACCGCGTTTATGGTGTATCGCAGGCGGGTTCTGTGCTTGCGGAAGCGGTCGGCGACGCTGAAATTCAGTATGAACAGGCGCAACAAAACCTGGAAACTGCGCTCGCAGAAAACCGTTGGCTCCTGTTCGACACCCAGTTGACAACCGCCAGGCAGGATCTTGAGTGCCTCTTAAGCCGCAGGACCAATCTGGAACGGGCTTCCGGTGATCTACGGGAATTGGAGATGAGTTGGTCCGATCTCCCCGGAGAGGATCGAATTTCGACATCCGATTTTCTCGCTTTGCTGGAATTAAGCCAGCGGACGTTTCTGAACCCCTGTCAGATGTCCGAGAACGGAATCCAGTTGCAGGTTGGGAAAGATTCGTTCGATGTCACGAGCGCGGCTGATGCGCTGCTGGAAGGAAAACGCCTGCAGGGACTGATCGCCTCCCTCATCAGTCAGTTGGAGCCGGTGGAGGAGACGCTGAACCGACGGATATTATCGCTCAATCAACAACGTGAGACGGCGATTGCGCAAGTGAACCTCCTGCAAAAGAGGCGGGATGATACGCGCAGCCTGTATCAAAATCTACAGGACAGGCTCGCCCTTTTCGAGACGGTCTTCCAGGAAGGAAGCCGGGTGGCATTGATCAGCGTTCCGGCATCCGCTCCTGAAGAGCCCAGTTCGCCCAGTACCTTGTTGAATACTTTAGTGGCGGGACTCTTGGGCGGTATTTTGGGCGCGTTTTGGGTCTTGTGGCGCGCCTGGCAGGACAAACCAGCCGGATAACGAGAACGGGAAATGCCAGATCACCAATGGCTGGCGCGCATCCGCGCCCGGTTGAGTTCATCGCTTTTGCGCAATACCTTATGGATGTCGGGGGGCTTTGCTGCGCGTCTGGGCTTGCAGGTGGTGTACTTCATCCTGGTGGCTCGCAGTTTGAAAACCGCGGAATATGGCGTCTTTGCCGGGGCGCTTGGCTTGGTCACGTTTCTCTCTCCGTTTGTTTCCTGGGGGAGCGGCAATATCCTGATCAAATACGTCTCGCGTGATCAATCCCTGTTCCCGGCATACTGGGGAGCGGCATTGATAACAACCCTGCTTTCGGGCGCGGGACTGACTGTATTAGCCTGCGCCTTGGGGATGCTCGTCCTGCCACAGGACCAACCAATCACGATTTTGTTATATATTTCCATCGGCGACTTTTTGGGAATGCAATTAAGCCAGATAGCCGGACAGGCGTTTTTAGCGGTGCAGCAAGTACGGTTTACATCATTCATCCACGTTTCCTTGGGGGTCTTCCGTTTGATCGCGGCGTTTCTGTTCTTCTTGGCGCCCATCGAAAAAACAGCCCAATTTTGGGGAATGATGTATATGGTCAGCGGTCTATTGGCAGGTTTTTTGGGGTATTTCATTGTCACGAAAAGAATCGGTTCAGGGCGGTTCGCATTCGAGCCAGTGCGGCGTATTTGGCGCGAGGGTTTTTATTTTTCGGTGAGCATTTCTTCTCAGGGCGTATATAACGACATTGATAAGACATTATTGTTACGCCTGTCCGGCGATTCAATCGCCGGGGCGTATGCCGCGGCATATCGGTTTTTGGAGGCGGCTTTTGTGCCGGTACGCGCCCTGATCCATGCCAGTTATCCGCGCTTTTTCCAGCGCGGCGCAGTGGGCATGAGGGAAAGCCTGCGCTTTGCACTTAAGTTGCTTCCCTGGGCAGGCGGACTGGGCGTGACGGCGGCGCTCGGTCTTTTGTTGATCCGTCCGCTGATCCCCCTATTACTCGGCGCAGAGTATACGCTGTCGCTTGACATTCTCCCCTGGCTGGCTGCCATCCCGATCCTGCGGGCGTTCCATTATCTCGCCGCCGATTCGCTGACCGGCGCGGACTTTCAACCCATCCGCAGTTGGATACAAATCGGGATCGCTGGTTTTAACTTTGTCGTCAATTTATGGTTGATCCCGCGCTACGGATGGTTGGGCGCGGCTTGGAGCAGTCTGCTTTCGGATGGACTGTTGGCAATTATTCTTTGGTCGGTTGCTCTTGGCAAAGCCCGTTTAGAGCCTGCGACGGAGGCGGTATGAAGATCCGTTTGCGCCCGCTTGAATACATCCTGCACGCCTATATGTTGGTTCTGTTGAGTAGCGGCTTCTTACCACTTTTACAGTTGATGCGGACTGGGTCTGCTGCAGACTTGGTTGAAGGTGATCCATTGACGCGTTTTCTTTTGCTGTTAGGATATGGGTTGAGCCTGCCTTTTTTGTTAATCAAACCGCGTCAAGCATTGCATGAATTGGCGGGAGCGCCTTGGGTCTGGGCGCTGATTGGATTCGCAGTTCTCTCATTGTTTTGGTCCCAATTACCATTATTAACTTTACGCCGGTCAGTGGCGACTTTACTGGCAGCATTGTACGCCCTCATTCTAATACAACGATTCACTTTGGCCGAATCCCTCAAACTTTTTGGGTGGGTGTTTATGTTAATGATGATAGCAAGCTTACTAATGATTATCTTTTTGCCCGATTGGGGCATTATGAAAGAGCCTCACCCAGGCGCATGGCAGGGGATTTTTACACACAAAAATGTTCTTGGCCGTATTACCATCCTCAGCTTGCTTATTTTTATTATCTTGTTCTTCAGTGAGCGAAGCATACAACGCTTGTTCTGGGGAGTTGGAATAGGAATTACAGTCGTTATCCTTCTTGGTTCCCGTTCATCCACTGCATTGGTGTTGACATTCACTGTAATCCTGGCAATAGCAATCGCACCTCTGTTGACTCCTTTGAATAAAAGGTCAAATTTTCTATCTTTATTATTAGTCTGCATATTTGGGTTGTTATCTTTATGGATATTGTTTTACACTTATATTGACATTCTTTCTTTGCTTGGTAAAGACCCTACCCTTACCGGGCGCATCATCCTATGGGAAAACAGTTTACGATTGGGCTTTGAACGTCCATGGATAGGATGGGGCTTTGGGACTTTCTGGTTGGGTTGGCAGGGACCTTCAGCCCAAATCTGGAGCGCGGTATTATGGGAACCGCCTCATGGACATAATGGATACCTTGATTTGTTTCTACAACTGGGTTTCGTGGGGTTATTCTTGGGATTGGCCCTTTTTTACCAGTCGGGCAAACAACTTGCCAAAGCGTTTTGGAGATACAAAATCAATTGGCAGGTAAGTTTTCTGTTTGGATTATGGGTGTTATTGCTGGTGTACAATATGAACGAAAGCGCCTTTTTACGCCAAAATAATATCCTTTGGACAATGTTGGTCTGGCTCAGTTTCAGCGCAAATAAAATGTGGCTGTACGAACAATGACGCCCCGTAAAATGGATGATATCTCAATTTCAATTGAGTCTGCAATTCTCTAAGTGTGAGGTTATAAATGTTTATAAAACTAGCTGATTCTCTTATTTCTTGTCTAAACCGACACCCAAAGTTAATAAAACGGTTAGGTTGGTTTATTCAAGTATTGGTGGTTATCCAAAGTGTTCTCATGTGGGCTGCCGGAAAAGAATTCGAGACTTACACTGACTGCCTCTTTCACAATCGCAAACAGGCTAAACATCCATGGATCAAGGAACGGACAATTGAATATCCCTGGGTATATAAGCGAGTCTCGAATTTGAACAATTGCAGAATATTGGATGTGGGAGCAAAAGAAGGGCTGCCTATTACCGACCTGTTACTGGAGAATCATAATTATGTATACGCGATTGATATTAATACATCTGGCACGCGTAAAACCGGCAATCTCTCATTTGTCAAAGGCGACATTGTCTCAACGTCCTTTGAAGACAATTTCTTCGATGCCGTGATCCTTGTTTCCACGCTGGAACATATTGGCGTGGCTGGAAGATATGGTGTCACTCAACAGGATGAAGAAGGCGATTTTCGCGCCATGCGGGAGAGTTATCGTATCTTGAAGCCTGGGGGGAGAGTTATTGTCACTGTGCCCTATGGTGTTGGAAAAAGTTTGCCCTTAAATCGACTATATAATGCCGAGCGGATTAAGCGCATATTTGACGGGTTTGAAATAAACGAAAGTCAATACTTCAAATTCAACTCTACCTACCAACTTTGGCTGGATGTGCCGGAAACAGTAGCGGCAGGTAATAATTGGGACAATGACCAATGGTACGCAATTGCTTGTTTTGATGCCAGAAAATCAGCGAGTGGCCGTGCTCAATAAACCAAGGGTCATTGAACCGTCATTTGTTTAGAATATGCCTCCCGACGCTTTGGTGTTTGGCTTAAGATAAGCAATGCGCAGACACTGTATTAGGTTTTACCAGAACCAAGGGATGTGTAAGCAGCGATGACAAGAATTGCCGCCATATTGACAGTCCATAACCGAATATCCGAAACCATCTCATGTCTCGAAGCCTTATATAATCAAACATGCTGGCTTGATAACAGGCGACTTGAAGTTTACCTGACAGACGATGCTAGCACTGATGGAACAGCACCAGCCATTGCCAAACAATTTCCACAGGTCAACATCTTGATGGGCACGGGTAATTTGTATTGGTGCGGCGGAATGCGGCTGGCATTTGGCAGGGCATTGAAAGAAGGTTTCGACTACTATCTTTGGTTGAATAACGATACAAAGATTTTCCCGGATGCTCTTCAGGTTTTACTGGCAACTTCTCAACAGGTTGGTTTTGATGCTGTCGTGGTTGGTTCAACTTGCAATCCAGAAACGGGAGTCCATACTTATGGAGGTGTACGACGAGCCAGCCGTTGGCACAAATTAAAATTTACTCCCACTCCTCCTGGCAACACTCCAAAACAAGCTGAGACAATGAACGGCAACTTTGTGCTTATCCCAGGTCAAATTGCCGGTACAATGGGCAATTTGGATCCCATATTTACGCATGGAATGGGCGATTTTGATTATGGCCTGAGGCTGTCGAAACTTGGCTATAAGGTCATGATTGCCCCTGGGTACGTTGCACATTGCAAAAGGAATTCATTGAACAACACATGGCAAGACCTCACTCTGCCCACTAAAGAAAGATGGGAAAAAATTCAAGGACCATTAGGTATTCCTCCGAGGGAATATGCACACTTCGCAAAACGTCACGCCGGAAATCTATGGTTTATTTACTGGGCGCTTCCATATCTTCGCACACTCATACCAGTACATCTGTTCATGAAACGTTATTTTCAAAAATAATTCTACAATAAAAAGACTTCTGCCGGATTTAAATAACAGTATAGACCAGTAAACCATCATTGCATATGAGTTGGATGCCGAAAAATACAACAACCACGCTGGAAATTGGCGGCACATATCCCAAACAGATGTCAAATAATAAATAACAACATCGAGGAGTGATCTTTTACCGATTTCTATCTGTTTGAGAAACCGTGACACGGCTCATTAATAATTTGAACGCTTTGCGAAAGAAATTCTGTATGGTGAAATATGAAACAGCGTAAACTGGCTTACCTCTCCGGCGCACCGCGTGTATCCACACGCCTCGAAGCGGAAGCCACTGGTCCAAAGAGTCATGTGCTTGGCGTAATTCGGGCTTTTGAGTCTCTGGGTTGGGATGTGAAACCGTTCATCGTTGGCGATCGGGTGCCTATTAATTGGATACGCACCGGTGCGCGTCGGCAATTGAGCCGTAATGTTTTGAGTCGCACAGCGGCAGACCTTTTGCGTATCGGTATGAACTATCAAAATTCCCGGAAGGCAGTGCGTGAAATTGGTCAGGTGGACTGGGCTTATGAGCGCTTTGGCGCATTCCAATCATTGGGGCGCATATTTCAGCGACGCGGCATACCATGGATTTTGGAAACAAACGCCCCATTGTTCCATGAAGCAAAATTCGACGCCCGAAGCATGGAGTTGAGCCGGCTGGCGCGATACTTGGAATTGCGCGCATATCGTGAATGCGATGTGTTGGTATGTGTTACCCAGGCACTTAAAGATATTATCGTTCAGGAGGGCGGAATCTCACCCAGTAAAATAATCGTATTACCCAATGGGGTGGACACGGCTCTTCTGGATCCACAAAACACGAAAACAAGCAGGTTGTTTGACCTTCCCACCATAGGATTTGTCGGCTCGGTAATGGAATGGCAGGCGCTCGATTTGTTGATCCACGCATTGGGGGAGCTTAAGGCTGATGGTATTGACCTGGGACTTACTATCGTCGGAGATGGTCCTGCGCGCGAACAGTGGGAAAGATTGGTCACACAGATCGGTTTACAGAATAGAATCCGTTTTATGGGTCATGTCGCATGGGAAAGCATCCCCCAATATATTGCCGGTTTTGACTTGTGCTATTCTGGTCAGGTTGCGACAAGTACGGGTCAAATGTACCTTTCTCCCCTCAAACTATATGAATATCTGTCCATGGGCAAACCGGTGGTGGCTTCCGCTTATGAAGATGCCCAGCGTCTGCTAAAAGATGGAAAAGGCTACTTATTTACACCGGGCGACAAGGACAGTCTGAAAAATGCCCTGCGTACTGCATATGCACAACGCAGCAACTGGGCTGAGATAGGTCGAAGATCCAGAAATGAAATCGTACAAAATCATAGTTGGGAGGCGCGTGTAAGAGAACTTACCGGGCAGGTTCAGAAAATGCTGGGAAAAGCATGAACCCTGTAAAACTTCTTGGCGCCGATGTTGACCCGCTGACCATTGCAGAACTCAACGCTGTCATCGAAGAAGCCATTTCGAACGGTGAACGATGGCTTATTGCCAATCACAACCTGCACAGCATCTATCTTTATCATCACGATCCCAAGATGCGGGAATACTACAAAAGGGCAAAGGTCATCCATATAGACGGAATGCCACTGTTGCAATGGGGGCGCCTCATGGGCTATCACCTGGACCAGGCACACCGCGTAACCTACCTGGACTGGTTATATCCCCTATTGAAAGAATCCCGTCAAAAGGGCTGGCGGGTATTTTATCTGGGCGGGAAACCTGGGGTTGCTGAAAAAGCGGCACAAATCCTGACCGATCAATTGCCGGGTTTGCAGGTCCGCGTTTATCATGGTTACTTTACGGAAAAAGAAAAACAACATATTCTGAATGAAATTGCTGGCTTTCAAACCCAAATTCTCATGGTTGGCATGGGAATGCCTTTCCAGGAGCATTGGGTATTGGATAACCTGGAATCCCTTAAGGTCAATGCGATCCTGAATGCAGGCGCCTGCTTCGATTATGTAGCTGGCGCTGTCCCGGCCCCTCCCCGCTGGATGGGCAGAATTGGGTTCGAATGGCTATATCGGTTAATGAGCGAGCCGGGCAGGCTGGCAAAACGTTACTTATGGGAACCATGGTTTCTTATTCCTCACATGGTAAAGGATATGGTTTTCTATTATCGCAGAGACATGCAGTAAGTGCTCTTTGTTGCAACAACCGCAAATTAACGAAGGGTGGTCTCAAGATCTTTTGCAACAGACACCTTTATTCGTGCGATCCATGAGAAATATAAGCTCTGGCGAATTCTTGGGAGGCAATATGGGAATAGCCAACATGATAATGGAGACAGCTCCAGATTACCATCATCTGTGTGTACCTGTTTTTACTGCTTCCCTCTTTATCGCCCACTGACGGTTATCACCATTGGAGTATATAATGCTGTATCTTTCAGAAGTGACAAACTCGTTTACAGCTTGATAAACTCCATGGTGTCTATGTCCCGGGTCTGGCTGCCAATCATCTCCTGCGATCACGCCGGCGATCTTGACCTTGCTGGTTAATATCTGCAATTCATGCTTGGTATGCTCGTATGCATGAGACGAATCGATGTAGACCCAATCAAAATAATGATCAGGGAATGTGGCAAGCACTTGAAGATCGTCACCCACGTGTACCAGGATACGGCCGTCTTCGATTTCGTTCTTCAAAGTTTGCAGGATTCTTATTAAAGCATCAACCGTACTTTGATTCCCGCCTGCCCAGGACCAATGATCTGTAAGAAAATACCAGGGGTCAATAAGGTGCAGTTTTGTTGCATTGGTATATTTCAGAAGAATGGGAGAAAGATGACCTTTGTATACTCCTAATTCTGCGCCAACCCCATTCTTTGGAAATACCTGTTCTATGAACTGTATTCTCATCCGTTTCTTGATTGTCTCAACCCTTCGATCAATATATTCCCACCTGTAGATAAGAGGGTGCCTTAATATACTTTTCACCAAGTCTGTAAGCATGGATGTTCCAAATCTCATCTTGAATTTATCCTTTCACCCTCAACGACCAGCCGGATTTATACAGCGGTGGAATAACGACTTGTGGACGGTCTCCAGGCGCGCCACCCAACGTCCCAAATCAATTAGGATGCTGTGCCGCTGTAACACGAACAATTATAAACATGGAATATAGACGGGTCAACATGGAGAGTGGCAAAAGCGGTGATGGGCGAAGTTCATCATATCAGCAGGATGATTTGGATGGCTTTGACGCCTTGCCCCAAGTGTATACTGTGATTGCAACAGATCCGTTGATATTTTGTTGCAACCCTGCATTCGCTTTCTCGTCTTGGTTTGACGGTCGTTTCGCGGCAGCCTGAACATCTTTGCCGCTCTCGAGAATATACATCGCTCGGATTTTGCCGATACGATGCTATAATAAAAACAGGTTCCTAACAGCTTTGATTTGGAACGAGGGAATCAAAAATGTTGCGTAGATTTTCGATTAACTTTGCAATCCTGTCCATGGTCATAGATGGGGTGGTTGTTATTGCCATGCTATGGCTGATGACTTATTTACGTCCAACCCTGGGCGATTTTTTGGGAACAGTTTTTGACATAAAAGAAATTGACAAACCCATCAGCCTGCCGCCCGTTTTGTACATTGTATTTCCCGTCACCTGGGTGCTCATCATGCTCTCCTTTTCGGTCTACAACGGGCGCAGGAACCTGCGCGCGGTGGACGAAATCACCCGGCTCACCCTCAGCGCCATACTGGCTGGCATCTCACTGGCGGGGATGCTCTATCTTAGTTACCGGGATGTCTCGCGCTTTTTGTTCATCACCTTCGTCATTTCCACTTACCTGATCCTGCTCCTGTGGAGGGGCCCGGCGCGTATGCTATACCAGTGGCGTAATCTTCGATCCGGGCGCATACACAGGGCGCTCCTGGTGGGAGCCGGGGCGGTGGGCAGGGAGGTTGCCGCCGAGATCGGAAAACATTCCTCCCGTGTGCAGATCGTTGGATTTCTGGATGACGACAGGGCAAAAAGAAAAAACCGGGACGACATCCTTGGCACACTGGATGAAGCGCGTCGCATCGCCGCCCAATACCAGGTGGACGACGTCCTCATAACCCTTCCGCTTCGAGCGCACGAACGTTTGAACCAATTGATCTGGGCGCTGTTCGACCTGCCGCTGCGGGTCTGGATCGTGCCCGATTACTTCCAATGGACACTGCACCATGCCGGGGTCGAAAACTTTAATGGCATCCCCCTGCTGGATGTCCGTGCGCCGGCGCTCAACGAGGAACAGCACATGGTCAAGCGTTTATTCGACCTGCTCATTACGGTCCCGGCAACCATCCTGCTCTTGCCGTTGATGGGCATCAGTGCCCTTGCGATCTGGCTCGATGATGGATTTCCCTTTTTATTCAACCAACAAAGGGTGGGGGAGAATGGCAGGCTTTTCACCGTTTATAAATTCCGAACCATGGTCAGGAATGCCGAGAAATTGCGTCACACCGTGGAGGAGTTTGATGAGAATGGAAATATCCTGCATAAACATTCTGAAGACCCGCGGGTCACACGCGTTGGGCATTTCCTGCGCCGCTGGAGTCTGGATGAACTGCCTCAATTATTCAATGTCCTGAATGGAACGATGAGTTTGGTGGGACCCCGCCCGGAACTACCCTACCTGGTCGAAAAGTATCAGCCCTGGCAGCGCAAGCGTTTTGCCGTGCCGCAGGGCATCACCGGCTGGTGGCAAGTCAATGGGCGCAGTGACAAACCCATGCACCTGCATACCGAGGACGATCTGTATTACATACAAAACTACTCGATCTGGCTGGATATCCAGATCATTATCAAAACCTTCCTGATCGTATTACGCGGCAAAGGGGCATATTGATTTTCTCGATCCCGTACAGAGCGGTTTTCACCAACAGGGCGAAAAGCATAAATGGTTCACAACAGGGAAGCAGCGAAAAGTATCGGCAAGTTTTCTCAAGGGTTCACGTATCGTCTGGGACCGCATCCGGAAGATGGCTCTCGCGGGCAGTTGAAATAGTGTCTGTTTTCCTTTAGACTCCACACCAAAACCTGAAAGGAACCCACCATGCACTTCTCGCCAACTCTTCTCCCCTCCCTCACCAGGATACTCGGCTACCTCGACCCCGGCTCCGGCAGTCTTATCCTCCAGATGCTGATCGCCGCGCTCGTCGGCGGCGGATTATTGCTCCGCACCTTCTGGGGCAGGATCACCGGCAAGGGCAGGAAATCCAAAGACGACCTGGACGAAGCCGACGAAGACAAAGAGGATAAACGATCCTGATGAGCGACCAGACTCTCGGCGCGTCTTTTCGGGACCCGAGCGGGTTCCTGTTCAACCGCGGTGACCGCCTGTACCGGCAGGTCAACCAGGCGTATCGGAAAGATTACGACCTGTTGCTCTCCTCCGGACTGTACGACAAACTGGTTGCCAACAAACTGCTCGTCCCCCACAAAGAGGTTGACGTTCAGGCGGCTGATCCGGCGCTGAATTACAAGGTCATCGAACCGGAAAGAGTCAGGTTTATTTCCTATCCGTATGAATGGTGTTTCAGCCAGTTCAAAGACGCGGCTCTCGCCACGCTCCGCATACAGAAGTTCGCGCTCAAGTACGGCATGTCCTTGAAGGACGCAAGCGCCTACAACATCCAGTTCCATCGCGGGCGCGCCGCCCTCATAGATACTCTCTCCTTCGAGAAATACGAGGAAGGCAAGCCCTGGGTGGCGTATCGCCAGTTCTGCCAGCACTTCCTCGCGCCGCTGAGTCTGATGGCTTATCGCGACATCCGCCTGGGACAGTTGATGCGGGTCTACATTGACGGCGTCCCGCTCGACCTGGCAAGCGAACTGCTCCCGTTCAAAACCCGTTTGAACATGCCGCTGTTGTTGCACATCCATGCCCACGCCGCCTCCCAAAAACGCTATGCGGATTCGACCGCCGCCAAGACCGGCTCTCGATCCTTCAGCAAAACGTCCATGCTGGGTCTGATTGACAGCCTGGAATCCGGCATCAAGAAACTGGGATGGAAGTTCCAGTCCACGGAATGGGGCGAATATTACGACCAGACCAATTACAGCAAAGCTGGGCTGGATCATAAAGCGCAGATCATCAGCGGATATTTGGAAGAGATCAAACCTTCAGCCTTGTGGGACCTGGGCGCCAACACAGGTCACTTCAGCAAACTTGCCAGTCAACGCGGCATACCCACCATCGCCTTCGACATTGACCCGGATGCAGTTGAAAAGGGATACCTGGATAACAAAACCCGCAAGGACGACAACCTGCTTCCACTCCTGCTCGATCTGACCAACCCGAGTCCATCCATCGGCTGGCATCACCGGGAAAGGATGTCCCTGATGGAACGCGGTCCCGTCGACGCGGTCATGGCTTTGGCATTGATCCATCACCTGGCGATTTCGAATAACGTCCCGCTGGACCGGATCGCCCGCTTCTTTGCCGACGCCGGTCGCTGGCTCATCATCGAATTCGTGCCCAAGGACGACTCCCAGGTCAAGCGGCTCCTGTCCACCCGCCTGGATATTTTCCCTGATTACACCTTCGAAGGTTTCGAAACAGCCTTCGAGGAATATTTCGAGATCCATCGCGCGGACCCGGTTCAGGATTCCAACCGCCGTATGTACCTGATGGAAAAGAAGATATAACGAGAGGGTTGGTTTTGGTCAGCCAGATAGAAGGCAAAATTTGTTAGGAAAAGATGGAATTCCCCATTTCCATTCTGGTAAAATGGAACAAATCTTTGGAACTCCTCCACCTGCAAAAAGTCTTCATCCATTTTCATGATCGCCAACTTTTTGTCCTCACACAGGGCGGGGAACATAGTTCATCGAACGACGAGGTAAATCATGCTCACACGAAAAATAATCTCCCTGGTGCTTTTTGTGTCCTTACTGGCGCTTTCGGTCCCCACCAACGCGCGCAGCGAGGGCAGTCTGCCGGTTTTGGTCGGGCTTTACCCCTCCAGTTTGATCAGCCAGACCGTCGGCGAGATCAACGCCTTGGAATCCTACATGGGAAAGCCCACCATCTCGATCGCAGGCACCTTTCTCGACCTGGAAAACCCCGCTTCGCTCATCCAGGATGAACTGAATGCCTCCTGGGACAACGGCTACGTCCCCTTCGTCAACCTCGCCGCAGGATCGGCGGGAACGCCGCGCAGCGCCCAGGAAATTGCCAACGGAGCCATAGACGGCGCGATCCGTAACTGGGCGCAAACCTTCAAAGCCTGGAGTCAGGGAGGCGACAAACGCGCCTTCATCGCCCCCCTCCAGGAGATGAACGGCTTCTGGGTCAGTTACCATGGCGACCCGCAGAACTACATTCGCGCCTACGTGCGCATCCGCCAGATCTTCCTGGATGAGGGCGTCTCACCCTCCTCCGTCAGTTGGGTGTTTGCCCCGAACGGCTGGCACGACCCCTATACCGGCTACCCGTTCGAGGCTTACTACCCCGGCGACTCGGTGGTGGACGTGGTCGGGTTCAGTTCGTTCAACCACGGCAATTGCTGGACGTTCACACACAGCCAGCCTTACGAAGAACTCTATAAGCCCTATATGGACCGCATGGCGGCAATGGCGCCGGGCAAACCCATCTTCATCGCCGAGATCGGAGCCGCGCCGAACGGTCTGGACCGCGATGCCTGGATCAATGACACCCTCTCGAAGATCGGGGCATATCCCGGCCTGCGCGCATCCTGTATTTCAACCGCTCGGAGATCGCGGACAACTACATCCTTGCGAACGATCTCCTCTGCCCCGTCGTGGATTTCAGCCTGGATGCCAGCGACATAGACGAGAACCGGCATAATGAAACCTTCGAGGAGGGGAAGGCGGCGTTCAGGTTCCAGGTCACTAAACCTCCCTATGGATATTGGGCGCCGGACAGCGCGGAAATGATGAACATCGCCTTCTCCCGCCCCTCCGCAACCTTCGAAGACGTTTGGCCCGCTTCGGCTTTCTCGGGCAAGTCCACCACCCCTTACTACCAGCCCTGGGTCGAACGGCTGGTCAGCGCCGGTATCACTGCCGGGTGTTCCAGCCAGGTCATTGACTTCAACGGTGTAAGCGACTTCACCTTTCGTTATTACTGCCCGGAGGACAGCGTAACGCGCGCCCAAATGGCTGTCTTCCTTGAACGCGGCATCCATGGATTATCGTTTACCCCGCCCAGCGTGGCGCCGACCTTCAACGATACCGCCGGTCACTGGGCGCAAAACTGGATCGAGGCGCTGAGGAACGACGGCATCACCGCCGGTTGCGCAACCGGCTTATACTGCCCGGAAAACCCGGTC
>JRYF01001423.1_pt1 | contig 19852 bp, 13 predicted proteins | sample 235331 | NCBI WGS metagenome assembly JRYF01 (sample SAMN03074217, study PRJNA261475) | activated sludge metagenome | biome: Wastewater Treatment Plant; feature: Wastewater; material: Activated sludge; isolation source: activated biomass of a wastewater treatment plant treating hydrocarbon... ...
AGATTCATCACCCGTGAAAGTACGGCGGATGTGTAGTTTGCTGGCTTCCATCTCTGTGTGGCAAGTGTCCTGGATATGCCGCGTATTGGCGATGATGTGCGGGTACTGTTGAAATACATTTTCAAGATGACCCTTTTGGTAAAATATCTCTGATGACTTGGCGCAGTCTTTGGCATCGAGCTTGCCGATCATAATATTGAGATCTATGCATCTGAGTAGTTTGTGCGCCTTGAAGCCATCCTGATCCGCGAAGGTCACGGGACTGAAGATGACGAGTTTGTCCGGATAGTTTTTGAGATAAGATGAGTATAGATGATTGACTTCTTCGGGACGGATGCCTGCGTATTCGTAATCACGAAGCAGTTCCACACCTTTGGGTAGTTTGCGATAGATGATATAGCAATTTTTGAGCTCAGAGGCTTCTTTGGGTAGTGGTTCTCCGGAGAGGGACGATTCTGTGAGTAAGGCACATAGCTCCCGCCATCCTTCATCATTGCGTGCGATACCGAGATAGAGAAATTCACCATCCTGACGAAATTCAATTCCTAATATCGGCTTTATCCCTTCGGCACGACATGCCTGCACAAACTGAAAGGCACTGGAAGTATTATTGATATCAGAGAGTACAATTGTGTCCAATCCTGCCTGTCGAGCAGCCTTGGGCAACTCTTCGGGTGCGAAGATCCCGTATCGCATGCTGAAGTAGGAATGACAGTTGAGATACATAATAAATGTTGAATAAATCGACTATAATATGACGAATAAATAGACAAATATCAATATTGCTGCGGAAATGTGCAAGTGCTTCAAACAAATATTTTTAAAGGGGGAGGATCAGTGGGCAATGGAACCATGTTTCATGAGATGATACACCATTGTGCCTTTAGGAAACCGCTCGTTGAATACAGTTTTCTGTACCTCATTCCGGCCGGATTAATTCATAAGTAAAACTGAAAACACCTGAATAATCAATAGTGGTGTTTGATGAAGCGCAAGACTTTCTCCATTTCGCGACGGGTGGGTAGTGCGGAACCGGGAAAGTTGTTGTGCATAAAACTAAAAATAAACGTTCGTCCCTGATCGGTAAGCAAATACCCGCTTAGACAATGCACCCCGGAAAGTGTGCCGGTCTTGGCAAAGACATAAGGTCCGTCATCACCGGCATACAGATTTTTAATGGTACCGCTCACGCCTCCCGCAGGAAAATAGTAAAATACCGATGATCCACCGAAATCGTCATAGAGTTTTTTGAGAATATAAGCGACCGTCCTGGGGGTCAATTTATTATATATTGATAGTCCGGAACCGTCAAACCAATATACCGGATGTGGGGTGTCCTGCAACACGCTGTCTTTCATATACTGAATGACTTTGTAGGAGTTCAGGGTATCGAATAAGGTGAAGGAGGAAGCCAGCAGCAATTGCTCTGCAATAAAGTTGTCACTTTCTTGCATAAATTTTCTGTAAATTGAGTCCGGTGCCAAAGCAAAGATCGATTGCCACTCCATAGGTTGGGGCCCGGGGGAGGCAGTCTTGAGAGGAATACCGGTTTTCCATTCAAACAATGCAGAAAACATCGTTGAGTCCCATCGAATGGGAACTGCTCGTTTAATAGTGTCTTGCAAGTGTGGATGAAATTTGGCTTTAAATGCATTGGTTGTTTCCTCTCTTTCCACATAGAATGTGACCCTTTGTCCTGTATCCGCAGATACGGACGTTGACATCGTAAATATCGAAGGATAAACTATCGGAATAGAATCTCCTGGATTCATTTGAAATCGTACAGCATTGCCAAAAAGCGGCAAATCACTTCTTTCGGTTTGGTAGTAATAGGTGAAATCGCCCCATGACCATCCCGGGCCAAATCGTTTGTCCACCATATGGTTTCGATCAATGAATACTGTTTTGCCGGGAATAGCGGATTGTAACCAGGCTATAACCGGGTTTTCATCCTCAAACTCCGGATGAAACAATGTGGGCCCACCTGCCCCTCTGATCCACAGCGTATCACCTTGAGAAGCAAATGCAAGAATAGGTATGGATTTTCCCATGATGGTAAAAGCAGTGTACAGAGTCAGGATTTTGGTATTGGAAGCCGGGGTAAAATATTTATCAGCAAAGTGATTATACAAAGTTTCGCCGGTTAGCGCATCTGCAAGATAAAATCCAGTAAATCCGGCTTTGAATACCGGTGAAGACTTTACCAGGGGATCCAGTTGCCTTGCGACCTTTTTTTCTGTCAGATGAGTGACTTTGCATGATAACATCAGCAAGGCGAGTACATATATGATGATTCTTTTTGGCATCACTCAATTTTTCTATAGATTATAGGACGGTCGAATTTAGCTAAAAGCATGCGAATAGTAGTGTATGCATAGAACGGTTTTTCTTAGCTTTTACCTTTTAATTGATTTGGTTCATTGTATCAGACGATGATTTATATAGCCGGCGGGTTGAAAACGAATAAGTATAGATGGGAATATTCGTTATTGTAACGTTAAAGACTGCAAGCAAAAACATTTTAGAAGAATGAAGATACTATATTGTGGGTTGTTTTGTCTTTAACAAGCTGTAATTTTACTTCAAAAAAATGAGAAAAAACATATTCGTTATTCTGGGCTTTATACTATGTTCATCAGCGACTATAGAAGCACAGCACTATTTAGGAAATTGGTATGGTGCTTTGGAGTTAGGGACTACCCGGTTAAAACTCGATTTTACCATTACACTGGAAGAGGGAGTTTTAAAAACTACAATGGATTCGCCTGACCAGGGTGTTCATGATATTGTTATTGAAGAAACGGCTTTTACCGGAGATACACTTACTTTGAAATCTACCACTCTGAATATGGTTTTTAAAGGGTATGTAGCACCAGCTGGAAATCGTATATCAGGGATTTTTTCACAGAATAATTACGATTTCAAGTTAGTGTTGACAAGAACACGTGAAGAGAGTACGAGTAATCGGAGACCACAGGATCCGGTAGATTTTAATTATTACGTAGAGAATGTGCGTTTTGTTAACAGAAAAGATACAGTGGCGTTAGCGGGCACACTTACCACTCCATTCGATGGGGATATCAGCCATACGGTTATTTTGATTACAGGTTCGGGGCCGCAGAACAGAAATCATGAATTGCCGGGGGTTAATCACAGGCCATTTCTGGTATTATCAGATTTTCTTACCCAAAAAGGTATTGCAGTTTTACGTTATGATGATAGAGGGGTTGCGCAATCGACAGGAAATTTTATGACTGCTACTTCTGAAGATTTTGCCAATGATGCCCGTGCCGCTATTGAATTTGTGCGTTCCCGACCCGATTTGGAGGGTTCAAAGATCGGGTTAATTGGCCATAGTGAAGGGGGAATGATCGCCTCCATGATAGGTAACGATGTTGATTTTCTGGTATTACTGGGAACTCCCGGCACGAATATTCCGCAATTATTATTATCACAAAGCAGACTCTTGTCAGAGGTTCAGGGGGTGGAGGATTCCATCATTACTGCAAGTGAAAACATGTTGGCCATGGTATACACCTATCTGGCAACCACAGAAGACGAAGGGGAGGAGTTGACGAACACGTTGAAATCGGTATTTATAGAAGGCCTGTCCTATTACCCTGAAGAAATAACCAACCAGATTGATGCAAACCAATTTGCCGAAATGCAGATGGAGTCGGTACTTACTCCCTGGTTCAGATATTTCCTTCGATTCAGCACTTATGATTATTTATCAAAAGTAGTCAAACCCGTATTAGCCATCACAGGTACGCTGGACTTGCAGGTGCCCTATGGGGACAACCTTGCAGCCATTGAATACGCTTTACAGGAAGCAGGAAATCAAAACTTCGAAGTGTATGCATATGAAGGAGTCAACCATCTTTTTCAGACCGCTTTTTCGGGGTCAAATACAGAATATGGGTTGCTCACCGAAACTTTCAATCCTGGAGTAATGGAAGAAATTGCAACATGGATTTTAAGTCTGAAATAGCTGGTCTTCGGACAACACATTATTTTCTTCAAGAATTTTCTTTTCGAACGAATCTACAAGCTCTTTGAGGTTTGAGAGTAGCTCTTCATTTGTTACTTCATCGCCGGAAAAATTTTCATGAAAGGTGGGAAAGGAAAAGGTATGAATTACCCTACCCCCATTAAACGGGATTCGGTTTTCAGCCATGGTTATCACAGATCTTGCCCCTCGCCTGCCATCGGAAGCCCCCATTAGAAAAATGGGCTTATTCTCCCACGCTTTACCCTCCAGCCGGGAAATCCAATCCAGAGCATTTTTAAAAAAAGCGGTATAACCGCCATTGTGTTCTGCCAGGGACATCAATATACCATCGCTTTCTTTAATCAATTTTTTTAAGGCTTTAGCTTCTTCGGGATGTCCTTGTTCTCTTTCCAGATCGACTCCAAATAAAGGTAAGCTAAAGTCTCGCAGATCGATCACTTTGACGTTGACTTTACTAAATAAAGATGCAGTAAAACGCAAAAGGCGGCCATTAATCGATTGGGAACTATTACTTCCCCAGAATGCCAGTACTGTAGGCTTGTCTACTTTGTCTGTACTCATATTATATTTTGTTTTGCATGCTTTCTATAGGTTATCCAGAAGATACCTTGTTGCAATATTGTCATTTTTCAATGATCATTGAATTTCAAAATAATGACTCAGACTGTCTCCCACAGCAATTTCAGTAATTTGGCGGTTGCCGCCCCTGCTTCCTGAAAGCAAAATGTCTCCATGGCGCCTGTATTCCTCCCAGGGACTTGAAAATCTGGGTTTATCATCATCATTATGTGTAAAATAATCCCACTGAAGAACTAAATGACTCTGTTGATCAATATAGATGCGATACTTATTATCAGGGGTTACTCCAACCCCATCAAAAGTTAATTCAATCACTACTGCCTGAGTACCGGCGGTGGTGGTATCCAATCCTGCATAGTGAAGAGTAACGCCCGGGTCTTTCAACTTGTATGGCATGAAAAGCCAATACGAATCATTGATCCACATTTCCTTTCCTTTTTGAAGATACTTATCCAGGCTATCAGATTGATTAAGTTCTTTTCCTTTATAATTCACAGTACCTTCCATTTGATCAATGTTCATTCTGAAGTGAACACTGTCTCGAAGACTTTCAATTATGATATTGTTGGTTTCTTTGTCCCAGATGTGTCGTCTGGTGCCAAAAAAGTTCCACTTGAAATACCGGGTATTATTCCAGGCTTCTTTACCACCAAGAGCCAGAAAAACATTATCAGCCCAATCAATAGCCAAAGAATCCGATCCTTCCGCATTGAAACCAGGATGTGTCAGGTAAATATTTTTAACACGGGATGTGTCACCGGAAGAACAAGCAAGCATGCCTAATATCATGAGGAGCCAAAGACAAAGTTTGTTGTCTAATTGTATTGATCGTGTTTTCATATATCTAAATCTAACCATTACATTTAAATCAGGGTTGTTTTGTAAATCGTCTTATTCTTTCATTCAAAAATCAAATTTTGATATATCAAAGTGCGAACTATGATTCAAATTTCATTTATAAGTTGTCAAAAAATGGCTTTCGGGCAAGGTAATTATAGAAATCATTGAAATGCCACAGCACCAGAATCTGATGTTATAACCTCGTTTAAGGTGATTTCGTTTAGCTAATATGGTGAATGGATGTCCGTATTGTATAAAAAGAGACAAAAATTTTACTGTATTTCAGTCATTTATAAAGGTTTGATGAAAAATAATAACAAAAATATTTTCATTATCGAACTAAGAGCGTTACATTTGCAGCCGCTTAAGAAAGCGATGATTGAAAAAGAAAAAATTTTACTAAAGTGAATACACAAAGCTATAAAACCATTTCTGCTAAAAAAGAGGATGTGCAAAGAAAATGGTACATTATTGATGGAGAAGGGGAAGTTGTGGGACGTATTGCTTCAAGGATTGCATCTGTACTCCGGGGAAAGCACAAAGCCGATTTTACACCTCATGTCAACACCGGTGATTTCATTATTGTTGTTAATGCCGATAAAGTTCGATTTACAGGTAATAAATGGGATAATAAGGAATATATAACCTATTCCGGATATCCTGGAGGTCAAAAGAGAAAGACAGCCAATGAATTATGGGACAATAAGCCTTTGGCCATTTTGGAGAATGCAGTGAAAGGCATGTTACCAAAAAACAAACTAGGGAGAGCCATGGTAAAAAAACTGTTTCTATATGAAGGCTCCGAACACCCTCATGTTGCTCAGAAACCAGAACCATTCAAATTTTAATGAATTAAAAATATATGGATACGATCAATTCAATTGGAAGAAGGAAATCCTCTGTGGCGAGGGTCTATCTTAGAAAAGGAAAAGGAACCATCATGATCAATGGTAAGGAATTAAAAGATTATTTTCCTATGCCCAACATCAGGATGAATGTTATTGATCCATTGGAAACAGTGGATGTCAATGGTCAATTCGATATTAAAATAAATGTCGATGGTGGCGGATTCAAAGGACAGGCCGAAGCGATTCGAATGGGAATCGCGAGAGCGTTGGTAAAAGTGAACGAGGACTTCAAAAAACCTTTAAAGGAAAAGAAGTTTTTAACCAGAGATTCCAGAATGGTAGAAAGGAAAAAATATGGCAAGCCAAAGGCTAGAAAGAGTTTCCAATTCTCCAAGCGTTAATTTTCCGGTTTTTTAAATCATTTCAAAACTATAACATTCATAATGAACAAACCTACATATAAGGAATTACTCGATGCCGGTGTACATTACGGACACATGAAAAGAAAGTGGAATCCTAAAATGCTTCCGTATATATTTATGGAGCGCAAAGGAATCCACATCATCGATTTGAACCGGACTGCAGAATGTATGGAACGTGCTGCCCGGGCAATGAAGCAAATTGCCAAATCTGGTAGAAAGATCCTTTTTGTGGCGACCAAGAAGCAAGCCAGAGACATTGTATCTGAAGCGGCCAATCGGGTAAATATGCCTTTTGTCACAGAAAGATGGTTGGGAGGAATGATGACGAATTTTGCAACCATCCGAAGGTCAGTGAAAAAAATGAACAATATTGACCGTATGCTGAATGATGAGAACATCACCAGTATAACTAAAAAAGAACGATTGACTTTGCAACGCGAGAAAGCAAAGTTGGAAAAAGTGTTGGGTGGAATTGCAAATTTGAATAGAATTCCTTCTGCGGTCTTTATAGTGGACATACATCATGAGCATATAGCATTGGCTGAGGCTAAAAAACTGGGTTTAAAAACGTTTGCCATTGTTGATACCAATAGTGACCCCAACAAAGTGGACTTCCCAATACCAGCCAATGACGATGCATCCAAATCCATATCATTGATTACCCAATATATGACCAATGCCATATTAGAAGGTTTGGAGGAAAGACGTCTTTCCAGGGAAGTCAGTGCAGAAGCTTGATCATTTGAAAATTTTTTATAAAAATTAATATAATTAAACATAAATATGAGCGAAGTAATAATTTCAGCTAAAGATGTAAAGGCATTAAGAGATCAAACCGGAGCAGGTATGATGGATTGCAAAGCAGCGCTGGCTGAAGCTGAAGGAGATTTTGAAAAAGCCATAGAAATACTCAGGAAAAAAGGACAAAAATTATCACTGAAACGTGCAGACAGAGACGCTAAGGAAGGTGTAGTTATCGCCAAAGTAAATGAAAACGGTACAAGGGGTGTAGTTGTCCGGTTGAGTTGTGAAACAGATTTTGTTGCCAAGAACGAAGATTTTGTCTCAATGACAGAGCGGATAGCCAATATAGCATTGAATACATGGTCTTCGGATAAAGAAGCTCTATTAACTCAGGATATTGGAGGGATTACTATCGCTGATAAAATTACTGAGCAGGTGGGAGTAATAGGTGAAAAAATTGAATTGGCTGACTATGAAAAAATAGAGGCTCCCCAAGTGTGCTCCTATATTCATATGGGTAATAAAGCAGGCGTTATTGTAGGCTTGTCATTATCTGGAGAGCAATTCACTGAGGCCGGCCGGGATGTGGCCATGCAAATTGCAGCAATGAAGCCGGTTGCTGTAAATAAAGATGGGGTTTCTCAGTCTGTCATTGATAAGGAAATTGAAATCGGAAAGGAGATAGCAAGACAGGAAGGAAAGCCTGAGGCCATGTTGGAAAAAATTGCACTTGGAAAGCTCAATAAATTCTTCAAAGAAAGCACATTGTTGGAACAGTCATTTGTAAAAGACAGCAAGCAAAGTGTTGATCAGTATTTGAGAGGAATAAATAAAGAGCTTACGGTTACGGATTTTAAGCATATTATGCTAGGATAAATTAAAGGAGCGACTCATTGGGTCGCTCTTTTTGTATATGCTCATTTTGTTTAACTACCAATAAATTTGATTATGGAGAGAAGCATACGCTACAAAAGAATTTTACTTAAACTGAGTGGTGAATCGTTGATGGGTGAAAAAAACTTTGGAATTTCACCGGAAGCTCTTTTCGGGTATGCAGATCAAATCAAATCCATTGTTGCTTTGGGAGTTGAAGTTGCTATTGTCATTGGAGGTGGGAACATATTCCGTGGGCTACAGGCAGAAAATGCCGGAATCGAACGGGTACAGGGGGATTATATGGGTATGCTGGCAACTTGTATTAATGGTATGGCCTTACAAAGTGCTTTAGAGAGTAAAGGGGTTTATACCCGGTTGATATCAGCCATTGAAATGAGACAAATTGCCGAGCCTTATATTCGCAGAAGAGCCATACGTCATTTGGAGAAAGGAAGGGTTGTTATTTTTTCTTCAGGCACAGGAAGTCCTTATTTTACTACAGATTCAGCAGCCGCACTCCGCGCCAATGAGATTAATGCCGAAGTCATATTAAAAGGAACCCGGGTTGATGGTATCTATTCTTCAGATCCTGAAAAGGACCCTAATGCCACCAAATTTGAAAAATTGTCATTTGCCAAAGTCATCAGTCTGGGTTTGGATGTAATGGATATGACGGCATTCACTTTATGCAAAGAGAACAATTTACCCATTATCGTTTTTGATATTAATCACGGCAACAATCTCTTGAGAATTTTTAAGGGCGAAAATGTAGGGACTTTGGTTCAAGATTGAACTTCTTTATTTTGGGAATTACATGGTTTCCCATTCATCCAGGATTTCTTTGATCAATTCATATTCAAAGCCCTTTTGTCTTGAATATTGAATCAATTTATGAGTGATTTGACTTTTGTTTTGACCTCCAATCTGGTTTCTTTTTTTATTCAAAATGGTTTTCAGGGTATCCTTGTACTCTGACTCATCCAGGGATTGATGGGCCTTGCGGATATTATATTCGCTAACTCCCTTACTTTTTAAATGGTTTTTGATCTTAATCCAACCCCATCCATTCATTCTGAATTTACCTGAGGTGAATTGTAATGCATATCTTTCTTCATTGAGAAAATCTTCCTGAATCAATGTTGAAATGATGGATTCTAATGGATGTCCATATATTTTCATTCCCAACAACTTAGAACGGACTTCTTCATGGGATCGATCGCGGTATGCACAGAATTTCCGAAGTTTATCCAGTATCAGTTCATATTGACCATTCATACTTTTAATCAAATAAAAAAGGCGAGGAAACTTGAGAGGTATCCTCGCCAAAAAGGGTGTTAAACCGAAAATACTTAGGAATTACCTTGTCCTAATGTTTAAACAAATGTAATATTTTTTAAAGAAAAATTCAAATGGAAATCATTTTTTTTTATTTACAATGATTAAAATCATTATTCATGCTACGTCATATGCACACTAAAGGAATAATGATATTCCATTTTTAAAAAACCGGCCGTCTTTACGAACCGGTTTACGATATAGTTAATTAGTCCCACTCAAAATCAATCTATCACAATCATTTTTTTACTTACCGATTCATTTTTATATTCTATCTGATATAAATATACACCAGCAGATAATCTGAGTGAATTTCTCTCCAATTCTAATGAATTTAAACCCTCAGTACAATCTTTAAGTTCATGATGAACCATTTTTCCAAAAATATCCCAGATTTTTAATTTTACTTGTCCCTGTTCGGGTAATTCGACAGGTATTATGGTTATATGATCGAAAGGATTGGGTTGATTTTGCCTTACAATAAATTCAGCTGGCGCATTTTCATTTTGATAAAATGAAATTAATAGATTGTCAGCTTGTAAAGGATTACCAGCGTATACATATCCATTAATCCCGGTACCCAATGCCAACATCTCAGAAAGTTGACCAGACCGCAATACCTCAGCATGCAAGTTTATAATCATTTTCTTTTGAATGGGAAGATGTGTTCGGGCATAAGAAATATAGAAATGCCCGGTTTCTGATTTCACCATATAATGTGCCCCTTCCGGTTCCTGGATGGAATAATCAAAAATGTTTAAACCATTGGCTTCCAAATGGAATTGATAGCCATATGCATCTTCTATATCCCATTCCAATGCGATTTCTAAATAACTGCCTTTAGTGACTGGCTGATCTTTTACTCTTATTTTCTGAGGAGTTGTACGAACATTCACCTGTCTGTCTTGTAATGAAACTATGGCTGAAAAATCTACATCTCCCATTTTGACTCCTACAAAATCTTCTGACATACGATTGGATTCCAAATCCATGATTTCCCTGTATGTATTGTATTCACTCAGAGCCGTTTCCGGGAAAAGTTCCTTGGATGAATCAATGAATTTCCAGGCACCCGATGGAAGATTTTTGTCCAATCCTAATATCAACCTTTGTAACAAGGTGATATCCTGAACTGAAATTACCCGATCAAGATTTACATCCGCTGCAATCAACTTATACGGATTATCAAAAAAAGTAATTCCCAAAATATGTCTTTGTATCAGAAGAATATCAAGGGTATTGATGCCATTCAATGGATCATCTTCCCTGGAAGCAACGATCTTGTAGGCACCAAAAACAGGCATAGGTGGGAAGGCATATTGACCATCAGCTCCGGTAAATATGGTTTCTTTTATGCCTTCGCCAGTTTTCTCGACAGCAACCATTGCTCCACTCACCGGCCTCATATCTGCTGTCAAAATCCGACCTGCTATCAAAGCGCCTTCTTCCAATGAACAAACATTATTGTTATCTGAAAGGATTAACTCTACTATACAGAAATCAGAATTGAAAGTATTGTCCCAAACCGTAATGCGGACACGTAAAGGATCACCAGTAAGATCAGAACAAGTAAAGACTTTTCCGGAAGAATTTTTTTCCGGAATCCATAGTTGTGCCAAACCCGACCTGTATAATTCGAGAGCGGTATTTTGATTGATGATACGTCCGGAAGCATTGAAATAATGTAATTTATCCAAATATTCAGGATCAGGAGAAATATTTTCGAAAGTGTAATACAGTGTTGAATTGTCACAATTGTCAAAACTTCCCCGATCGAAATCTACAGCCCACAATTCAACGGTACCATCAAGCATTAATGCTGTTGAAACTCCAATACAATAAGGTGTTGGCGCTTTATCGTCAATGATGGAAAACTCTATGGTGCAGCTGCTAACATTTCCACATCCATCCCAAACTTTCCATTGGGCGGTATGTGTAGTATTTCCTTTAAAATATATATCATTACCATTTGCATCCGTTAACCGGAAAGAAGCAATTTCTCCGGGTCTTTTCGTTGTATTATAGACAAATTTTTCTCCGTCTTCGGTGATGACAGTTAATTCATAACGTACGATCAGATTGGGACAATCGGATTGATCGTCGGTGAAGTTTTGAAGAGTGACTGTCCTTGAACATTGATCCCTTATTGGAAATCTTGGATTCTCACATACCAACAATTGGGGCGGAATGGTATCAATAAGCTTTATGATTTCCACAAAAGTATATACTCCTGTCGGTGATCTTTCATCTGCATTATCCGGATGATTACAAATCAATCCCGCATTCTCGAAATGTCCGGCATACCCGGATTTTTCTACATAGGCTTCATAGGCACACCAATCGATTACTGTATAGGTATTTATGATTTTTGCACAGGCATCGGTTGCAAAGTAGAAGGTGTCAGATTGCAGAGTCCAACCCAGAAGATCACAGGGACCAAAATCCCATGTCAGTTCAAATGTCGGAAGATCCCGGCATTCAGTTATGATCACTTGCTCTTCAGGCCAATGAATACTGGAGCAAGTAAAATCCCCTTTGTATTCAATATTTACGCGTTGGGTACAAGTAAATTGAGGATATCCCTCGATACCATATATCACATCAATATATCCGCTATTACATGCTTTGTTGTAATGGGATTCATCCCTACCCAAATCAATGACGAAAGCAGGTTGGAAACAGGTTTCGAAAAAGGCAAAGGGTCTGTTGAGACTTATAGCAAATTCTATATCTTCATGGCAACCCACACTGATGTCGTGACACTCAAAAACGATGTCTTCGGTCTTTGCTTCCACACGGACATTGGCCCAGGTAATATTGGTATTGCCATAAGCATCAGTTACTTCCAACTCTACTTCATGAACTCTGTTCAGGTCCCGGCAGCAAAAAGTCACACTTTCAGTATACAAATTGGATCGGGTACGGCAAGGATCCGTAGGTCTTCTTACCCGTAATGTTACCGGACCACAAAGATCGAAACTTCCATTGTCGACATCTTTAGCGTACAAAGTTGCGAAAGCATCAAAAGAAGGTTCATCATAGACCAATGCAATGACAATATTTTCCAGTGAAATGGCTACAGGTGGAGTTCTGTCGATGACCTGCACGACAAAAGCTACAGGATCTGACAGATTGCCACAGCAATCCTCGGCAGTCCAGAAAAATTCGTGATTTCCCAATGGTATATTGGACGCGGTGTGACCATGGATGGTAATGCCCTGAGGGCCTGAGAGTCTGAATACAATGTGGTCATCATCTGAACAGTCATCGGTGGCATTAGGGGGAATGAATGTATGTGCAGCAGTACATGTCCATGGATCTGTATCCAGAATCACTGGATGGATAGAAGCCGATAGGATGACTGGAGGAATAGTGTCTTTCGCTGAAATAATCTGATCAAACTGAACGATCCCCTGACCGGGATTACACCAATCAATGAGGATCCAGGTTCTCGTTACTTTTACACTCGTGGTGCTGCAACCGGCCACACAAGTCTCAATGATATGGTCATCATACTTTAAAACCAGGTTGCAATAAGTATTAGGAATGACTGGCTTTCCATCAATCGTGGGATATGCATCTTCAACATTTCCTGTGTGCGCCAGTATATCTTCAGGTGAAATTAATCCGCATGATGTAGTAACCTGCGCATTGGGAGGAGTTACAGCACCTAGAGGTATTGGGGCAATGGATATGATCTGAACCGACTCAGACCGGTTACCAAAGGTGTCAATGGCAATGATGGTTCTTTCTATCCTCCGATCTCCCCGGCAAAGATCTCCAAGTTCTATATCCCGGATAGTGACATCAAATGGAGAACAATCGGTAATTTCTATACTGTTTAGCGCTTCCGGGCTACTATCGTCACCGCAATCAATAGTGATATCCCGGGCAAAGATAGTGGGAGGAAGCTTATCCTCTATGGTAATATTTCCCCAACAGGTATTGTTAAAGCAATCATCCGTGAGTATAAACTCAAGCGTCTGACCCACGTAAGAGGCATCGATGGGGCCTTCAGGGATGATATTCCCTTTTTGATCTCTGATATGCACTGAAACAAAAGCAGGCACTATTGGAGAGGAGGCAAACATGAGCGGATGCAACTCTAACTCACAGTTTTCATTCAATCCTACATTGACGTGAGAAATACATGTAAGGTTTTGGCGACCCTCACTGAAAAATACTTCAAAAGGAACAGCTTCGCTTTCGCAAAAACTTTGTTTCAGCGATGTAGCCCAATAAATCCCTGGATTCATAGGCTCAAATGATAAAACATCTGATGCAATGGGCATTGCTCCCATGGAAGGGTCTTCATCGTAAAAGTTGAAGGTATAATCGGAGCCTCCGTAGATTGCGTTGATGATCACATTATCAATTCGCCAGGTTCCTGTAGATGCTGAGGCATCCCAAGCATATAATCTAAGGGGTAACGATTCTCCGGGATAAATTTCCAAAGAAATTGCAAAATTATTCAAACCACAATTGGTAGAAGTACTTCCGGAATTACCCGTCGGGTTCATGCCATAATGCAATGCCCAGGACGTAGGCCCTGAACCAGACCTTTCATTATTGAAGCTGAATTGGGTCAGACGGACAATATCTGTTGCTGAAGGATTGGTCAAAATGAATTCAAAATATTTGTCATTGTCAATCGCATCCTGAAGGGAAACAACATTCCATCCACTGGAAGTGATCGCAAAATTGGTACCGCCCATTCCGGAAGGGCAACCTGCAGCAAAGCCATTGGGGTTTGCTTCAGGAATTACTATTCCTGCACCCAGGGTAGTGGGTCCACCTGTCAATACGGAGGGGTTGGTAGAAGTGCCTTCAGGAGTTTGATTATTATAATCGTATTCCACCACAACCACTTCCTCTTCAAACTCTGTAAGCGAAGTCAGATCAACCAGTCGCTCATCCTCCATACAAAATGCAAAGTCGCTGACCTGAGGAGGGAGTGGTTTACGCAAAACTTCAATATCGATGGAATCGGTGTCGGTACATGTGACGGCATTGGTTACGGTAAGATAATAAGTACCCGCATTCATGAAATTTGTATTCATGATCATNNGCTCAAGAGAAGTGAATCCATCGGGACCCGCCCATTGATACATTGTAATACCATTCCCCGCAGCCATCAGCATGATATCTTCCCCTTCACATGCCAGCATGGAGGTAGCAGAAATATCGGCCTCCGGTGATTCATTATATGTGATCGTAACTTCTACTGCCGAAGATTCGTAGGGGTCGTCAAATTGATCACAGTCTATATAACATACCCGGGTGATCCAAACGGTTCTGGATTCTCCGGGATTTAATCCGGGATCAAAAATGGTTACCTCTTCTGCCCCATCGATTAGGGTTCCACCGTCTTCTGGGTCATCATCATAAATATTGAAAGCGCTGCCCGGGCAGCCGGAGATTCCGGAAATCAGGACATTGTCGATTCGCCATGTACCTCCAGTGGTGGAAGCACCCCAGGCATATATACGTAGAGGAATAGATTGTGCGGGAGGGATAACAATATTTAGCGAGGTGGTTTGATTAGTGACACAAGCCGTTGCTGTCGCAGAAATATTCGTAGAACCAGCGAACCCTGTTTCAACCGTTCCATTCAGTAAGGCCCAATTTGTCGGGCCAGAATTAGAAGCTCTGTTGTCAAATTGAAAACTTGTAACTTGAAGTTCTCTTGTAGCCGATTCATTGGATATAATGAATTCGAAATATTTATTTCCGACAATAGCTAATTCCAGCTCTTCGACATTCCATGTTGTTCCTGATAAAGCGCCGTTTCCTGTTCCGCCGCCACAGCCAAGGACATATACATCTCCCCCAACTCCAGAACCACGGGTGGCATCAACTCCTGTCAATAATAATGGGTGCGACTCAGCTGCCACCGGAGAATTATCTGTGAAATTATATCCCACAGAAACCGGATCACCCAGAAAAACGATCTGATCAGAGAGATCAATAATGGTGCCTTCCGAATCGCAGCTTTCGATGTTTTCGATGGTAGGGGGTAGGCATTGAAATTCATATAGGTCAAAACTTTCTACTCTCCATAAGGCACAATCATCAGCGTCTTCAATGAAAAACCGGAATGCAACATACACAATATCATTGACCCCATCCAAATCATTGTAAGGCCCGAATGAAATGTTCTGATTGGCAGTATAATCTGAAGGATCAAATGCATCAATGAGAATCCAGGAAAACAAACCCGGGTCGCCAAATCCAGGATAATCTGTCGAGTATAATACCGCCAATGGATTAGTTCCTGGAAAATTGCGGGAGAGTTCAAAAGTTAACAACTCATTCACAGACATAGAAAGATCGAATGGCGGGGTTATGAGCCAGTCTTCATTGTCATTGCAATTTCCGCTCTCAAATGCATTCATCTGAACATTGTTAAACATCGCATTGTGACCCCATACCTGGGCTCCGCTCACACTATACTGTAACCAACCATTTAAAAATGGGTCAGTATTAAATTCTTCATTATAATCCAAAAGAACAATGGCCGAGACGGTTCTTGACTGTGCATTGGCTCCTGAGGAAAAATCTCCATCCTCGTTGACCGACCAAGCCCGGTAATAATAGGTAGTGCCCGGATCTAAACCGGCATGGGCTCCAAGCCCGGCGGCCGGACCGACATAAAATACTTGTGCACTACCAATCATATCCCCAGGCATATAAGTTGTATTGCTGACAGGTGTCCCAAATGAATTGGAGGTATTGAATGCAACCACTATTTCATCATCATCCCCATTGGCAGTGGCAGACAGACTGATCTCCGTCATGGAAACGGTAGTGGCTGTAAAAGAGTCGGGGTTGTTTGGTAACTGCATTATAGTTAGGGAAAAATCATCCACAGCCAATCCGGGAGAAGTGGTGCCCCCTTTAGACCATCTAAGCATCAGATAGTGCCCTGGTGCTAAATTGCCTAATGCAGCCAAGGGTACATTAGAAAATGATATCATATCTGATTGGCAGCAAGATTGCCATTAAGCATACCAGCTGTACCCGTTTGGGGTGCTGTAAAGTTTAGGTTAGTATTACCCACCCAGGTACCCCCTTCAACAACAGTAATTATACTTGAATTGGTCATATATGCAAAAGTCAGAATTTGTGCATTTGTAGTTTGTCGCCATTGCTCTCCGGTATACGATATTAATATGGACGATAAAGGAATAGGGGCTCCGGAAGTATTTTGAAACAATACTCCAAATATCGGACTGGCGGATCCTGAAGACAATGCCCCCAAAGCTCTTTCAGTATCCATGGTAGCGCCAAAACTGTAGAGTCCTCCTGTCGTACTTGTTCCCGTACTTGCAATGATGGTTGTTAGGTTAGCATACCAGTTGGATAATGTAGAATCATCTGTCCATGTATTTGATGAACCTGCTATAGGTAATGTGTTAAAATTTTGATTGTATGTAAAGCCGGGTCCTGTGATAGATATCTGGCCAAAACTTTTGAAGCTTATAAAAGTTAACAGCCAAAAGGACACATAAAGAGAATGGAAGCTAATGATATATCGTAGATTTTTTTTCATAAAATCCAATATTTGGGTTTTTCAATAAGGTAGTAACCAACAGGAAGGCTTATGAATAAGTACCGGTTTGATTTCCGGAAAATTGTAAAGAAAGATTCATCAGCCATGGTATTTGTGTATGGTCTGCAGAAATAAAAACAGATATTAAGGAGATCTAAAAAAGAAGAAAACAAATTAAACCACACCCCATGCAGATGAATTATCTGCATGGAGCCCCTGTGCAGGGTGGCCGGGGCAAAAGAAGCTATGACACGATACCGTGTCCATTCCCTTCTTCGTGTGTTCATGGGTTTTGGTTATCAATAAATTTGAAATCAAGTTTCGTCTCAGATAAGAACTATTCTCATCAATAAGGTAGGGTGAAGATAATAAAGGATATTTATTTAAACGACCACGTTAAGTTAATTTTTCATTTTAAATTTTCGTCCTTTGATCTCTATACCTTCTAAAATTCGGGTTTTTCAAAAATATAAATAATTATGTATTTTTTATATTTAAATTTTTAATCAAGTGTACAATGCTGACAGCTTGAATCATGGGGAAGTTTTTTCTTCAAAGCGGTTGATTTTATATATAGTTTTTACAATCTAAACTACCCGGGATTACTTGCGGTAATCCAACGCAGGAGGCCGGTCACCTATCAGCGCTTTATATTGAAAAGATTTTCCTCGCTTGGATTCAAATTCTTCCCAGGCTTCTTTGATATGATCTGGATTGAGAAATAAATCCATTGCAGTCAGAGCCATGGTTTTGGCGGCAACCATCATTCCTTTGCGGCCAATACTCATGCCGCCTGCTGCCACTGCTTGCCAGCTGTGCGCCGGTGTATTGGGTACCCAGGTAGCAGTACGCAAGCCCACCGTCGGAACCACCCAACTGATGTCACCTACGTCTGTGGATCCTCCTCCCTTTCGCATTTTTATTTCAAAGGGTTCCACATTGGCATGCGAAAATGATGAAAATTCTGGTGAACCCGTAAGGCTTTCAGAAATTTGCCGGGCAAATGACTTTTCATGTTCATCATATTGGACTCCCCCAACATGAGCCAGGTGTTTATGTGCAATCCGGGCTAGTGACTCAATGGGTAAAATTTCATAAACGCCTCCGATGATCTCATGCTCTACCCGTGTGCCTGTACCCATAGCTGCTCCTTCTGAAGCTTTGACTATCCATTCCCAGATATTAACCAGGTCTGCCCGGCGAGGACTTCTGGCATAGTAATATACTTCTGCAAAGTCAGGTACCACATTAGGCGCCTTGCCTCCATCGGTAATCACATAATGGATTCGGGTGTCATCCGGAACGTGCTCTCGCATCATATTGACCATATGATTCATGGCTTCCACACCATCCAGGGCAGACCGGCCTTTATCCGGCGCGCCGGCTGCATGGGCCGATATGCCTTTGAACCGGAATTTGGCTGAAATATTGGCCAGCGAACTGCTGGCATTGGCTGAATTGGAAGAGCCGGGATGCCAATGGATTACTATATCCACGTCATCCAAAAGTCCGGCACGTGCCATATATACTTTGCCGGATCCTCCCTCCTCCGCGGGACAACCGTAATACCGGATGGTGCCGGTCTGTCCGGAGTTTTGCATCCAGTTTTTAACCGCAATGGTTGCCGCTGCAGACCCCACTCCAAAAAGGTGATGACCACAGGCATGTCCAGCCGCTTTTCCTAAGGTTTTCTTCAAGGGTAATGAATCCTGAGATAATCCAGGCAAAGCATCGTATTCCCCTAAAATGGCAATGATGGGTTTTCCTGATCCGTAACTTGCTATGAATGCGGTGGGAATTTCTGCAACACCGGAATTGATGGAAAATCCTTCTTTTTTAAGTGTCTCCTGAAGCAAAGCAGAACTTTGGAATTCCAAATAACCCAATTCTGCCCAATCCCATATTTTCAATGCCAGTGAACCGTAATAATGCTCTTTTTCATCCAGTTCATTTAACACCGGTAAGGATTGCTGGGAGAAAAGTGTAAAAGTTATCAGCATGCAGCATATTGAAAGATATGTCTTCATCATTGTTTTGAAAATTTAATAATAAGTAATATGAGTGTGGTTGATTACCAGGTTTTCTTTTAAAGAAAAAATTTCAATCCCATCACTAAAATAATAGGTTTCCTGAATATTTCCGTTTTGTGACTGAAATATGGAACATACAACCAACGATTTTAAATATGGTAGTATCAATTATGAATTATCAATTATGAATTATGACTTAACGACTCCACGCATCAACGCCTCAACATTCTCTTTTTTACCACAAAGGCCACAAAGATCATAGCACAAAGATCGCAAAGAGCGTATCAACATCTAAACGAATAAACGACTAAACATTTTCAAATTTCTGCGTACAGGCTATACCTAATTATCAATTATTTTCAATGTACGAATCAACACCTTAACACATAAACGACTAAACATTTTTCAGGGAACATTTTGGCTAAAGCCAATACGTATTCCGATTCCTACAAATGGGCTAAAGCCCATTCCTATTGAAATTCTTATTTGTTATTTTATGCCCGATCGTTCAAAATTCTAAACAACACCTGAACATTTTAAAAAATAAACGGCTAAACATTTTATTTTTTTACCACAAAGGATGCAAAGCTCATAGCAGTAGAGTAGAAAGAAGA
>JRYF01000068.1_pt1 | contig 19798 bp, 16 predicted proteins | sample 235331 | NCBI WGS metagenome assembly JRYF01 (sample SAMN03074217, study PRJNA261475) | activated sludge metagenome | biome: Wastewater Treatment Plant; feature: Wastewater; material: Activated sludge; isolation source: activated biomass of a wastewater treatment plant treating hydrocarbon... ...
AAGATGGAATCGCTCTACGATCATTCAGAAAATAATAAGTCAGATCTTCGAGCGCTTTCATAGGAATATCCTCATGGGTAATCTCATTCATAGCACTAAGCAAAGCATGGGTCAATGGCGACCCCGCCGGATTAATTTCAGAAATTTGTCTTTCAAGTATCGTTGTATATTGTTTCCAACCCTCATCATAATCATCGACTATCAATTCTTCCCCAATTCCCATGGCATGGCCTATCTTTTGCCAGGTATGAAAAATAGCATGTCTTTCATTATCAAATNNGATGGCTAAAGAAAATAGATGGTTGGTCAGCGCCAAATCCTCCTGATTGATGGGAACACCTAAATCCGGATTCCACGCACGTCCCGGTCGGGTATCGTTTAAAAGCGCCATTCGCATTCCGGCATGCATTAACCGTACTCTTTGGATGGCATTCATACCGGCGCTGTGTGGTTCATACCAATTGGCTGTATTGACGGCAAACACAAACTGTGCCGTCTCCATTACCCTTCGTGCAGCAAAATCCTCCAATAGTTTTGTAGATTCCAATACATGCCCTGGCTTTGGACACATATAGCCCGTGGGTAATGATTTAAAGAATAAAAGCAAAGTGATATTGAAACCGTATCTTTTGAATAGTTCTGCAGAAATTTTAAAATTTTCATAATCCTTGCTATTGAAATTTTGGGATATATTCTCTACCGATTCAAAATATCCAGCTATAGTTTCTACCTCCTCGTTGGATAAACCGGAATGCAGTCCCAAATTTTGGATGTTTTCATGTGTTTTCAAATGATGATCTCTGCTGATCTTTCTCAAATCATCAACGATGTTTTTATTGTTCCGGTTTTTCCAAAGTATAGCTGCAGCCTTGTCTGCCGATGGATCGCCGGTTTCCCTCATTCTATCCAACAATTCATTACTCCATTTATTTTCCATTGGATTCATTTGTTTTTTTTTATAAAAACTATCGCATTGTGATTTCTGTAGGTGCTTCGACATAATACATATCGATGTCTGCCTTATTTTTTACTTTTATTTTACCTCTATGTACAAATTCAAACAGTTGGCTCACCTTCTCATATGTAATGTGGGAAATATTGACTTTACCGGGCTCTCCGGCACTTTGTAGTCGGGAAGCAGTATTGACTGCATCCCCCCAGATATCGTAAGCAAATTTGTTATGTCCAACGACCCCAGCCACTACAGTACCTGTATGTATACCTACCCGAATACCACAAAACGGTAGATTGTTAATATTTCTCTCTTCATTATAGCGTTGGACGGAATCGATGATTTCAAATGAAGCCCGTATTACTTTTTCGGAGTGATCGTCAGATTCTACAGGCAGCCCTCCAACGCATAAATAGGCATCACCCATGGTTTTGATTTTTTCAATAGCATACTTTTCAATGATTCTGTCGAAAGTTTTATAATGGTGATCAATGATTTCCACAATTTCCTCCGGGCTCAGTTTTTCAGACATCTCGGTGAATTTTTCAAAATCGGCAAACAAGATGGTGACTGACTCATACCGGCGAGGCCTGCAATACCCATTTAACTTCAATTCATCAGCTACCCCTGATGGAAGAATATTGAGGAGTAAATCTTCGGTTAACTTTTTCGAGACTTCCAATTCAACTTTTTGTTGCTCTATAGTCTGGGTTCTCTCCTGGACTTTTTGCTCCAGATTTTGATAGAGCCGTGCATTTTCTATGGATATGGCTATCTGTCCACTCAATAAATTGAGCATTTCCAGACGTTGTGAGGTGAACACATTGGTGCTCAAATGATTGTCCAGATAAACGATTGCGATCACTCCTCCTTTGGACAATATAGGCATACCTAATATGGATTTGGCTTTTACATTTGACAGTTCCTCCTTCAGTTCCATCCTGGAATCAGCTTCCAGATCATGTATAATAGCCGTCTCCTTAGTCTTCAAAACCCGCCTTACCAAACTTTGATAAATTTCTTTAGATTCTATAAGCGGGTAGCTTTTCACTTCACAAATGTGATCGTTGTCCATCCTGCTGGCGGCCTCAACAAAAAGTTGGTCATTTTTTGGCCGGATCAAATAAGCATTTTGTGCTCCGGCATTTTTAATCAATATGAGCAACATTTTTTCAAGAAGATTTTCAAACATTACCTCTCCCGAAAGCGCCTGAGCAGCTTCCAAAATACTCCTCAAATCGAGCGCTGCCGAAGATATTGTTCCTGATGCGCCTTCCATTTGTCCGGCATGAGAAAGATAATCATACAGCTTTACCAAACTTTCGACTTTTCTTTTAGCTCCCCATTGTATAAAGTGAATGAGGGCTTGCTGCATCATTTTACGGGATCTTTCCACCTCCTTTATCCCTTCCAAAAAACGTCCATACCTTTCACAAATCAAACCCGACATGTAAAGCAGGTTTGATTTTTCAGCTATTAATATCGCCTGATCGTAATGACGGATCGCTTCATTGATTTTCTTTTCATAAGCATAGGTTTCGGCCATAGCAAGAAAATATTTCGCCCCATAATTGCTTGGAGCATTTTCCGACCACTTTTTCATTAGTTTTAAGTTGGACTTTACCATGTTTCGCTCTTTTCCGGATAAGGAGGCGCCTGACAACTGATAAGCGAGCGCCGAAAGCGTTTTAAAAATGATTTGCTCTGTCCATTCGTTCAGACCTATAACCGATGCCATCACCGGATCGGCCTTTTTTGCAAAATCAAATGCCAGATCGTGTCTGTCCATGATGTAATGATAGATAGAGCGCGATGTGTAATAATTGGCTAAAGGCAATTGAAGTTTATACTCTTTATTGAGGTTGATGACAAACTGATGGTGGGCATCTTCATCTTCAAGTTGACCAAAAATGACCGGTGATTTCTCAATCCCTAACAGATCGACTACCAACCGGATCCATGGCAATAATTGATGCTGTGAAACCAATGAATTGATTTTTGTAGCAAAATGAAAATACCCTTGTAGTTTTTGATAAAATGAGTTGAGTTCTTCTCCGGCGAAAAAATAATTTCTGTTCATGAAAGTGGTGGCATAACCGGCATAGATGATATCATTGGTTTCGATACCGGCATTATACGCTTCACGCAAATTGGGTATAAGTGCATTGAATGGTTTTTCCCAATGCTCCACGCATCCTTCAGCGATTACGATCACCTTGGATCTCAAGGTTTTATCATTTAGCTTTTCATTCAATTGCAAACCCAAACGGGCAAAGGCACATCCATTTTTATAATCCTTCAATTGGGCACTGATCACATATCCATAAAATGCAAATGCCAAGGCAGACTCGATGGAATTGCCATACCGGATGGACAGATTAACCATTTTCAATATTTTCAAAGCAAGCAATTCCTGCTTTTGCAAAAGATATACAGGACCCCATAAATTCATCAGGATTTTCATCATAAGGATTTTCTCCTTTGATTCCATTTTCTTGTTATTCAATAATTGTTCTGGGGTCTTATTCCTCAACAGAAACTTGACCGTCATCAACTCTTTGAGCACATGAAACTGGGTAGGATTTACCGGCAAGTTCAACCCTAACTTTCTTAAACCCTGATACGCTGTTTCAATGGCTTCTGCATGTCTTTGTGTATTTTCATACAAAGCCATTTTCCTGCTTAAAATATCGGCTTTATTATAATCCGACTGCGCATTGGCAATGGCCCTGTCAAACAATTCCTCAGAAGCATTGTAATTGCCCGTTAAATATTCACATTCCGATTGACCTATCAGAAAATCTTTAAAATATTCGGAATTTTGATTTTCACTGATGAGCTCCATACCTGTTTTAAAGTGGTTGAGCGCAGGTCGGATGGCATTATTGCGTAAGGCCTTTTTTGCTGCCTTCAAATTATAGTATGCCAACTGGGATCTTTGCACTTCATCGGTAATCAACTTGAGTCCAAAGTTCAGATGGATCAATACATCAAATATCTGTTCTTCAAATTCTTCATTTGATATATTGGAAAGCATTCTGGTGCCAATCTTGTAATGTGTGTTCTCTCTTTCCTCATCTTTAATTAAAGAATACGCAGCTTGCTGGATTCGGTCATGTTGAAATCTGAATTTATACTTTCCCTTTTTTACGATGCCCAATTGCTCCCAATCCGATTCACTATGATGAATTACCCATTGGCCTATGGCACTAATATATTCTGACCGTATTAATTCCCAAAGCAGTCTGGAAATCTTCTGTTCAGACAGATCAGATATGGCACAGAGGGTATCAATGTCAAACACATTCCCTATACATGCAGCATAGCTCAAAATTTCCAAAGTGTCCGGGGACAACCGGATCATTTTCTGTATCAGTAAATCCACTACGTAATCGGAAATATCTATACTTCGGATATTTTCCAAATCCCACATCCAATTAGTTGCATCTCTGTCAAAATAAATCCTTTTTTGATCGACGAGATTCTCCAGTAGTTGCTTGACGAAAAATGGATTTCCTCTGGTTTTTGCATGGATAGTATGTGATAACTCACGGGTAGAGGCAGGGGTAAGTCGAAAAGAATCGGAGATTAATTGATTGACATGTTCAATGGACAGATCATTAAGAGTAATCTCTTCCAGACTATGGGGCAATTTCCCTTTCAGGGTGGTAATCGTATGATTTAATGGGTGAGATTCATCTACTTCATTGTTTCGATAGGCTCCAATGATCATAATGTTGCGTAAACCACTGGATATCAATGTTTCCAATAGATCCAGGGAATCCGTATCAGCCCATTGGAGGTCATCGAGAAATATGGCTAACTGTTTATTCTCCGATTCAAATATGGAAAGAAAGTCAATAAATGCTTTATTGAGCCTTTTCTTTCCTTCCACTGGTCCCAAATCGATCCAATCACCTGTGTCATCAACCAATAACTTTAAATCAGGAACCCATTCACATATAGAAGCTATATCGTCATCCGTGTTTTGACGGATACGGGACCTCCAGTGATTTATACTTTCTTCTGATTCTCCTAAAATATTGTTAATCAATGTAATAAATGCCGATGCAAAAGCACTGTAAGGGGTTTCTCTATTAAGTTGGTCAAATTTGCCAGAAACAAAATACGCATTGGATTCAAAAATGGGCTTTCTGATTTCACTGATCAATCTGGTTTTCCCAATACCAGAATATCCCGCTACCAAAACTAATTTAATCCCGCTGTCTTTGATTCTGTCCCATGCTATTTGAAGAGATTTTAATTCCTTTTCCCGTCCATACAGTTTTTCGGAAACACAAAATATACCGGAAAAATCATTACTCCCCAGATGGAAATCATTGATAGTACCCGTTTGCTGCCATTCTCTTAAACTATGATTCAGATCAAAAATAATTCCATCTTCACTTTGATATCGTTCTTCGGGGTTTTTTGCCAGCAATCGCATCACAATTTCATTGATGGCATTAGGTACACCCTTAAAAATATTTTTGGGTTCCACCGGCGTTTTAGCAATGTGTGCATGGATCAACTCCAAAGAATCGGTAAAATTAAAGGGTTTCCTCCTGCATAGTATTTGATAGAGTATGGTGCCCAATGCATAGAAATCCGCTCTGTAATCCAAACTCCTCCCTACCCTGCCTGTTTGTTCAGGTGCAATATGCCAGAGTGATCCATAATAACTGAATTCGGAGTTGTAGTCCAATACTTCTCGAGACAACGAACTGGCACAACCCAGATTGCACATTCTTAATTCCTGTGTTTCCGGACTGATCAAAATATTCTCAATAATGAATTCCTTTACAATCAGTTTTTTACTATGGAGTACTTTAAGCAGTTTCGTCAGTTTGAGCGCAATATTGATAAACTGGGGTAAATTGAATTTCCAATTGAGCAAATAGTTTTCCAGAGGAATGCCTTCAAAATATTCCTTATAGGTAAGGAATCCTTCATCACTGAGAAACATTTTGTAGGAAGACAAAGTGCCGGGAATATGCTCTTGCCGGGTCAGTTCAAAATCATTCTTTAAATACACCAATTCATCAATTCCGGGAAACTTTTCCTTCAACATTTGGGCAAACACCTTTTTATTGAATCCTTCCGGTTCAATGGTATAATACTTAAAGGAATGGGTTTCAAAAGTCGGATCGGACTTAATAATCGGCTTGTTCATGATTTCAATTCTTTAGTAATTTAAATACCCTGTACTCCCATAAATTTTGCCGCAAACTTTTATGCTGATAATATGTAGACCATACATTCTTACCTTGAATTTTATTTCGCAAACCCAATGAATACAAAAGGGAATGAGCGATCAATCCCGGAAAAAAGTAATTTTTCAATCGCTTCGAAGACCGGAAGATATTTTCTGTAATGTTGTTCGATTCTACTATTTCAAAACCGGTTTCATTACATTTACCCTTAAAGGTACCCGTATTCTCAAAAGACGGTACCGCCCAGCTCCTGGCCCAATTGTTCAGTAATTTGGCTTCCCTGGGTTCGAACTCCCTCTGAGTTGTAAAAAAATCTGCAATGATGGCGACACCGCCAGGTTTTAAAATCCGGTATGCCTCTTTTAAAAAATCCATCTTTTCATTCGCATGACACACACTTTCTATGGCATAGATCGCATCGAAGCTTTCAGATCCAAAAGAAGTATTGCAGTAATCTTGCATGGAAAAGATAGCTCTGCCTCTTAGGTGAATATTGTCAGCATTTCTTTTGCACTTTTCAACCTGTTTGTGACTCAGAGTAATTCCATGTACCACCACATCATTGGATTGACATATATGAATCACCGTCCCCCCTACTCCACACCCGGCATCTAAAATACATTGATCCTTTGTGATGTCTAAAAGATCAACTATATAGTTATTCATGTTGAACAATGCCTCACGGAGCGTGCTGGTATCTTCATACCAAAGACCATAGTGCATCGCATTCTGGCCTTTCAAATGCCATAACCAACGATAATCGATTTCGCATTGGTCATAATAAGATACGATGTCAATGGTGGAGATTGATTTGAATTGTTTTTCCATTTTATTCCTTAACTCACTTCAAAGGAGAGTGAAAGTCAAGCCATACATTTTAGATGTTGAATCAAAATATCCAATTCCAAAACTAATTAAGTTTTTTAACAAATTATAGTGAAAATATAAGGATGTGCCAGAAAATAAATAATCAGGGATGTACCAAAATTTTAAAACTTCCTTTCGAAAACAATCCGGCTTCCCTAAAATTTTTGATTCAATGAATCTCAAGGATTTACACGTTTTAATAGCAAATTGTAACTTACCTTTGAATAAAAAGATATTATGTTTGCTTACGTTCTGCATCGTCTTTCATCTTTTTAATTTACAATTCTAAAAATTACGCATAAATGATAAATAACCAAAAAGTAGTTTGGATTACCGGAGCCTCCTCTGGTATAGGTAAAGAGATGGCTTTACAATATGCTGAAAAAGGATATTCAGTGGCGGTGAGTGCCCGTAGGGTGGATTTACTGAAGGTGCTTGTCAATCAAATTTTCAAAAATGGAGGTGATGCTTTGGTGGTAGAGTGCGATGTTTCCGATGAAGAATCCATAAAAAATGCTATCGAGAATATAAAGGCAAACTACGGAAGTATCGACATAGCTATAGCCAATGCAGGTTGTGCAGTAACAGGATTTATTGAAAATTCTACCAAAGAGACTTGGACCAGACAAATGAATATAAATGTAGTAGGTTTGGCCATGACCGTCAAACATGTTTTACCTGAATTAAAGAAGTCTAAAGGCAGACTGGTACTGATGGGTTCTATATCGGGGTATATTCCTAATCCATTTGTAGGAGCTTATGGAGCCAGTAAAGCAGCAGTACATAATATTGGTGAGACATTGCAGGTTGAGTTGATAGGTACCGGTGTAAGCTGTACCACTATTCACCCCGGGTTTGTGGACAGTAATATTACACGGGTAGACAATAATGATGTGTTTCATCCTGAAGCAAAAGATCCCCGTCCTGCACAGTTGATGTGGCCTACCGACAAGGCGGTTAAAGTGATGATCAGAGCCATTGAAAAGCGTAAAAAAGTAAAGGTAATTACAGGCCATGGCAGGGTATTCGTATTTCTGGGTCGGTTTTTCCCTGGTATCGCCCGCGCATTGATGGCAAAACAAATCAAGGAAATCCTCAAAACGCAATAAGCAATGAAAATAACATTGCTATAAGAATGCATGTTTATCGAAACTTTCCTCCCGGCATGTTGGGCATACCCTGCATCATTTTTTCCATACCCCGGCCTTTGCTCATCATGTGCATCATCTTCTTCATCTGATCAAATTGTTTGATGAACATATTGATTTCGTGGATGTCGTGACCTGACCCTGTAGATATCCTGCGTTTACGACTCATGTTCAGAATTTCCGGATTTTCTCGCTCCTCTGGCGTCATGGAAAGTATAATAGATTCCACTTTGGTGAATGCCTTATCATCTATATCCAGATTTTTTGTCATTTTACTCATCCCCGGAATCATATTCATGAGGCTTTTCAGGTCCCCCATCTTTCGTATTTGGTTGAGCTGTCCCAGAAAATCATTAAAATCAAACTTATTCTTTTTTATTTTCCGCTCCAGACGCTTGGCTTCCTGCTCATCAAACTGCTCCTGCGCTTTCTCTACAAAAGACACTATATCGCCCATTCCTAGAATACGCTGGGCCATCCGTTCAGGGTAGAAAACTTCAAGCGTTTCGAGTTTTTCTCCGGAGCTGACAAATTTGATGGGTTTCCCTACGGTATATTTTATAGATAGTGCTGCCCCACCTCGGGTATCTCCATCCAATTTGGTAAGCACCACTCCATCGAAATCAAGGCGATCATTGAAAATCTTTGCTGTATTGACCGCATCCTGCCCCGTCATCGAATCCACTACAAAGAGAGTCTCATTGGGATCAATGGAATGTTTAATCGCTTCGATTTCATTCATCATAGCCTCATCGATGCTGAGTCGTCCTGCCGTATCGATGATTACTACATCAAAGCTGTATTTTGTCCCATGGACAACGGCATTTTCTGCAATTTCTACCGGATTTTTATTTTCCGGCTCTTTATAAATCTCCACCCCTGCCTGCTCTGCAATGACTGTCAGCTGATCAATCGCTGCCGGCCTGTAAACGTCACAGGCTGTAACGAGCACTTTCTTTTTCTTTTTATCTTTCAGGAATTTAGCCAGCTTACCGGTAAAAGTCGTTTTACCGCTTCCCTGAAGACCAGAGATGAGGATGACCGCAGGATTCCCCTTGATATTGATGTCCGTAGATTGTCCTCCCATCAGTTCGGTCAATTCATCCATGACGATTTTGACCATCAGCTCCCCGGGTTTTACGGATCGCAATACGTTGCGCGTACCGAGTGCCTCGTCTCTCACTTTGTCAGTAAATTCTTTGGCTATTTTATAATTGACATCTGCTGAAACCAGAGCCCTTCGAATTTCCTTTATCGATTGGGCTACATTGAGTTCTGTCAATTTACCACTACCGGTAAGTGTTTTAAATGCGACATCCAGCTTTTCGTTCAGACTGTTAAACATGGCTTGATATATCTATGAGCTATTTTAAGAAAGTGCAAATATAAGGATAAACCCGTATCGATTTCATTTGTTTTTCTGAAAGCTTATTCCAAATATGTACTTGGGTTTGCTGTTACAATTTAAAAAGAAAGGGTGATCGTGGGGAATGATTTAATTAAGCACTTAGATAATAAATCAGACTTATTCGCAAGAAAAAATTGAATGATTTCATGGGGTGTATTGACTTATTTGTAAAAAGGCTTTAGTTTTGGATTGATTTTCATCAAGATTCTCTATATGGAGAAACCAACCGAGCCGCGAGGCCACGGTGGTAAAATGATGAGGGCCCGCAGCCAAAATAAAGTGCTACCATTCCCTTTCATTTTTTCTTGATGACTTATAGTATTGTTAACCAGTAAATTATGTTCATCATGGAAAATTCAAAAAATTTCAATCTCATCACATTTTTGAAAAACGGAGGCAATCAACCGAACGCATTGAATCCCGCTGAAGTGGATAAGTATTTTTTAGGCAATTATTACAAAAGGTGGCCCATGATGGATGGGTTTTTGCCAAAATTTCAGCAGTATAAGGATCAATGCATTCATTTTCATCTGATTACTGACCCGAGGTGTGACACGCAGTATCTTATGCTTTGTAAGTTCATTGCTTCGAAATACAAAGAAAAATTAGCCCTGCTGTCAGATGCAAAAAAATTTGAAGTTCATCATTTCATCGCCAACGATATCATAGGATTTCATATTTCTGCTTTTGAAATTGATAAAATTGCAGAATATTCTCAAAGGGTGAAAAAATCGATGGCTGAGCTGCCGGTAGATCCTCATTTTATGCATTTTGGGGAGATATAGGCCACATGGCAGCTCTTGAAAAAGGGGCATCACAATTTACGATGCCCCTTTTCGCATTTGTTCTATATTCAATAAATGAATTACCCTGATTTTTCAGGGCTCACCTTCCCTTATTCACTTAAAATTAAAATTCAACCCCAGCGTCATAAAAGCATTGTCTTGCCAGAAACTGGAATAAATTTCATTCAAATTGCATCATTATTTCATATAAAATACAGAACTCATCAATTCCTGCCCTGATTTCAACATCGGAAATACAAACATAATACTGATAGTTTCCATTTCTTCCGCTCAATTTGAAAGAACCACATCAATTTCCAATTTTCCCATCATTCAATTTCTATTATCCATCGAAATCTTAGGCGTATTGGTCGGTTATTAACTCAATATTGCAACCGGAAAATCCATACTTCCGTCTATGGTGTGTATTTATTCATTAACTCATTTTTATAAAAGAAACACACTATGAAGAAGCTATTACTGACAGTACTACCCGCCTTAGTTTTACTACATAATAGCTTTGGTCAGTCCATGGGTACAGTAAAAGGAGTAATCCTCGATCAGGAAAACAAACCTCTGGAGTATGCCAATGTACTATTGAATACCTCAGAGGACCACACTTTCGTGAAAGGGGGAATTACCGATCACGATGGACAATTTGTTTTTGAGAACTTAGCTGCAGGCTCTTATTATGTTCATGCATCCATGGTGGGGTTTGGCAACATCAATTCAGAAATCTTTACCATCAACAGTAATGAACACATAGAATTGAAAAGCATGACCCTTACTGATGGAGTCTTACTGAACGAAGTCACTGTGACCACCACCCGGCCATTTATTGAAATGAATGCTGACAAAATTGTGGTCAATGTGGCCAATAGTGCCGTTGCCGCCGGCAGTAATGCCCTCGAGATCCTAGAAAAATCACCTGGGGTTACGTTGGACAAAGACCAGAATATTTCTCTCAAAGGAAAACAAGGCGTACTTGTGACCATTGATGACAGGAATCAATATATGTCAAGCCAGGATTTGGCAAAAATGCTGGAAACACTTCCTGCAGATGCTATTGAGAGTATTGAGATCATTCACAATCCATCGGCACGATACGATGCTGAGGGCAATTCAGGTGTCATCAATATCCGGATGAAAAGAAATGAAAATCTCGGTTACAATGGCGACATTGTGCTCTCCGGCCGGCAAGGTCGACACACCAATTACAATGGTAGTGGATCGATCAATTACCGAAGCGGAAAAGTAAACGCTTTTGGTACGCTGACCCATTCCAGCTGGCATGGATTCAACGATCTCACCCTGAATAGAGAAATACCTTTCAATAACCTGACCACCCGATTCGACCAAAATTCCAACATCCAGTTTTTAGGGGACAATTACGGCATCAGAGCCGGTGCGGATTATTTTCCGGACAGCAAAACCACCATTGGGCTATTGGCAAGATATAATACAGGCAACAGAAATTTTCTGAACCACAATCTTACAAATATCAGTGGAGGAAATGCTCCGGCATTCAATAAACTGGAAGTGGATACTGATGGCAAAGGGGACTGGACTCAGCAATCCTATAATCTGAATGCCAAAAGACAATTGGGTCAAAAAGCAGGGACTCTGACCTTTGACATGGACTTTTCCCTGTATGACAACCCAAATTTCACCATGTACACCAACCAATATATCAACGATACTGAAAATCCGTTCTCTCAAACCGGTTTTCTGAGAAACTTTTCAGATATCTCTGTTGATATTTTTGCATCACGACTTGACTATCAGGTTACTTTAGGAAAGTTCAATGTAGAAGCAGGCTCCAAAGTGAGCATGGTTAATACTTCCAACAATACACTTTTTGAAGACCTGATTGACGATACCTGGATAAAAGATGAAAATCGCTCCAATGAATTTGACTATAAAGAAAATGTATATGCAGGATACTTGAATTCATCTACTCAATTCGGCAAAGTAAATGTACAGGTAGGATTACGAATGGAACATACCGTTTCCGATGGCTACTCCATCACTTTGGNNCTGACTTCTTTCCCAGCGTGGCGGTATCGCATACCATTGGAGAAAAGCATAGCCTGAGTTATAATTATGCCCGCAGACTCAATCGTCCCAACTACAGAGACCTCAACCCTTTCATTGAATTTTTGGATGACTTTACTTTCCAAAAGGGAAATCCATTCCTCAGACCGCAATATGCTCAATCCTTTGGAATCAATTATGGATTAGGCCGTTCGCTATTCATCAGCGCTAACTATAGTAAAACCACAGAAGCCATTACACAGGTCATTGAACAGGAGTCTTCTACCAATACTTCATTCCAAACTGTAGCCAATCTGGATAATTTTGAAAACTATAGCCTAACCGTTACTGCACCCATTGTGATCAGTTCCCAATGGACTTCCCGATGGAATGTAGTGGGTTTTTACAACCGGTTTGCCTCACAGATTCCATCAGGAACCCTTGAAAATGATCGATTGTCATACCAGGTATATATGAGTAATGAATTGACATTACCTATGGGATGGAGAGCTGAAGTAGTAGGTAATTACCAGAGTGGGTTGGTGTATGGTTTATTCTCCATCGAACCGCGCTATGGTATTGATCTTGGATTTACAAAGCGAATCATGGATGGCAAGGGAACCATTAGATTTGGTATCAGCGATATTTTCCGTACGCAAATCAACAATGTATCCATCCGGCAGGATGACATCGTTTTGGATGTAAATTCATTCTACGATTCACGCCGTGTCAATGCTTCATTGAACTACCGTTTTGGGAATCAAAAAGTAAAACAAGCAAGAAAGAGAACTACTGCTACTGATGATGAGATGAGAAGGATTGAATCCGGTAATCAATAATAACATAGCATAGTCTCAATATATCATTCACTATTTCATAAGGCTCTTTCTTCCCGAAAGAGCCTTTTTTATTTAATATATTTCTACTATAGCCTCAATCTCCACTGCAATATTCCTGGGCAATGCATTCATACCTACAGCTGAACGCGCATGCCTGCCTTTTTCACCAAAAACGGCTACCATCGTATCTGAAAATCCATTGATCACTTCAGGTTGGTTCTCAAAACCATCAACACAATTGACCATTCCCAATACTTTCACTACCCTCTTTACCCGGTTTAAGTCACCCAAATAATCCTGGAGAACAGAAATCTGATTAATGGCTACATGGCGGGCAGCCTCATAGCCTTCTTCCTGGGTAAGATCTAGTCCGATTTTACCTCTGATCAAGGTACCATCCCCAAGTCCAGGTCCTTTACCTGCCAGAAATAATAATTTGCCAGTCTGTACCACATGTACATAATTGGCTACCGGAGGTTGAATGGAAATCAAAGTGATACCCAAAGAATCTAACCTCGATGCATAATCAACAGACTCCATGGGTTCTTTGGGTGAATCTCTGTCAGGAGACATACAGGATGGCTGTAATAAAATGGCAATGAAAAAACCAATAACATAAAAACTACGCATAACTTGATTATTATTTGATTTGAAATGAGTGATTGTAAAGTCATTAATACATATGAAAAGATTTTATTTCTTAAAAAGCATTCGCATCAAGGCACACTTTATCAATAGCACAGATGAATAAAATTGATTACAATATTAATATCTCCATGAAAACCGGTCTCAATATAATGATTACTAAGATCAAATTATGGGATATATAGCAGTTTATTGCTTTCAAGCGTTATTTTTGCAGATTCTTGCAGCGTTGTAGTTATGAATAGATTTAAAAGTATTAGTAGAAATATGAAACATATATTGGTCCTCATAGCAGGAATGCTTCTTTGTCAGGCTTGTAATCAGAAAAAAGTTGCACCGGTTTTTGAAAATGAAGCCTTAAAAAACAGCTACTTAGAATATAATGCAGACAAAAATACCGATGCTGCCGCCGGATTTGCAGCACTCGCCATGCAATATGCCATCCATCACCCCAATGCAAAGGACAGAAAACATGCCCTTGAATCTGCCTTGCAAGTGACCCGTGAGCATAATCTCCATCATGGAGTAATATCATTTCTTACCTTGTTGATCAGAGATCACCACCAAGACAAATCCACTCCGGATCGCATATTTGAACTGGGAAAACTGATGAAGGAAAACAATAAAAATGAGGCCGGCAATGCCTTGCTTTTATCTTATACCGATCGTTTTAAAAATGGTAGCCATAAAGAAGAAGCCATTGAATTGTTAGGAGATAAAAGCGGAATGAAAATACAGGATTACCTTCTTGAAACGGGCAATCGCATTTTTGAAAATCCCGATCCTACCGGAATCAATCGATTGGCGGCGCAGGCCTATGTGGATGCTTGTGAAGCGTTTGCTATTGCTAATCCGGATCATGTCTCTACACCTGATTATTTGTACAGAGCTTCGGATGTATCAAAAACCTTGCGCACCCATTCTAAAACTTTGACACTATACGATTGGATAATTGATAGATATCCCAATTTTGAAAAAACTCCTGAGGTTCTATTTTTAAAAGGGTTTATTCTCCAAAATGATTTAGCCAATACGGAGGCTGCTCGTGAAGCATATGCTGCTTTTTTAAATAAATTTCCAAGGCATTCTATGGCGCAGAGTGCCCAGTTTTTATTGGATAATATTGATAAGTCGGACGATGAAATTCTGGATGTACTGGAAAAAAAACGTCAACAAAGCGTTCAATAATCAGGGTTTTGCCAATAAGAGTTTTTCCGCAAAAGGTTGCAGTTTAAGATCTTTTACTTCTACCCGGGTTTCTAAACGAAATTCAGATTTTACATTTTTAAGCATTTTAGCAAAGGTAACAGGCCCTTTGAGCAGAAAATGACCTTCACCAAGTTTTTCCATTTCTGAGGATACATATGTAAATGGCAATTCGAAAGGCAACTCGATGATCTCCTGGGATTGGATCTTCATTTTCTCATTCATGACCATGGATCCTATTATGTATTCATCTACACGCTTACTACTTCCTCTTCCTCGAGAGTATTTTTCAATCAAACGGATCTCAATAGCGCTTATTTCGGATGTTGTCTTGGTTGTAAACTCAAGCTTGCCGGTGATGAGTCCGGATCGAAGGGAAAAATGAGGTTCAACGATCAATTGTACCTTTACCCCTTCTATACCCAACATCTTTTTTACCTTTCCAAACATATGTTCATTTTTGTATTTATAGCATCTTTTGTGAAAATCATTTATAGGGTACAAAAGTTCCTGGCATTACGGGGTCATATATAAACCCATGTTTCGGGTAGACGTATGCAGCTTTAAACTATATAAATCGCTTTAACCACCCCTGACCGACAGGCTTGATCCATTCTTTCAGAAATGCTCCTTTTGTTGAGACCAGGTTATCAAAATACAAAGTACTTTCATCGATCACTCCCTCTTTGTATAACTCCTTTAACGATGGCAATGGATATCCTTCGATATGATCATTACTATCCATTACATATACGGTCTGTCTGTCAAACATATTTTTGCCAAACTTTTCACCGATAGCAGTAACAAATCGAACGGAGCTGTCGATAGAACAACCACTAGCCATGGAATGGCTTTCATCAACAAATAAGGCAAGAAATCGACGGTGGAATATATTGCCATACGTGATCAGACTCTGATTGTGGCTGGTCCACCGGTCAATGAAATCATAAATCAATGGTCTTGCCTGATCCAATTCATCGTAAGAAAATTCATCCGATGCCTGGTAAATCCAAACGCGGCTATTATCATCCAGTGCAATCAAATCTTTGATCATAAATAATTACCATTTATTGGATTGAACGATCAATTCCGAAATATCGTACACCATAATGGAGTCCTGCTTGTCCATGGCTTTCATTCCATCCGTAAGCATGGTAATACAGAAAGGACAGTTGGCTGCTACTACTTCTGCTCCGGATGTGGCTACTTCTCCGGCTCTGGCAATATTAATTCTTTGGTCACCGGGTTCATCTTCTTTAAACATTTGGGCGCCACCAGCACCGCAACACAATCCATTTTGACGGCTTCTTTTTAACTCAGTAAGGTCTGCATCCAATTGCCTGATAATCTCTCTTGGTGCTTCATAAATACCGTTGATTCTGCCCAGATAACAGGAGTCATGATAGGTTATTTTTTTTCCTTTGAAAGCGCCCCCTTCGATACTTATTCTGCCCTCCTCCAATAATTGCCGGATCAGTACCGTATGATGTACGACATCATAGTGTCCCCCTAAAGCAGGATAATCATTTTTCAATGTGTTAAAGCAGTGTGGACATGCCGCCACTATTTTTTTTACATTGTACATGTTTAAGGTTTCAATGTTCTGAAGTGCTACCATTTGAAACACAAATTCATTGCCTGCTCGCCGGGCAGGATCACCGGTACAATTCTCTTCTTCGCCCAAAATCGCAAATTCTATACCTGCTGCCCATAAGATCTTGCACAACGCCCTGGTAACCCTTTGTGCCCGGTCGTCAAAACTTCCGGCACATCCGACCCAAAGCAGAATCTCCGGCGCTTTCTCTTCTGCAGCTAATGAAGCCATAGTATTTACTTTCATTACAATTCGGTTTTATCGATATTTATAATATTTTCCATTGCGTTGCACTATTGATTTACTTATTCATCCAATCAGTTCTTCCATCTGTAACCTGCCAGACGGTGCCGCTGTTTTCTATGCTGGTAAACATTGGAATCCATTCGGAAGGACCTGCCGACTCAGTCAGTATTTCATATCGTCGCAACTGGAGAATTGGATCTAATGGATCAATCAATACAGGACAAGCTTCCACACAGGCATTACATGTAGTGCAGGCATGAATCTCCTCCCTGCTGATATAATCAAAAAGACTTTTATCATCATCAAAATTAGCTGCAGAAAGAGAAACTCCTTTTTCAGCCTGGCTTGAAATGTACTCCTGATTCCCTGAATCCAGTTTTCTTCCGACTTCTTCTGTTCGATCGCGAATGTCCATCAATATTTTCCTTGGCGACAGTTTTTTACCCGTCAGATTGGCAGGGCATACAGCGGTGCATCGACCGCATTCCGTACATGCATAAGCATCCAAAATGTTTTTCCAACTGAGGTTAAAAATATCTTTTGCGCCAAACTCCGGAATTTCGTCTGAGATATTGCTTTCCTGCTCTGAAAGGCCCATCATTGATTTCACTTCATTCATTACTTCTGGCATATTACTCATTTCACCTCTGGGTCGCAACCGGGCATACCATGTGTTGGGAAATGCAAGAATAATATGAAGATGCTTGGATGATGGCAAATAGTTTAAAAAGGCTAAAACCGTCAATAAATGAAGCCACCAACCAAACCGCTCCACTACCAAAAGACTTTCCAAAGTCATATTTCCGAAAAGCATTGGACCCATCCATGAGCTGATAAGTAAATTTCCTGTGGAAGGATAATGTGGATTTCCCTGATTCTGTAAAACCACGTCCGCTCCGTTCATTGTGAATATACCAATGATCAATACAATTTCACCCAATAGGATAATATTAGCATCCAGGGTTGGCCATCCTTTCATTTCAGATTTTACAAACCTGGGTATTTTTAAAGCATTTCGACGCCATAAAAATATGAAAGTGGCTACGAAAGCCAATATAGACAACAGTTCAATGGTACTGATGATGATGGTATACAACCCACCAAGCAAAGGAGCAAAAAATCTATGAATGCCAGTAAATCCATCGATCATGATTTCGATCAATTCCACTTGGGTAAACAGAAAAGCTACATATATGAAAAGATGCAAAAATGCTGGAATCCAGTTTTTAAACATCTTTTTCTGCCCAAAAGCAATTAAAAAAACATTTTTCCAGCGCTTATCTTTCTGATCATTGATCACTTCGCTTCGGCCCAGAAGTATATTTCTTCTGATCACACTAAATTGGCGAAAAGCCCAGTAGAAAGCACCGGCTATAACCAAAGTAAAAATGATGGATTGCATGTTCGTTTGTTTTAAAATTCACGGTGACAAAATACAAAATCATCAATAGAATCATAATCTTAAATAACTACAATAGAGAATAAAGAAATTGTGTATGATAAAATTGACCCCTTCTCAAATAGAATTAATTCAATAGAATCCGGCAACATTGTTCTAAATGATCAGAAAACCCGCATCGGAATTCCAAATTACTTTGGGTATATTTTTTAATAATTTTTCAATACCACTATAAACCTATACATTGAAAACTATTCTTGTTTAATGTTGTTTCGTGAATTATTAAACAAAAATAAAAAAATGTATAAAATCAACGGTGCTACTCAACCCTCTCACGGGGAAATAGGAGAAGAATTAGAAAATGATCATTATCCTGTCCAGTTTCATTCTGTGATGAAAACTGATTCACCCAAGCTCAGCGAGGAAGAAAAAATGCAGACCATTGAAAAACATTTTGCTGCCATTATGGAAACCCTGGGTTTAGATCTTTCGGATGACAGTTTATCAGGCACCCCTAAAAGGATAGCTAAAATGTATGTGAAAGAAAAGTTTTGGGGACTGGATGAGCAAAAAAGACCGGCCATTTCACTTTTTGAAAATACTTTCCAATACCGTAAGATGCTCATTGAAAAAAACATCAATGTTCAAAGCACCTGTGAGCATCACTTCCTTCCAATATTTGGTAAAGCCCACATTGGATATGTGTCCTCAAGAAAAGTCATAGGGCTGTCTAAGCTTAACCGGATTGTGGATTACTTTTCCAGAAGACCTCAGGTGCAGGAAAGGTTAACGAGGCAGATTTTAATTTTTCTTCAGGAAGTTCTGGACACTCCTGATGTGATTGTGGTCATTGATGCACGCCATATGTGTGTAATTTCAAGGGGAATTGAAGATACACAAAGTAGCACCATTACGATTGACTATGGAGGTGTATTCATTAATCAAAACAAAAGAAGCGAATTTTTGGGGTTGTTAAAAGGGGGATGGCAAGACGTATAAAAAAATCACATAAATCCTTATTTTTACTTTTAAAATATAAGGAATGTATATTATAAAAATTATCCTGTTTTCTGTTGTTTCTTTCGTATTGAGCTGCTCCCCTGGCAAAAAATCTGTATGTGCCAATGGCATAATGGTAACCCTGGAAGATGCCTCCGGGTTGGATGGGTGTACCTGGCTACTTAAAACCGGTGATGATAAAGTATTGCACCCTATCAATCTGGATTCATTGATTCCAGAACCTCAACATGGAAAGAAATATTACGCTTTGTGGGAGGCAGCAGACGAAATGTTTTCAATTTGTATGGCCGGAGAAATGGTACGTTTGACTTGTGTTTCGCCATTATAATTGTATTTGACCAATATATGCATGTCAGGTCATGATTATTTTTCAAAAATAGTTCATAAGAATTTTCAGATATTTGCAAACAATTGAATGCCCAGGTGGCGAAATTGGTAGACG
>JRYF01000368.1_pt1 | contig 19795 bp, 17 predicted proteins | sample 235331 | NCBI WGS metagenome assembly JRYF01 (sample SAMN03074217, study PRJNA261475) | activated sludge metagenome | biome: Wastewater Treatment Plant; feature: Wastewater; material: Activated sludge; isolation source: activated biomass of a wastewater treatment plant treating hydrocarbon... ...
AGCGGATTCTGGGATGGCGGCATATTGAGTATCCGGCAACTGAAAGAAAGAGCGCACGCGCTCGGGAAAAGCCTGCAAGGCGCGGAGTGCGGCGTCGAGGCGTCGCTTCAGGTCGAGTTGGTTTTTGATGGGTTGCCGGCCGATGCGCCGGTGTTTGATTTCGTTCCACACCTGCTCGTCGGGATTGAGTTCGGGGGTATGGGCCGGGAAAAAGAACAGACGAATCTGAGTGCGATGGGCGCGGACGAACTGGCGCACCACCGTCGAGCGGTGGAACGAGGCGCGATCCACCACGAGGATCAGCGGGCGTGGGCGGTCCTGAATCAGGCGCTCCAGGAAGGCGACGAATTGCGGCCCATCGACGCTGTTCTCCACCACGGTGGATTGAAATTCCCCCCGCGCGGTGACGATGGACAGGATGTTGTAGCCGCCCCGGCGATCCGTGACGCGCACGAGCGGCGTCTGCCCGCGCGCCCCCCACGTGCGCCCCGCGCGGGTGCGGAGGCCGATGCCGGCCTCGTCCTCAAAGGCGAGATCCGCGCCGAGACGGGCGGCCAAGCGTTGAATCTTCGGGAATTTCACCTCCAAAAACGCCTGGACTTCCGCCGGTTTCCGCTCCAGGGCACGGTAACCGGGTTGCTGAAGGCGCAAATCCAACGCTCGCGGATGCAGACCCACCGTCGATTCCACCACATGAATCCCAAAGCGCTTCTCCAGCAGCTCCACCAGAATCTGGCGGGTCCACAGTACCGTGTCATAACCGTGATCGACCGGGGTCGATTCCAACACGGTTTTGCGCAGCCACCCGTCCATCCCCCGGGTGATCACCCGCGGCGCGCCGGGCGCGGTTCGGGTGTCCAGCGCCGCCTCGCCGTGCGCCCGATAGCGCCGCAGCCATTCATAAAGACTGCTCCGGCAGATCCCGAAAATCGCGGCGACCCGTTCCGGGCTGTGCCCTTGCTCCTCCACCGCTCGCACCGCGAGGCGCCGCAGGTCGTTCATCACTTCATCGGGAATTTTCCGAGCATCGGATAACCAACTGGCGTTCATGACGGCTCCTCCTCCGCAGCGTTCCCATAACCTGACCCTCCCTAACTTAGACAAATTAAGCAAGCATCAGTTTATTCACAATGTATGGATTACTATTAGCGGGACTATACTTGTAGGATTGCCTAAATCCTTATGAAGATACCCTTTCGCCCGAGAATCCAAGCGCTGGTGGCAGCGATTATCAATAGCAGAGTGCTAATGATCAGAGAGCCAAGCTGCAAAGACCCAACCAATCTTGACAATTCCAGCCAAATGTATTCCCATGCTGGAATCCATTCCCCGCCATCATAATAAAGGCCGACAGAGTGTAGCACAAACCAAACAAGCGCGGCAATGATGTAGACCACAAGGGGATTACTGCCAAGTACTGTCAAAGGAACTACCAATACGGTTGGTTTCACAATCTTTGTGAGATAATCAATTGCAACGAACAAACATGTCATAATCCAGCATGAAAGAAAGAAAAACGAAATATTAAGTCGCTGATAGTCAATTGCGAAAAAGGGTAGCACCGAAAAGGTAATCAACATTAAACCTAACGAAATGATTCTAATCCTGCGCATATTGAAATTACTTGTACTAATGCTAGCACTAACGTATCTATGAATCACAGTACCGGATAAAATGAAGCATGCTCCGGGGAAAGTAGTTGTAAAATCTGCTAATCCACGGTAACTTTCTTCGCAAATTTGAGATTGTATGCTGCCGAGGTAGATGAACTGATACGAAGTCAGGATGGTTACTAAAGCGATAATCTGCCCGCATGTACGAAAAATAATGACTATAGGTGCAGCGATCAGATAGGCTAGGCCTATCCGCTCAAAGACACCAAAAAAACTTACTCCAAGAAGGCATTCAACTGGTGCTTCCATATCGATACAGTTTAGGCGGTTCAGAAATACACCGATTATGAAGAGTAAGACACCACGATACACAGTGTGAGTTAGCAGTTCTATATCAGTAGAGCCATTCAATCTGCGTCGGGAAAAAGATATATTGATCGAGATTCCGATCAACCAAAGAAAGGTTGGAACTACCATATCTGCAAGGCTCCATCCGCAGCCGAAAGATAGCTCTAGTTGTTGGTATGCAAAACCATACTTTCCTGGGTAGCTTGTCAAGATCATCAGGACAATTGTAATACCTCGCATAATATCTAAAGATAGAATTCGGTTAATGCTAGACATATTGCACCCTACAATGGCTTTGCCGTATCGATCAACTACACGGTATTAGTTGACTCTTGCACGATACACTTAAAGAACTGAAACTGTATTAATAGCTATTTTACCCGTTAATAATGTAAAGATGATGTATTAACTAATCGTTTTTTCCATTATCAAGCCAGCGGCAAGTAGTTTTTCGACAATCCCATAAAGTCGCCAAACCGGGACTTTGATAATATTGCTTATTTCAATCAAATCGTTTGATCCATCCGCATACGCGAGAAAATCCAAAATTTCGGTCACCTCTTGCTGTGGATTTTTAGTACCCAGAGACGGATACAAGCCACGCCGCCCAAGCTGTGGTTCACCAAGGCACGTGGCCTGATAAATCCCGTTTCTTTCGAGCAACTCCAAGCAATCCCGTAATATGGTGTAGCCTCCCTGCAAACCAAGCGGGGTCACGAAATCTAGATTGTCTAAAGAAGTATGATATTCTGGATACGCACCATATTTTGACCGCATTACAGAGACAACTGGTAGATCCACTCCCGGACTGCAATATTGCCGCTCGTCGCTGCCCCGATCCAAGAACGAATAATGAATAAAGCCTGGGTGTTTAAACTTTAAAATATTAAGCGCTACTCTATCGGCAAGCGTCGCCCCATTTCTGGATGGAAGAAACGAATAGGCTTGCTCATCTCCTATACAGGTCACATTGAATCCAGCGACCGTATTCTGCTTCATATGATCTAGGTTTCTGCTTAGGTATGTAATCGAACCTATTGTTTCCGGAATAAATATGATGCGGTAAGTATGACGACGTGGCTCGCTGGCAAGCCACATCGCCAACATGGTCGTCACAACTGGGCCAGACAACTCATTATTTGCCATAGATGGATGGCAAATATAGGTTGACGAAAAAATTTCTTTTTCCGATGACCCTGGCAAGATTAACTCACCATAAGTTAACGAACCGTCTTTCAACTCGCTATCGATGACAACACGGTAATTACCTTCTTTCAGTGAAATCCTCTGATTATGAGTGATGCAAAACCCCCAATGTTCTCTGTAATACGACGTGATATAGGGGATTGCGTTCGGTTGCTCTTCCAAAGAAAAGAGATGTTCTTGCAGTTCGGTTAAGGAAACAGTTTTATCAACCGGAACAGAATAGCTAACGACATGAAGGTTATTTTCCTTGAAGTCAACAATTTTTCTATCATTTTCGTCAAGAATATATGCATCTCGTATATTCCACTCTCTCGGAACCATCCAATCAAAGACCTTTGTGCCAGTAGGAACTTCAATTATTTCGATAGGAATGTATTTTCGAATAGTGTTTAGGGTTTCGCGCACACCATTTCCGGTGATGCTACGGCATATCGGAAATAAATCAGTTAATAACTGATACATGAAATTTCCAGCAATAGTAACCGGACTATATTTTTTATACATATGATTTTTTAAATTATATTGCTATTTTTAAGCTGACCATTAGGAATTTCACAACATAGTATTAACATAGTATTCGTTACTGTATTTTATATAAATAAATATCCCAGTGCGATTCATTATCTGAAAAGTATGATTCAAAATTTAAATTGTTTTCCTCATAGTTAATGATTTTTACAGAAGAAAAAATGTACTCTCCACCCAAATCTTTTAAAGATTTTGTATTTAGATTTAGATTGCTGATTTTTTTATTTCTACTCTTGCTATACATATTGTCTTTTCCAAGTTCATCAACAAAAATATAACACCTATTTCCCCAGCTATCGAAATATCTTTTTAGCATCTCGTTTTTATTTAATTCATTCTCAATGATAGTTCTAAACTTTAACTTATAAGACAATGGGTAATTAACTTGGTAGCTATCCAAAGTATAAAAACCATTAAATTGCGCGATACTTGGGTGAATACCTATACTTACAATTCTATAAGACGCTTTAGGTTTACCTATATACTGATCTATATTTGAAAATAGCTTAGTAGAAAAGAACTGACTATAGGTTGGTTCATCTATCTTTTTTCCTAAAATCAATTTTAGGTTATTTTTAAACTCGATATTTGAATTGATGATTAAATATAATTGAATTACTATCCCAAACCAACTTATGGGAGCAATAAGCTTTATTTTGCTAATTTCCAGGATGCTAATTGCGAAAAGAAGCATAAATAAAAATGGTAGTAAAAAATAAAATCTACTCAAATTAAAATACTTTAAAACAGATAAATAGTTGCCAAACAAATAAACAAGCCAATCATGAAACCCAACAATTATGCACATTGTTAAGATCGAAATACTAACAAATACTAAGTTTCCATTTAGCTTTTTATTGGCAATTAAGACACTTAAAGCTAGTTGCGTACAAAATAAAATAACGATAGTTGGAAATTTGCCTGTATGATATTGTGTTTCAAATAAAATTTCTATTGTTCTATTAATATTTGATGCGATATTAAGATCATTCCATCTATCCCAAGTTGATCTATGCGATACAAATTCATTATTTATTGATGCGAAAACCAACTGAAATTCAACTAATAAATAACTTAATCCTAATAATAAAATCGCGATAACAAACAATTTATTTATAGCCTTATTATTAAATGCATCAACCACTGCCAATACAATCAAGAAAGTTAAAATAAATGGTGCAACTAAAATTATATGCGAATAAAATGGGAAAAAAAAAATTATAAAAAAGTCCCTAATTTTAACTTTACGATAGATAATATTAAGAAAAGCATAAAAGAGAAGAGGCTGACCAGCAACAGATATCCCATATTGACTATAAAACGGGATAAAAGCAAAACATAAAGAAAGCAACCACACTTGGCAAGTATTTTTATCTTCCTTGATAAAATGCTTTTTTAGCAATAAAAACATTCCTATAAAAGCAATCATATGAACAACAATGTGATTTACAATATAAGCAACGTGTGAATCAAATAAATAAAAAAGCAAAAGGGTAAAATCGAAGCCTGATCGATATGCAGATCTAGGGATACCATCCATAACTTGTTTAATTGTTGCATCCTTACTAAAATTAAAAGCCTGTCCAGTATTAACTAATGCATGTTTATAAACAAACTCACTATCCAAATTGTCATGGACGATAAAATACGAATTTTCTCCTAGCACTAAAAAAGGTAAAAAATAAACTAGCATTATACTAATAACAAAAAAACCTAAAACATACTTGGTAAAAAGATACTTGTTCGTTTTTGTTTTATTCATAATGGTTCTCTCAGTTTTATTTCTAGAAACCCTTGCTGATGCCGTAAAAAACCTAACCATTTTTGTCCTGTAAATTTTCCTGTGATGGCGAGGGCTGGCAACGCGGGGCTAGGGTGTTAACCTCTTCCAAGTCATTGATCCTGTTAATATATTTTTCCTTACACCTGCCTACTCCATCGTGCGGATCACAGGAAAATTTACAGAACCCTATTTTTTTGAAAGTTATCAAGGAGTAATGTAGGCTTTGTATGCCACAAGCCAAACAACAAACATCGCTAAAAAAATTAACCAAGTTGTCCTATCCTTAACACTGTAAACGATAGGATCGTCATGCATTTCATGACGTGCCGCTTTAATCCACATACGATTTATCCAATAAAGTAATAGTGGACATATCAGCCAGAGAAATTCTGGTGTCTGGTAATTTAAATGTGCTGTTGAGGTATTGATATACAAAGCAATTACCAAAACGGCCGAAAAAGCACTTGCTATACCCATTGAAACCAGTTGCAAAAAGTCACAAACACGATAGTCTCTTCCGCTTGTACTTAACTCGTTTAATTGCAAGATCTGTTCAAGTTCAACACAACGCTTCAACAATGCAAGAGAAAGAAATAAAAATCCAGAAAACGCCAACAACCATGGAGAAGGAATTTGATTAATAACAACAGATCCAGCTATGATACGAATCGTGTACAATCCGGCTAATACCAATACATCAACAAGCATGACAGTTTTTAGATAAAATGAGTATGCAAGAGTAGTTATACAATAAAAACATAATATTAACACCGCCTGTATCGAAACCATAGACATGAAAATTATCGATAGGGATACCAAACCACAGGCAATGGTCACCGCTGTCGCAAGCGGAATTTGGCCGGCGGCAATCGGCCGCCGCTGCTTTGATGGGTGACGACGATCCGACGACAAATCCAAAAGATCGTTCACTATATATGTGCCGGAAGCCATCAACCCAAACCCGAAGAACACGGCAATTGTAGCCATCACCGCTTCTAGATCATTCCAACTATGAGCCAAAAGGAGCGGCACAAATACCAATAGATTCTTAAGCCATTGATGCAAACGGACTGCCTTCAGATAGGTAAGAAAACCTGGCCTTGAAACGGGAAAGATATGGGTGACAGAAGTAACACCTCGTGCCCTCTTCTCAACAAAGGCTGAAGTATTGACTAGAATTCCTTCGGTTGCTCCTTCCCATACAGAAAGATCAGCACGGCTATCTCCAGCATAAGCGAAATCCTGTTCACCACAATGAGCACGAATTGCCTTTAGCTTGACTTTACCTTTCAAGTTCTGCCCATGTGCTGTAGCAACTACTCCGCGAATAAATCCCAGATAAGAAGCTATTGCGGAAACGTGTCGTTCTTCCGACGCACTAGCGAGATAAATTTCACGTCCAAGCTTCGACTCAGCCTGGAGGAATTCTACGAACTCGGTGTTATAAGGCAACAAGCTTGGATCTAAATTCACTGTATCAGCAATCCTAGCTTTCAAAAAAGCTTTTCCTTTTAGTAACCAGAATAAAAGAGTGAATATATTCCATGGCTGACGTTTTAATATGATTAAAATAGCCTCGATCAAGAGATCTGAATTAATCAAGGTACCGTCAACATCGCTATAAAAGGGTATTTTTTTATTCATCTCTGGAGTAAAAATCATTCAAATTGCATAACAGCATGTTCAAAGTCAAAGGGCTGGTCGTCAGCCATAAATCCTATTCCTGAGACATCAAGACTCAACTTTGGCAAAAACTGTGGAGGCTTCTCTCTTTTTTAGGAGACAAAACCAAAGAAATAGGGTTCCACCAAAAAAATAATGCGAAATAAAAATGTGTTTGAACAAATACTCATAAAAATGATTACCTGAGACACCTATGTTTGATAAAGTATGAAAAACAGGTAAAGCATTAAATGCTATAACTAATATCAAGATTTTGCTTTTTATATTTATTCTAGGTTTGAGGGTGTTTAAGTACTCACGATCTTTTTCCAAAACAAAAAAAGCGGTTGGTACAAGCAAAAGTACATAGTAATGAATCCAAGAAATTGGACTGATCAAAATGCTTAAGCATATAATAGCAAAAAACTCAAGATTAAACTCATCGCGGTTAGATTGCGCTTTGGGTTGCCATAAAATCCATCCAGTTAATACTACAAAAAACATGATCAAGAAATGCCTAGCAACATTAAATTTCCACCCATAAGATGATTCAAGCCAGCTATATAAATGATTATTGGGTCTTAGATGTGCCAGAAAACCATTAATAGATTGATTGTTATAAGCACCAATTACTTTATCGGAATATCGTCCTATTGCCTCTGTATACCACTTATTATGTAGATCTGTTCCAAATATCAAATATGAACATGAAATTATGACGAGCGTTGTCAACCAAAACCCTATCGCCATAGACCAACGCTTTCTAAATACATAGTAAAAACCTAAAAGTATTAATGGAAGTTTGATAAAAGCACAAAATGCTGTTAGAGACCCAGCTATAAATGGCTTTTGATCCCGCCATGCGATAATTGCACATATTAACAGCAGAAGAAAATGTGTCGTATTACCTAATCGGATGCTATAAAATAGTGGGCCACTTGTAATAAACAGCCAAACCACAAGCAAACAGTCATAACCTTTAAAATGGCCTATCCTGATCACCCAATAACAACAGATGGCTACTGTAAAAAATGAAACAAATACCCAGGAAATGATAGCATAGTTTATTGTCATTTGTGATAGTGGATAAAATAAAAATGCAACAATAGGAATATTTACAAACTCAGGAAGTTTCCCCTGATAAAGACTCTCTGGGTTTGAAAGAATGATCTGACCTGCTGGATAATATGCTTTTGTAAAATCAACATAGTATGCACCGGGGATAGTGAACTTCCAGAGAAATATTACCATTGCTGTAGACACTATGATAAATGCTGTTATTCGCAAGTTGCTTTTTTCAGGATAAGTCTGTGGAAAAAGACAAATAGTAAATCCTAGAAGAAATAATATTATATAAATTGTGTAATATATCATAAAGGCTGTCTCGAATAATTAGCAAGATAAGACCGCGCTGCCAGCATTAATATCATTATAATGATACCTCCAAAAAATAGATGCGAGCCTAAGATACCTACCCATCGATTGTCGAAAATTAAGGTTGGTCGCAACAAAACATTTGCGGTCGCAGAAAACCCGATGGCAAACAGAGGAGCAGTCCACCGTCCGAAAGGCGAAACATAAAGCAATATTGGTAGCAATGCAGCACTAATTGGAATAATGATTCCATAATGATGTTCCCACGCAATTGGCGATGCTATAGTTGCAGCTAGTAATATAATCATAAAATCTATCAATATTAAATTTGCTGTTCTTTTGCTATCCCGGTACTGACGAAAAGCAACTAGGAGTATAAATAGAGAACTAATTAAAGTAGTATAGTAAACTATCACATTATAAGGTGCATATTGATGGGAATTCCATACAACAGGGTCACTGGTTAGCAAAAAGCGGTTCATGATTCCGTTTATAGTTTGATTTGGCCAAAAAGTTTCACCATGCTTTGAGATGGTACGCAAAACTTCAAGATATTCGATATGATTATGCCATCCAAAATTTAATATTGATAACCCGAAGCCTATAATTATAATTGATAGCATGGAAAACATGAAATGCCAATGTCGTCTGAATAAACTCCAGAGAAGAATTAGGCCAAACTGTGGTTTCACAAGGCAACATAAGCCAATGCAAATTCCAGATAAAACATGCCGATTCAAAATCAAAAAGAATATAGCTAATGCTGCTAACAAATTCAGATATATCTGTATCTGACCCAAGCTGTGAGCCTTGATTAAAGGATAAAATGTGAAGCCTATCATAAGGCAGAAAATTATTCGAAGTGGAATAAATTTTAAACCCTTATTTTCCTTAAAACTAATGCCATTTTTATACTGATATATTCCGACTTCAAGTATCAACACTGAAATAATAATAGTAAACAATAAACATGCTATGGAGAGTTTGCCGACAGTAGATCGAAGCTGTTCTCTTTTTTTTTCATCTTCTAAATTAAGCAAATCAGAAGGAAATAGATTCAGCAGAAATAATGATGATGGCGGATACTGAAATTTTATTTTATCCTTGAAAAAGACAGAATATATAGTGGATCCTTCACTATGGTTCTTGTATGCTTTGATCATTGGAATCCAAGAATCTAACCCAGTGTTGGTTCGCTGAATCTCCCTGAATGAAATGAGGGCAGTGGCATTTATGCCATCTTTAACCGCTTCTCCGGCTACAATTAAACTCATCGCCGTGACTATACAAATAAACAAATTAAATCCTAATGCGATTATCAACCATAAAAGTGGCCTGTCCAGTAGTATTAATTTAGATATAATTAACATTAGTGGAGGTAATAATTCGTATGTTCGTATGCGGTGGTTTATTTTAAAGATACTAAAATTATGCCAATTGTGACAAATATTGTACCAGTAATCCGATATATATTAATAGCCTCACCCAAGATAAAATAACCAAAAAACATGGTAATTATAAAACCTGAACCTACGAATGGATATGCTTGTGATACATCAGTCCGTGCTAAAACGAACAACCAAATTATCATGCTCGCTACATACATAATTATTCCGCTTAAGACCCAAGAGTTAGTGCTAATAACCCACGCGACTTGAAACCACGATTCAGCATTGAGAACACCTTGTACTCTTGGGTTTGACATTCCATACTTCAGAGTAATTTGTGCAAATGCTGATAGAACAACAGCAATTAATATCAGCAACAACTGTTTTAAAGCCATGTCTGATTACTATCGAATCCCTACACTAACCCGACGCTCGCAAGGCAGCGATCACTCTATCCTGATCAACGGCCGAAAGTCCGACCGAACAGGGCAGGCTTAACCCCTGTCGATACAGCCGTTCCGCTACGGGTAACTCAACAGTTTTATTTAAGGCGTGGGCGGGCGATTGGTGAATCGGCTGCCAAAGCGGCCGGCTCTGGATTTTCTGGTAGCCGAGTACTTTCATGAGTTGGCGCGAATCCATCCCGAACCGCTGCCCATCCACCAGAACGGTGTACATCCAGAAACTGCTCGAAGCCCAAGCCGCTTCTTTCATGGGCGTAATCCCCGGTACGTTTTCCAGTACCTCGGTGTATCGGGCCGCAATCCGCCGCTTCGTCGCTACGTAATCAGGCAACTGCTCCATTTGCGCGCAACCGACCGCGGCCTGAAGATTGGTCAGGCGATAGTTGTAACCGATCTCGCCGTGGATGTATTCAATCGGATCGTCCTTGGCCTGAGTGGTCAGATATTTGGCCTTACGCGCCCACGCCTCGTTGTCGGTTGCGATCATGCCACCCCCGCCGGTGGTGATCATTTTGTTGCCATTGAAGCTGAAGCAGGCGATATCGCCCAAACTGCCGAGACTTTTTCCTTTATAACTTGCCCCCAGCCCCTCTGTCGCATCCTCAATCACTTTGAGGCCGTATTTGCCGGCGGCTTCCAGGATCGGCTCCAGATCCACTGGATGGCCTAGGACGTGAACGGGAAGGATCGCGGTAACACGTCGACCGGTGTGCCGGTTGTAAAGCTCCCCCTCGCGCCACTGACACCCTCGCTCCAAAAACTCGACGACCCTGGCCGGGTCCATCTGCCAATAATCGGGCTCGGCATCGATGAACACCGGCCATGCACCCACGTAACGGATCGCGTTGACGGGTGCAATGAAGGTTAGGGTTGAAACGAGGACTTCTTCATCCGGCTTCACACCGGCAACGAGCAAGGCCGTATGGAGAGCGCAAGTACCATTGACGGTTGCAACGGCGTACTGGGTACCTACATGCTCCGCAACCATTTGCTCGAAGCGGTCTACAAACGGACCTACTGATGATACAAAATTTGTATCGAGGCACTCTTTCAGAAAATTCCACTCGTTCCCCCGGATTTCGGGAACGCAAAGCATGATCGAATCGGCATTCATTCGCAATCCAAGATCAAATGGCATAAATACCTGGACGATACCGATCCAGATGCTGTCGCATCCAATCAATCGTGAGACGCAAACCCTCTTCCAGTTTTATTTTAGGTTGCCACCCTAATATTTGTTCGGCTAGAGAGCTGTCAGCCAATAATCGTTCTACCTCGCTACTCTCCGGGCGAAGGCGAGTCTCATCCGCTTGAATGGAAATGTCGCGGCCGACTAATTCACCAATTAACGCGGCCAAGTCACCAATGCTGATTTCCCGACCGCTGCCCAAATTGATAGATTTCCCGACGGCCTTGGATGAAGAAGCGGCCATCAGAAAACCATCGACGGTGTTGGAGACGAAATTCAGGTCGCGAGTAGGTCGCAAATTGCCCAACCGAATGACTCGGTCTACTAAGCATTGGGTGATGATCGTCGGAATCACCGCGCGGGCGGATTGGCGTGGGCCAAAGGTGTTAAACGGCCGCACGGTCACCACCGGCACATCAAAAGAGAGATGAAAAGCCTCCGCTATTTTATCCGCCCCGATCTTGCTGGCCGAATACGGAGATTGGCCTTGGAGTGGATGTTTTTCATCAATAGGAATATAACGGGCCGTGCCGTAAACCTCGCTGGTCGAAGTATGTACCACGCGATCAACACCACTCGCGCGACAAGCCTGCATGACATTCAAAGTACCTTCGATATTAGTCCTTACATAACTGTAAGGAGCTTGATAGGAGTACGGTATTGCGATCAGAGCCGCTAAGTGAAAAACGATTTCGCATCCTTTAACTGCCTCGTTCACGGAATCCCGGTCGCACACATCTCCTGCAATAATCTGCATATCATCCTTGACGGACAAATGATCCAACCAGCCACATCCACCCATCGCGTTGTAATGTACCAGTGCGCGGACTTTAGCACCAACGGTTAAGAGTCTTTCGGCTAAGTGACTACCGATAAATCCACCTGCTCCAGTCACTAAAGCAGTTTTCCCTGTTAACGCAGACATTTGGACCCCTACCTTCGTATTTTTATCTCGGTTGTTAGGTTTATATTGAATTAGGTGTTTTCTCTCGTTGGAAACTTTACCGAACGAATATCAAATTTTTCCGCTACGAACATCTTCTTGGGCTTTCATATAATCTTCGGGACGGCCTACATCGAGCCAGTATTCCAAGATCGGAAAACTCACGACCGGTCGCCCAACCTCCAACAATTTCTGTATCAAATCGGTCATATCGAAGCGTTGCCTTTCCGGAATATAGTCACACGCGGAAGGTTGCAGAAGATACACGCCGGCGTTGACAAACAAATTGAGCGTAGGTTTCTCTCGGATCTGGGTAATTCGGATGTCATCGCATTCCACGACGCCGAACGGAACCTTCATCTCGTATTTACGAACACCCACCGTCATTTCCGCACCATGCTTCCGGTGGTAATTGAGCATTTCCTGAAAAGAAACTCCAGTCAGGATGTCGCCATTAATCACCAGAAACGGCCCACTGGCTCTGTTGAGCAGCTTCAAACCGCCAGCCGTGCCCAATGGATGATCTTCCCGCGCATAGCTCAGCCTGACCCCGAACGCTTCGCCGTCGCCGAAATGCCGCACGATGTTTTCCGGTAGATAGTGCGTGGTCAGATTGACTTCCCGGATACCGGCGCGGCGCAACTGCTGGATAGTTAATTCCAGCAGAGGGCGGTCTCCAACCGGCAGCATGGGCTTGGGCACCTGCTCGGTCAGCGGGAGCAGGCGCTTGCCAAAGCCACCGGCCATGACGACCGCCGAAAGCCCCAAGGATTCTTCTCTGACCAGATCTTTGCGCAAGAGAAACTGAACGACCCTGCCTTCGGCATCCACCACCGGCAGGTGATTGATGTCGTGCCGGTTCATCAAATGCAAGGCTTCACCCGCCAAAGTCGAGTGCTGGGTGGTGACCGGCGTTTGGGTCGCGATGTCCTGGCAGGCGGTATCCAAAGCAACGCCATGCAAAATGGCTCTGCGAATATCGCCATCCGTCAGCAAACCGCACAGGGTTCGATCATCGGAACACAGCAACAACGCACCGGTCCCCGCTTGGTCCAAGCGGGCAATCGCTTCGGCCAGCGGCGAGGAGGGAGAAAACAACGCGCTATCGAGCCGATCTCTGGCGTCGGTCTCGAATTCATCCTCCGTCACCAAATCCTTGCGCAGCCGAAAATCCCGAAGTTCGCCCTCCGCATCCACCACCGGCAGATGATTGATGTCGTGCCGGTTCAGCAGACGGAGCGCTTCGGCCGATGAGAGCGGCGACGAGGCCGTAATCGGATTCCGGTTCGCAATCGTTCCGCAGGGCTCCTCGAGCGCCACCGAGCGCAGGATGGCGCGGCGAATATCCCCGTCGGTCAGCAGGCCAAACAACTTTCGACCCGGCGCACACAGCACCAACGCTCCGGTTCCCGCTTGGTCCAAACGCGCCATCGCCTCGGCAATCGAGGCCTCGGGGGAAACGATGACGTTTTCGAGACGCTGGCTGGTATCGAAATCGCTCATGACTTTCTCTTACCGTCAGGGTTCCTCGTCACGAACGCTTGGAAACGCTGGAGTCAGGCCAATTCCAACGCTGCCTAGAAACTTTTCCCGTCGCCAGATCCATCACCGCCACAGTCGTGGCGCCAAACGCATTGTTGGCGGCAACCCCAACCGCACTTAAAGCGTTAATGGGATAGGTTTCCGCATCGAAAACGTACCGCCATCGGTGAAAGGGAACCTCGATATCGAAATTATCGTAATGATAGGTTCCGGCAACCGTTTTGAGCGCCAGCCAGGGTTGTGGCCCAAAGGTGCGAGTTTCCGAACGCACTTCCAGCACGTGCGTCGAATCGCTAATAGCATCGAGCGACAAATCGAGATCGCACGGCGGCTCGGGAGCCAGATCCAACGCGCGCCGCATTGCCTCGACTGCCTCGGAGAACTTGAACGACACGTCCGGGAAATCCACCGCCACCCTTGCCAGCATGGTCCGCACGCCATCGACATCGGGATGCATGTCGCGAAAATCGTGATCGGTAAAAGCCAGCACGACTGGTTTACCCGCCCTCGCCTCCGCAAAAGCTTGGCGCACATCGCTTTCCGCCAATAGCTTGTATCGGGTTCCGACGTTCAAGCAACGCGCCACCCAACGGCGACAACTCCCTGGAATTTGATAATCATCATGCGCGGGGTGGTAAGGCTGCCAGTTAACCGGCGCCCGGCGCCAGTCGCCAAAACGACCACCTTGTAAACCGAGTTGGGCCTTATCCTCCTCGGTCAAGGCGACCGCCTGGCTGGCGTAATCGAAGGGCACGAACTGTTCGAGGAACCAGTGGCTATCCGGCCGGATCACATGGAATCCCGGACGGTGCGCGGCCGGAAACCATTGCCGATCAATCACGCGACGGGAAATGATTTGCTGAAGACTATCCGAGGACGCCCACCAGTGCGTCGCGCAGCGGTGCGCCTCGCGACGAAAGTTGTGGGGATGGAAGTGGAAATGCACGCCGTCCCGAGATGAGCCGGTCTCGCGCAGGATGCCGCGGTAATGATCGTAAACGTTGTGATAGCCGACGTCGCGCCGCCGGGGATTGATCTCGTAATCCACATGATCGACGCAGAACCAGTTGTACACCCATCCCGCCCCAGCGGAATCGCGTATCCGATTACGGAAGGATTCGGACAAGAGTTCCCCCAGCATGGTATCCACCTTGTCCCAAGTGTCGTTGTAGGCCAACAAATGCGGGGCGACGACTTTCTGGACCGCCGATTCCAAGCCACCCAAATCCACCTCGCCAGCTTGCAGACGACGCAGCATCGCGATGCTCGGATCGAGATCGATCTGGAAAATCGCCTTGATGCGTTCGAAAGTCGCTTCGACCGACTCGTAGAGCGGACCTTCGGTATCGATGCAATGCACGACATAAACGGTGTTAGCCAATTCGCTCTCCCAACATGGATTCGGCCACATGATGACGAATCACCGTTCCTGGCACGCCAACCACGGTGACGCCTGGAGGTACATCCCGCACTACTACAGAGCCAGCGCCGACAATACTTCCTGCTCCGATCATCAAACCTTGAATGACGACGGCTCCCGTGCCGACATGCGCTTCGTCCTTAATGCGAACCCCACCGGAGAGAACGGCTCCGGGGGCAATATGGACGTGGGCGCCAATATCGCAATCGTGATCGACCACGGCTCCGGTGTTCACGATGGCGTTAACCCCGACGCGACTCCCTGGTTGCACCACGACTCCCGCCATAATCTGAACTCCCTCCCCAAGCCGAACGTCCGCTGCCATCACGGCCGCAGGATGAATCACGTCTTCGAAACGGTAGCCTTGGTTCTGAAACCGGTCGAACAAGCGCTTGCGGGATGATGCGGAAGCGATTGATCCCACGCCGTTGACCAGTCTCAGCGTATCGGGAGCATATTCCAACACTGCCTCGTCATCGCCCAAGCGAGCGACACCTAAGACCGTTTTTCCATCGTCATCGAGACTGGTATAGCCAAGCACCTCTCTGTGCCGCAACAACAGAATCTCTATCAACACCTTGGCGTGCCCCCCGCCCCCCAGCACGATGATCGGCAGGTTCATCTTGTTCCTCGAAACGGATCACAGCAGATCACTCCAACTAATGACTTGGTCTTCCTCAATATCCCGAGCCAGTTTCCGGCCCAGGACATGGGAGATTTCGTTCGGCGAAATGCCGGTGCCAGGGCGTTTGGCGTCGAGATCAGCTTCGGTTATCACATGGCCCCACCCGAGTGCGCGGCGCGCCACCAAGCTACGCCTGAATTTCTTGCGCTTTTCGTACTCGGCCTCGGTCACCGTCCGCCGGGTGCTGCCCAGCGCGGTGAAGATATTCATTCCCTCTTTCACGATGGTCCGCAGCTCCGCAGGATCGGCCGAAATAGCGTGGTCCCACCCCGGCATGTCCTTGTCCAGGGTAAAATGCTTTTCGATGACGCAAGCCCCCAACGCGATGGCAGCCAGTGGAATGGCCGTGCCCAGAGAGTGATCGCTGAAACCTACAGGGACCTCGAACGCCTGTTGCAAGGCCGCTATATTCCGCAAATGAATCATGTCGTAATCGGGGGGATAGATCGAAATACAATGGAGCAGCACAATCTGTTCGTTGCCCTCACCCCAAACTGTATCGACCGCCTGCTCGATTTCCGCCAAGGTCGCCATGCCGGTCGAGATGACCATCGGACGCTGTTTGCGCGCCACATACTTGAGGAACGGCAGATGAACGATGTCCATTGAGGCAATCTTGAAAAACGGCACATCAAGCTTTTCCAGCAAATCCGCTTCTTCTTTCGAGAAGGGAGTGGAGCAAAAAGAAATGCCCCGTTTTTGGCAATAAGCATGTGCTTCAAAGTGCTGGTCGGCGGTGAATTGATAAGTCTTCACCATATCTCGAAGCGAGCCGAAATGTTTTTTCTTATCCGAATACTCGGTATTTCGATCATACTCTTCCTTGGCTATGAGCGAGGTTTCGGTCCACGACTGGAATTTGACTGCGTGGGCGCCAGCTTCGGCGGCCGCATCGATCAACCGACGGCAGAGATTCATGTCCCCGTTATGGTTGGAGCCAATCTCCGCAATGATGTAAGGAGGATTTCCTGACCCTACGACAACGCCTCCCAAGCTGACAGTTTTCATCTATATCTCCCGAGACGCCCACATGTGCTTCAACGAAGGATGGGCAACACACGACCACCAAAGCGGTACCAGATTCAAGGCATTGAGGGCGCCAGCGTAGCGTTCGAGCCGAGTCGGTTGGAGAACAACACCTTGGTGGAATGCTTCAACGTCGGCCGCCACCCGATCCAGCTCGGCAAGGCGGTCGGCCATACAGTTTTCTCTGGAAGCGGCGCGCACGATCCGAAAATGCCGTCGCACCAGCTCCGTGTCCTGAATGATCTGCTGAAGGCTAAAAGGAAACCGGACTCTTGCCATATTCGCGCCGTGCTGCCGGTAGTCCATCCGGACAACCCGATCAAAGGATAGCCTGGCTCCCAAAAGCCAACTTCGTGTCGCCAGGAACCAGTCCACGAGCGCCGCCTCGGCTGGAATCGGCAGACACTGCCCAAGCAGATCGGCACGAAAAGCCGTATTGGACAGACCAAAAATGTTGTTCCGGGGCAGCACGTCCTCGGGTTTGGTTCGCGGTGGCAGGTTGAAGGTCAGATTGAGATCCCGGCCCTGTTGATCGACCAAGCGTAAAGCGCATCCGGAAAGATCGCTCTCCTGCAAAGCCGCACGGGCCGCCGCTATACGGGACGCGTGCAAGACATCGTCGCTGTCTACCAATACTACCCCATCACAGCTTTCTACGATTTGAGAAAAAGCTTTCTGCCGAATTTGTGCTGGTGTCTCTCCGGAAGCGGCTTCAATCCAAGTCGCTTGCGGATCGCCGCCCATCGCTTCGATAACCGTACCGATTTCCAGCGTATCCAAACCTATCCATAGCCGATAATTTTGGTCCGTCTGTTCCATCGCGGAACAGTACCAGTCCCACAGAAAAGGCTCAACACCAGGATAAATCGTCGTGTAAAGGGCTAGAGAGTTAATTGGGCGTGTCATTGGCGAAAACCAGAATTATCCGTATCGCTGATGCGCCGATTTGCTATCGGGATTGAGCACGACTCAGCAAAACCTCCGCCATAACCCAGTCGTCCTCGGTATCGATATCCACTCCTCGCTCCCATGGAATCTCCCAACCGGTCCGACCAGCAACATGATAAGTCCCTTCACGGCGCAAAACATCAGCTTGAGCCCACCAGATCGCACCGGTCGGACAAAACAATTCTGGCAAATCCTGACTGCGCTCAGACATAGCATTTTCGAACAAAGGTTCTAATTTGTACTGTTCATTGCGACGCATGGCCCACCAAGGATTTTGCCAGCCATAACGCACCACCGAGATTTGCGACTCTGCACCACTATCGATAAGCTGGCGATAACTATCGATAATATCGGAGGCGGTTCTTAAGGGGCAGTTAGGCATTAACTGGCAGGCATAACCATATTTATCTCCAAACGGATCGAGTCGCGCAAGTACATCCACCGTGGCGGCGGAAACCGGGGTGAAATCATCGGACAGATTGGCATCTCGTAGAAAAGGAATTTCAGCCCCGTATTGACTAGCAATATCGGCGATTTCCGGGCTATCGGTGGTGACCACAATTCGTTGAAATAGTTCACATTGCCGGGCTGCTTCAATAGTATATGCAATCATTGGCTTCCCAAATAGAGTCCTTGTGTTTTTCCCCGGTATTCTTTTAGAACCACCACGGGCTGGAATGACTGCCATACACAATCCTTTCATTCTCTGAAGCTCCTAACGAATTCTATCTCTTAGATTACCAAAAAACCAAGCCATGCAGACACCAATAAAAATGCCTAAGCCGTTGCGGAAAAGATCATCGAAACTCGCGGTTCGCCCAAAGAAGGGCTGACAAACCTCAGTGAGGCAGGCCCCCATGCTAACGGGGCGCGAGTTGAGCGTCATCCCGCACGGAGCGGACCCGCCGCCCTGCCGAGAAACGTCGGCGTTTCTCTGGCGGTGGTGGGCGGCGGGGACGCGAGTACGGGACGACGAAGTCGCCCCGCAGGGGTGACGCTCCAACGAGGGTTNNCGTTCGTCGGCGCGAAGCGCCGACGAACTGTAAATAGGGTTATCAGCCATTGTCTGCCACGCTCATCAATCCAGTAACAGAAATTCCGCATCATGACCACCGTCAGTATCGCATAAGCGAGGACATGTCCGATGTTCTGCAAGTGTCCGATATGCGCGTGGTCCAGAATATTCTGAGGCATTAAGCTAAGGGCTATCATAACAGCCCTTTAAAGGTGAACCCCAACTTATTGATTTAGATTAATATTTATTTTAGCATCGGGCCTCGATCCAGTCCATAGAGGAACTCCTCCGATGCTCAGCGACCTCTTCAAACCGTTTGTCGAAGGTAGCCCCCTGTCGGTGATGATGCGGGGTTTGGTGGAACGACTGCTCAACCCCGAACCGATGGATCGGTGGTTCGCGCAGTTCGCCCGGGAACAGTATACGCGGGAGTTGTTATTTTCCACCGTGGTGAGTTTGATGCTGGAGGGGGTGTGCGGCTCCCGCAAGGCGGTCAATGCCGCCTATCAGGCGATGCGAGAGGCGATTCCGGTGAGCATCCAGGCGGTGTACGACCAACTGCGCGGGATCGAACCGGCCGTGGCAGCGGAATTAGTCCGGTATACCGCGCGGGAAGGCCAGGCGCTCATCGCGGCCCTCGCGGCCGCGGCGTCGGGGGCGG
>JRYF01003515.1_pt1 | contig 19762 bp, 16 predicted proteins | sample 235331 | NCBI WGS metagenome assembly JRYF01 (sample SAMN03074217, study PRJNA261475) | activated sludge metagenome | biome: Wastewater Treatment Plant; feature: Wastewater; material: Activated sludge; isolation source: activated biomass of a wastewater treatment plant treating hydrocarbon... ...
GACCAGGTGCTCGACGCGGTCGAGGAACACGAGTTGGCCGTCGCCGGTGCGCTGCACGGCGTCGCCCGTGACGAACCAGCCGTCCCGGTCGAGCGCGGCCGTCTTCTCGGGCCGGTGCCAATAGCCGAGGAAGCCGCTGCCGCCGCGCAGCAGCAGTTCGCCGCTGGGCTCGATGCGCGCCTCGATCGGCTTGCCGAACGCGGGGTCCACGTCGAGCAGCGGGCCGACGGTCTCCAGGTCGTAGCGGGTGCCGCGATGTCCCGCGATGAGCCCGAATTCCGAGCAGCCGTAGATGTTGCGCAAGGGCACGCCGAGCGCATGGAAGAGACGGAACACGTCCGGCGCCATCGCCGTGCCGCCGGAGACGGCAATGTGCGAGCGCAGGAAGCCGAACTGGTCGCGCACGGCATGCAGACACAGCAGTTCCGCCAGCGGCAGCAGCAGACGCGCGCCGAGCGGGGCCGGCCGGCCTTCCAGCCTCGCCACGCGCACCGCATGGCCGACGGAGACGCTCCAGCGGTAGACGGCGCGCGGCAGGCGGCCGGCGTGCAGCATGCGGGCCTCGATGGTCGCGGCGATGCTCTCCCACTGGCGCGGCCCGAACAGCACGATGTGCGGCGACAGCTCGCGCAGGTTGGGCAGCACCTGGTCCGGGCCTTCGGGGAAATTGATCACCAGCGGCACCAGCAGCCCGAGCGTCACGCCCAGCAGCTGCTCGGTGATCCAGGCGAGCGGCGTGTACGAGAGGTACTCCATGCCGGGCTCGAGCGGCAGCGCGCTGCGCATCCGGGTGGCGTTGTCGACCAGCCAGCGGTGGCTGATCATCACGCCCTTGGGCTTGCTGGTGGTTCCCGACGTGTAGGTCAGCAGCGCGAGGTCGTCGGCCTGCCCGCTTGCGACCTGCTCGTCGAATCGGCGGGGGTGCCGCTCGTGCTCCTTCCGCCCGGCCGCCATCAGGCGCTCGAAGCTGCTCAGCAGGTCGTGCCGGTACGACCACATGCCCGAGTCGTCCCAGTAGGCGATGCCGCGCAGATCGGGCAGCCGCGGCGCGATGGCCAGAGCCTTGTCGACCTGCTCCTGGTCCTGCGCGAAGACGAAGCGGGCCTGGGAATCCTCGCAGAGGTAATGGAGTTCCTCGGCCGTGGCGTCGGGGTAGACCGAGACGGTCTTGAAGCCCATCGCCTGCGCGGCCAGCAGCGCCCAGTAGTGCTCGGGCTCGTTCTCTCCGATCACCACCGCGGTCTCGCCGGGCGCCACGCCCAGCTCGGCGACACCCAGCGCGAGCGCGCGGACCTTGTCGGCGATCTCGGCCCAGGAGTGGCATCGCCAGATGCCCTTGCGCTTGACGCGCTGCGCCAGCTGGTCGGGCCGTGCGCGTGCGTGGGCCAGCAGCATCTGGGGCAGCGTCTGCACGCCCGCATCGGCCCGCGCGCGGCGCGGAGCCGGCACGGCAGGGGCATCGATGACGGCAGCCGGCGCGGTCATGCCGCGGCTCCCAGGTAGGCCTGGATCACTGCCGGGTCGGACTGCACCTGCGCCGGCGTGCCGTCGGCGATCTTGCGTCCGAAGTCCAGCACGGCGACCCGGTCGGCGAGGTCCATCACCACGCCCATGTCGTGCTCGACCAGCACGACCGGGATGTGCCGCGCCTCGCGCACGTCGATGACGAAGCGCGCCAGGTCTTCCTTTTCCTCGGTGTTCATGCCGGCCATAGGCTCGTCCATCAGCAGCAGCCGGGGCTCCATCGCCAGCGCGCGGCCCAGGTCCACGCGCTTGCGCAGGCCGTAGCCGAGCGCGCCGACGGGCTGGTGGCGGATGCTCTCGATCTCGAGGAACTCGATGATGTCCTCCGCGACCTCCCGGTTGCGCGCCTCTTCGCGCCGGACCCAGGGGAAGTAGACGAAGGCCTGCAGCAGGCCCGAGCGCATGTGGGCGTGCCGTCCGATCAGGATGTTGTCGAGCACGCTCATGTGCGGGAACAGGTGCGTGCCCTGGAAGGTGCGCACGATGCCGTCGCGGGCGATCTCGTGCACCGCCCGGCCGCGCATGTCGCGCCCGTCGCAGCTCACCCGGCCCTGCTGCGGGCGGTAGAAGCCGCTCAGCACGTTCAGCAGCGAGCTCTTGCCCGCGCCGTTGGGCCCGATGACGGCCAGCATCTCGTCGGCGCGGACCTCGAGCGAAACCTCCGACAGCGCCGTGACGCCGCCGAAGCGCAAGGTCACGCCGTTGGCCTGCAGGACCGTCCGGGAACGCTCGCTGCCGGGCGCGGGTGCGGTCGCGGGCATCACGAGAACGCGTTCAGGCCGGTCAGCGCGCGGCCGATGATGAGCTTCTGGATCTCGGTGGTGCCGTCCGGAATGGTCATCATGCGCGCGTTGCGGAACAGCAACTCGACGCCGAAGTCCTTGGTGATGCCGTTGCCGCCGTGGATCTGGACCGCCTTGGAGGCGACGTCCACCGCGATCTCCGTCGCATAGCACTTGGCCATCGCGCTCTCGACCTCGGAGCGGACGCCGTGGTCGATCAGGTTGAACGCCCGGTAGACGAGCAGGCGGGCGGCGTCGAGCTGCATCGCCGCGTCGGCCAGCATGCCCTGGATGAGCTGGTGCTGGCCGATCGGCTTGCCGTGCTGGCGGCGCTCCTTCGCGTAGGCCACGGCCTTGTCGAGCGCCGCCTGCGCGATGCCCACCGAGGTCAGGCCGACCATCGGGCGCGCCTTCTCGAACAGCACCAGCGTGTTCTTCAGCCCGGTGCCCGCGGTGATCATCATGTTGGCCGCCGGCACGCGCACCTTGTCGAAGAACAGCTGCGCGGTCGAGGTGCTGTTCAGGCCGAGCTTGTCGATGTTGCGGCTTTCGTAGCCGTGCTCGGCGCGGTCGACGAGGATCATCGACAGGCCGCGGGCGCCGTCGTCCGACGTGCGCACGATGACCATGCAGAAGTCGGAGTAGTGGCCGTTGGAGATCCAGGTCTTCTCGCCGCTGACGACGACGTGGTCGCCTTCGGCGCGCGCGCGGCAGGTGACCTCGGCGACGTTGGAGCCGACGCCGGGCTCGCTGATGCCGCTGCACGCGATGATCTCGGCGCGCACCATGCGCGGCAGGTACTTCTGCCGCATGGCGTCGTTGCTGCAGACCTCGAGCGAGTAGGCGCCCAGCTGCTGGATCAGCAGCGAGATGGCCACGTCGCCCGACACCCGGGCGAGCTGCTCGTACATCAGCGCGTAGGTCAGCCAGGGCATGCCCATGCCGCCGTGCGCCTCGGCGATCAGGCCGTTGCCGCCCATCCCGTAGGGCAGCATCAAGCGGAAGATCTCGAGCATCTGCTCCTTCGAGATCAGCTTGTCGGGCTGATGGCGCCGGACGATCGGCACGAGCTTGCTCTCGAGGAAGCGGTTGAAGCCCTCGACGGCGAGGCGCTGTTCGTCGGTCGGCAGGAAGTTCATCGCGTGTTCTCCGTCAGCGGCCGAGGATGGTGATGGCGCAGACGGCTTCCTCGATGCCGTACAGGCCACCGCCGTTCTCGGCGATCGCCAGGCGCGCGCCCTGCACCTGGCGCTTGCCGGCCTCGCCGCGCAACTGCGTCACCAGCTCGTGCAGCTGGCCGAGGCCGGTGGCCCCGATCGGATGGCCTTTCGACTCGAGCCCGCCCGAGGTGTTGATCGGGATGCGCCCGCCGATCGTCGTGGCGCCGCTTTCGGCGAGCGCGCCGCCGGCGCCGAACTCGCAGAAACCCAGGTTCTCGGACTGCACGATCTCGCCGATCGCGGTGGCGTCGTGCACCTCGGCCAGCGAGATGTCCCGCGGGCCGACGCCGGCGCGCTCGTAGGCGAGCCGCGACGCCTTCACCGTCACGTGGCCGGCCACGTCCTGCGGGCCGCGCGTCGAGCCGGTGGCGACCACCGAGGCCAGCACGCGGACGGCGCGCCGGCGGTCGGCCAGGCGGGCGAGCGCGGCTTCCGAGCAGACCACGGCCGCCGCCGCGCCGTCGCTGATGGGCGCGCACATCGGCAGCGTCAGCGGATAGGTGATCGGGGGCGCGGCGAGGATCTCGTCCACCGTGTAGGCCGTGCGGTATTGCGCCAGCGGGTTGTGGACCGAGTGGCCGTGGTTCTTCGCCGCCACGGCGGCGAACTGGCGCTGGGTGGTGCCGAACTCGCGCATGTGGAAGCGCCCGAACGCGGCGTAGATGTCCATGAACAGGCTGTACGGGGACTTGGACGTGCTGCCCGCGGGCGGCTCGACGCCCCGGCCCATGGCCAGCAGCGCGGCCTTGTTGGCATCGACCTCGTGCACGTCCCAGGCGCCGTCGAAGACGCTGAACATCTTCGCCTTGTCGGTGCAGAACATCTTCTCGGCGCCGACGGCCAGCGCCACCTCGACCTCGCCGGCACGCACCGCCTGCACCGCGAGGTTGAATGCCGAGCTCGCGCTGGCGCAGGCGTTCTCGAGGTTGTAGACCGGGATGCCTTCCAGGCCCATGCTGCGCAGCGCGACCTGGCCGCGCACCATCGTCTGGCCCTCGAGCACGCCCTGCGTGGCGTTGGAGTAGAAGGCGGCCTGGATGTCGGCGGCCGCGAGGCCGGCGTCGGCGAGCGCCGCCGCCACCGCGTCGGCCGTCAGTTGCTTGATGCTGCGGTCGAGGAACTTGCCGGTCGGCGTCATGCCGATGCCGGCGATGTGGACGGCGGGCTGGGCAGGGGTGTTCATGTGGCGGGCCTTGCTCGGCTTGGAGGCGTTCGGTCGAAGCGGTCGAAGCGGTCGGTCAGGACGCGGTCGGTCAATAGCCCTTGAACTCGGGCTTGCGCTTGCCCACGAAGGCGGCGAGGCCCTCGCGGATGTCGTGCGAGTGCCGGTGCGCATCGAGAACCAGGCGTTCCATGCGCAGTGCGACGGACTGCGGCTGTTCCAGCGCGTCGGCCACGGCCTGCTTCATGCGGCGCAGCACCAGCGGGCTCTTGGACGCGATCTGCGCGGCGAGCTTGTCCACCTCGCCCGCGAGCTGATCGTCGGGCACGACCCGGTTCACCAGGCCGAGCGGCACCAGTTCCGCGGCCGGCATCGTGTCGCCGGTGAAGAGCAGGTACTTGGCCGCGGTGGGGCCGATGCGCCGCGGCAGCACCGCCGCTCCGCCGGCGCCGGGAAAGACGCCGAAATTGGCATGCGCGTCACCGATGCGCGCCCCAGCGCCGGCGACGATCAGGTCGCATGCCATCGCCAGTTCCAGGCCGCCGGCCATCGTCAGGCCGTTGAGCGCCGCGATGGTGGGCTTGGGCAGCGCGCGCAATCGATCGATCGTGCCCGCGACCCGATCGAGAAAGGCGTTCATCGGATCCTCGGCACCCGGCTCGGAGCCCGTGCTGTCGAATACGCCCTTCAGGTCGGCGCCGGCACAGAAGGCCCGCCCGGAGCCGGTGAGCACGACGACGCGCACGCCGGCATCGCGTTCGATCAGGTCGAGGGCGCGCGCCAGCTCGTCGCACATCGGCCCCGACAGGGCGTTCATCGCCGCGGGGCGGTTCAGCGTGATGCGGACCGTTGCCCCATTCCGCTCGAGACGCAGTTCGGCGAAGTCGTCCAAGCCCGTCTCCTCGCTTGTCCGGATGTGTTCCGGGGTTCTGCGCGCGCCGTCGTCGGCTCGCATGTCGATGGACCGGACGTTATCCGTGCCCCAATAGTCTGTCAAGCGTTAGGTAGACTCCGCTGCCCGACCAACCGCGTCCGCGCCGGCGCAGACGGACGCGAACGGTGCCGAGCATCGGTGGCGGCGTGACATCGCGTCAGTCGTCGCTGTAGCGCGCCGGCCGCTTCTCGAGGAAGGCGTTCGCGCCTTCGCGCATGTTCGGCAGCAGGCACAGCACCTGGCCGCGGTCTTCGAGGGCGATGGCGGCTTCCAAGCTGCCCGCGTCCTGGGCGAGGTTCAGGCCCTCCTTGGTCAGCCGCAGCCCCATCGGCGACATCGCGAGCATCTCCCGCGCCATCGTCTCGCCGGCGGCCTCGAGCGCATCGGGCGGCACGACCTCGCCGACCAGGCCGATGCGCAGCGCCTTGGCCGCATCGACGAAGCGGCCGCCCAGCATCATCTCGGCGGCGTTGGAGGCGCCCACCGCACGCGGCAGGAAGTAGCTGATGCCGATGTCGCAGCCGGTCAGGCCGACCTTGCTCATGGCGACGTTCATGCGCGCGCCTTCGGCGGCGAAGCGCACGTCGCAGGCGAGCGCGAAGGCCAGCCCGGCGCCGCTGGCGGCGCCCTGGACCAGGCCGACGATGGGCTGCGGGCAGCGGCGCATGCGCAGGATGATCTCGGCCACGCGGCGCTGGGCGCGCAGGCTCGACGGATGGCTGGCGGTGAAGGCGTCGGCCTCGGTGAGGTCGATGCCGGCGCAGAAGTGCTTGCCCGCGCCGCGCAGCACGACGGCGCGCACGCCGTGATCGAACAGCAGCGCGTCGAAGTAGCGCAGCAGCTCGTCGACCATGGTGCGGCTGACGGCGTTGAAGCGATCGGGCCGGTTCAGGGTCAGCCAGTCGACGCCCTCGCGGTGCTCGACGCGCAGGGTCTCGAAGCGGTGCGTGGCGGCTTGGCTCATGTTCATCCTTCGCGTGGGTGCAGAGTGCCTGCGTCGGCGAGCTGCTGCTTGAGCAGCACCTTCTGGATCTTGCCGCTCGGCGTGCGCGGCAGGCCGCTGGACAGCACCAGGTGCTCGGGCAGCTTGAACTTGCTGATGCCGCGCGCGCCGAGAAACTCGCACAAGGCGGCCAGCGTGGGCGCGTGGCCGGGCTCGGGCACCACGACCGCAGCCAGGGCTTCGCCCAGGCGCGCGTGCGGCACGCCGACGACAGCCACCTCGTGCACGGCCGGATGCGCGGCCAGCGCGTCCTCGACCTCGCGCACCGAGATGTTCTGGCCGCCGCGGATGACCAGCTCCTTGAGGCGGCCGACGATCTTCAGCCAGCCGTCCTCGCGCAGCACGGCGAGGTCGCCCGAGCGGCACCACAGGTCGGCGTCGATGGTGCGGCTGGTGGCGGCCTCGTCGCCGAAGTAGCCGATGAAGGTGTTGGGGCCGCGCGACCAGGCTTCGCCGGCCTGGCCCGCGGGCACCGGCGCGAGCTTGTCGTCGAGCACGCGCACCTCGATGCCGGGCAGCGGCCTGCCGTCGGTCTGCCAGGCCCTCTCCAGCGGGGCCTCGGGCGGCACCAGGGCGTGCGGCGGGCTCTCGGTGGAGCCGTAGACCGGCAGCACGCGCAGGCCCTGCGCCAGCGAACGCCGCACCAGGTCTTCGGGAATCGGCGCGCCGCCGCACAGGAAGCAGCGCAGCGCCGGCAGCCGTGTCTGCTGCTGCGTCAGCGCGGCCAGCGTGTCGCCGAGGAACACCGAGGCGCCCATGGTCCAGGTGGCGGCGTCCTCGGCCATGATGCGGACCGCCGCCTCGCCGCTGAACACGTCCAGCAGCGACAACGCGGCGCCGGTGCCGAGGTTCAGCACCAGGCCGTGCATGAACCCGGTGGCATGCGTGACCGGCGAGGCCATGAAGCAGCGGTCCCGCTCGTCCAGCCCCAGCGCCGCTGCGAGGGCGCGTTCGCCGAAGAGCAGCGTGTTGTGGGTGTGCACCACGCCCTTGGGGCGCGACTCGGTGCCCGAGGTGAACAGCACCGCCGCCGCGTCGTCGGCGTCGCCCGCCGCGGCCTGCGCCGGCGGCGCGCCGGACAGCGCTTCGTCGAAGTCGATGCCGACCCGGTGCGCGCCCTCGCCGATGACCAGCGCCAGCGGCGCGATGCCGTCCTCGCTGCGCAGCCGGTGCAGGGTTTCGGTGTAGTCGGTGCTGCGGAAGCGCGCCGCCACGACGATCGCCTTGGAGCCGCAGCGCGCCAGGCCGTGCGCCAGGTCCTGCCGGCCGTAGTTGGGTGCGGCCGGGTGCAGCACCGCCCCCACGCGCCATGCGGCGAGCATGACGACCGCGGCCTCGCAGCGGTTGGGCAGGTGCAGCGTGACCACGTCGCCGCGGCCGATGCCCCGGCGGCTGAAGAAGCCGGCCAGGCGTGCCGCCTGGGCGTCGAGTTCGGCGTAGCTCAGGGCACGGCCGCCGTTGTCCTTGACGGCCGGCGCGTCGCCGCGCCGCGCCACCTGCTCGGCGATGCACTGCGCGATGGTGCGCGTGCCCCAGTCGCCGCTGGCGTGGTGGCGCCGCAGCGCCGCGGGCGACGGCCGCGGCATCATGCCGGGCCTCCGCTGCGCGGCCGGCCGACGATGTGCCCCTGCACCGAGTCGAGCAGGCCGCCGTCGGCGAGCAGGTTGTGCCCGGTGATGTAGCCGGCGTCGGGGCCGAGCAGGAAGGCGGCGATGCCCGCCATGTCGGCGTCGGCCTCGGCGATGCGGTGCAGCGGCACCAGCGCCTCGCGCGCGGCCTTGGTCGCCGGGATGTCGTACATCGGCTGGGTCAGCGGCGTGCGCACCAGGCCCGGCGAGACGCAGTTGACGCGGATGCCGTCGGCCGCCCACTCCTGCGCGAGCTGGCGCACGAGCATGATCAGCGCCGCCTTGCTGGCGCTGTAGGGCCCCATGCCCGGATAGGGCTGCACGCCCGACATCGAGGCCACCGCCAGCAGGCTGCCGCGGCTGCGCCGCAGCCAGGGGTGGGCGGCCTTCGCCAGCAGCCACTGCGCGCGCACGTTGACGTGGAACACGCGGTCCCACGCAGCGGCATCGAGCTCGGCCAGCGGGGCGGGGCTGCTGATGCCGGCGTTGCCGACCACCGCGTCGAGCCCGCCCAGAGCCGCGGCCGCCTCCTCGACCAGCCGTGCCGGGGTGTCGGGCTGCTGCAGGTCGCCCAGCAGCGGCAGCGCGGTGCCGCCGCCGGCACGGATCTCGCCCACCGCCCGGTCCAGCTCGTCGCCATGCGACGAGGCGCAGGCGGCCACCGCGGCGCCCTGCGCCGCGAGCCGGAGGGCGAGCGCGCGGCCGATGCCGCGGCTGGCGCCGGTGATCAGCACACGCAGCGTGGACATCCGCGCCCTCACATCGGATAGCGGCCGAGCAGCTCGCGCGCGATGACGATGCGCTGGATCTGGCTCGTGCCTTCGGCCATGTGGTAGCACTTCACGTCGCGGTAGATGCGCTCGACGGGAAAGTCGCCGAGGTAGCCGTAGCCGCCGTGCAGCGCGATGGCGGTGTCGCAGATGCGCAGCGCCGCCTCGGCGGCGAAGTGCTTGGCCATCGACGACTCCAGCTTGATCGGCATGCCGGCGTCGAACATGCGCGCTGCATTCAGCGTCAGCAGGCGCGCGGCTTCGAGCCCGGTGGCCATGTCGGCGATCGGGAACTGCACGCCCTGGAAGGCGGCCACCGGGCGGCCGAACTGCTCGCGCTGCTTCACGTAGGCCGCGGCCGCGTCGCAGGCCGCCTGCGCCAGGCCGACGATCAGCGCCGCGACGTTGACCCGTCCCAGGTCCAGCGCGCGGGCGAAGGCCTTGAAGCCGCGCCCCTCGGCGCCCAGCATCCGGCTGCGCGGCACGCGCACGCCGTCGAAGAACAGCGTCGAGGTCGGCGAGCCGTGCATGCCCATCTTGCGGTCGGGCGGGCCGATGTCGAAGCCCGGCAGGCCGCGGTCGAGGATGAAGGCCGAGACGCCGCTCTCGCTGCGCGCGGTGACGAGGAAGACGTCCGCCACCGCGGCGTTGGTGATGAAGGCCTTGGAGCCGGTGATGAGGTAGTGCCCGCCGTCGGCCACGGCGCGTGTCTTCGGGTCGCCCGCGTTCGAGCCACCCGAGGGTTCGGTCAGGCCGAAGGCGCCGAGCTTGCGGCCGCTCGTCATTTCGGGCAGGTAGAGCGCCTTCTGCTCTTCGCTGCCGTGGTCGGCGATCAGCGTCGACACCAGGCTCAGGTGTGCGTTCAGCGAGTTGCCCACCGAGCCCGAGGCGCGCGAGACCTCCTCGAGGATCAGGCAGGCCGTCACCGCATCGCAGCCCGCACCGCCGTATTCGGCGGCGACGCGCGGACCGAGCCAGCCCTGGGCGGCGAGCTCGTCGAACAAGGCGCGCGGGAACGCGTCGCTCTCGTCGATGCGGCGGGCCTGCGGCGCGATGCGCTCGGCGGCGAAGCGGCGCACGGCGTCGCGGACCTGGAGCTGCTCGTTGCTGAGGAAGTACTTGTTCATCGGGGTAGGGATCGGTTGCGCCGTGGCCTGCACGGCAACCGGCCATGCGCGCCTCGACCCTATCCAGGCCTTGTTGAACTGTCAAGCGTTAGGTAGACTCACCGTTCACGAGTCGAGAGCCGTCGCTCGTCGACGCCCGGGCCGAAGCCCGGGCCAACAGACATGGGCCCACCAACTTGCGATCACCTGTCGCCACGGTGACGACTGCCGCCTCGCTGGGCGTGACGGAGCTGCTGCGCAAGCAGGCGGTGGCGCGTGCCGACGCGGTGGCGATCGAGGATGCATCGGGGCAGCTCTCGTACGCCGATCTCGATCGCTGGACCGGCCGCATCGCCGGGGCGCTGCGCGCCCACGGGGTGGCAGCGGGCGAGCGCATCGCCGTGCTCGCCGAGAACCGCCGCGAATACCTGGCGCTGCAACTGGCCGCGGCCGGGCTCGGCGTGATCGTCGCCTGTCTCAACTGGCGCCTCACCGACGGCGAGGCCGCCCACTGCCTGCAGCTGGTCACGCCGCGCATCGTGTTCGTGTCGGCGCGCCATGCCGACAGCCTGGCGCGCATCGGCTGGCAGGGCGGCGACGTCGTCCGTCTCGACGGCGGCTTCGACGCCTGGATGGCCGGCGCAGCCGAGGAGGATCCGCGCGTCGAGGTCGACCCGGAGCAGGGCCTCGTCATCCTCTACACCAGCGGCACCACCGGGCTGCCCAAGGGTGCGGTGATCAGCCAGCGCGCGATGGTGGCGCGTGCGATGTGCTTCGCCGCGCAGTACGGCATCGACGCGCGCCACGCCTACATCGCCTGGAGCCCGCTGTTCCACATGGCCGCCACCGACTTCAGCCTGGCCACGCTGATGATCGGCGGCAAGGTCGTGCTGCAGGACGGCCTGGACGTCGACCGCCTGTGCGCGACGCTCGAGCGCGAGACCGTCGGCTGGCTGGTCGCGATGCCCGGCATGATCGAGCCGTTGATCGACGGCCTGCGTCGCAACGGCACCCGGCCGCGCGGCGTGGCGCTGGTCGGGGCGATGGCCGACCTCGTGCCGCGCCGGCAGATCGCCGAACTCACCGCGCTGCTCGGTGCTCCGTATCTCAACTCGTTCGGCGCCACCGAGACCGGGCTCGCGCCCGCCTCCGGCGGCGTCCTCGCCGCCGGTGTCGTGCCCAGCAGCCTGGCCAAGCGCGAATCGGGGTTCTGCCGCGTTCGGCTGGTGGACGCCGACGACCGCGACGTGCCGGCCGGAGCGCCGGGCGAGGCGGCGATCCGCGGCCCCACGTTGTTCTCCGGCTACTGGAACGCGCCCGAGGTCAATGCACGGGATTTTCGCGGCGGCTGGTTCCACATGGGCGACCTGTTCGTGCGCCACGCCGACGGCTCGCTCGACTTCGTCGATCGCGCCAAGTACCTGATCAAGTCCGGCGGCGAGAACATCTACCCGGCGGAGATCGAACGGGTGCTGCTGGCGCTGCCGGCGGTGGCCGACGCCGTCGTCGTGCGCAGGCGCGACGAGCGCTGGGGCGAAGTGCCGGTGGCCTTCGTCGCGTTCAAGCCGGGAGAGACGATGAGCGCCGATGCGCTCGCGCAGCGCTGCCGCGCCGAACTGGCCGGCTACAAGATTCCCAAGGAGTTCCGCATCGTCGATGTGGCCGAGTTCCCGCGCAGCAGCACGGGGAAGATCCAGCGCCACGACGTGGAGCGGCGGTGGCTCGCGGGCTGACCGCGTCGCTTCCGCGTTTGCAAGTCCCGATCGTTCCGCATTTCACCCACAGGAGCCATTCATGAGTCAAAAGGTCATCGTCGCAGGCGTGGGCATGATCCCCTTCACCAAGCCCGGCGCGAGCGAGCCGTATCACGTCATGGGCAACAAGGCGGCCCGGCAGGCGCTGCAGGACGCCGGCGTCGACTACCAGGCCATCGAGCAGGCCTTCGTCGGCTACGTCTACGGAGACTCGACCTGCGGCCAGCGCGCGCTGTACCCCCTGGGCATGACGGGCATCCCGGTGCTCAACGTCAACAACAACTGCTCGACCGGATCGTCGGCGTTGTTCCTGGCGCGCCAGGCGGTGCAGTCCGGGGCAGCGGAGTGCGTGCTGGCGCTGGGCTTCGAGCAGATGCAGCCCGGCGCGATCAAGGCTGCGTTCCCCGACCGGCCGACGCCCTTCGACGAGTTCGACCAGATCACCGACCAGCTCGTCGGCCACCCCGAGATTCCGCTCGCGCTGCGCTACTTCGGCGGCGCCGGCAAGGCGCACATGGACAAGTACGGGACCCGGCTGGAAACCTTCGCCGCGATTCGCGCCAAGGCCAGCCGGCACGCCGTCAACAACCCGCTGGCGCTGTTCCGCAAGGAGGTCAGCGTCGACGACGTGATGGCCGCGCCGGTGGTCTGGGAAGGCGTGATGACGCGCCTGATGGCCTGCCCGCCGACCTGCGGCGCGGCGGCGGCGGTGGTCTGCTCGGAGGCCTACGCCAAGAAGCACGGCATCTCCACCAAGGTCAGCATCGCCGCGCAGGCCATGACGACCGACTTCAGCAGCACCTTCGACACCAAGGACATGATGCGCGTCGTCGGCTACGACATGGCCAAGGAGGCCGGCCGCCAGGTCTACGAAGCGGCCGGCATCGGCCCGTCCGACGTGGACGTCGTCGAGCTGCACGACTGCTTCGCGCACAACGAGCTGATCACCTACGAGAGCCTCGGCCTCTGCCCCGAAGGCGGCGCCGAGAAGTTCGTCCGCGACGGCGACAACACCTACGGCGGCAAGGTCGTCACCAATCCTTCCGGGGGCCTGCTGTCCAAGGGCCACCCGCTCGGCGCCACCGGCCTGGCGCAGTGCTACGAGCTGACGCACCAGCTGCGCGGCACCGCCGAGCAGCGGCAGGTCAAGGGCGCGCGCACCGCGCTGCAGCACAACCTCGGCCTCGGCGGTGCCTGCGTGGTGACGCTCTACCAGGCGGCGTGACGCGATGATCGACAAGAAGCACATCGGCTACGCGCCGCCGCCCATCCTGTGGGACGTGGAGAAGGGCCGCATCGCCTTCTTCGCCAAGGTGATCGGGCTCACCGACCCGATCCACACCGACGAGGCCGCCGCGAAGGCGGCCGGCTACCGCGGCATCGTCGCGCCGCCGACCTTCATCTTCGGCGCGCCAGGCGACTCGGGCGAGACCATGCAGCTGATCGAGACGCTCGAGATCGACCTCGGCAAGGTGCTGCACGGCGAGCAGCGCTTCGACTACCACGCGCCGGTGTGCGCCGGCGACAGGCTGCGCTTCCAGTCGAAGGTCGCCGACATCTACGACAAGAAGGGCGGCGCGCTCGAGTTCGTCGTCAACGACACGAAGGTCACCAACCAGCTCGGCGAGCACGTGGCCGACCTGCACGCGGTGATCGTCGTGCGCCACGGCTGAAGGAGGCACGATGACATTCGACGCTCAACGGGTCGCCGTCGGCGACGCCATGCCGGTGCTGCAGCTGCCGCCGATCAGCCGCACCACGCTGGCGCTGTTCGCCGGTGCTTCCGGCGACCACAACCCGATCCACATCGACATCGACTTCGCGCACAAGGCGGGCATGAAGGACGTCTTCGCGCACGGCATGCTGTCGATGGCCTACCTGGCGCGCGCGCTGACGCAGTGGGTGCCGCAGAAGCGCATCGTGAGCTACGGCGTGCGCTTCGCCGCCATCACGCAGCTCGGCGACCGCGTGCAGTGCAGCGGCAAGGTGGTCGAGAAGCTGACCCACACGGGCCGCCCCTGCGCGCGCATCGAGCTCACCGCCGCCAAGCGCAGCGGCGAAGTGACGCTGATCGGCGATGCGCTGGTGGCGCTGGACTGACGCTTTCACAACCGACATGGAGGACACACGCATGAAGAAGCTCGAGGGCAAGGTCGCCATCGTTTCCGGTTCCGGCCGCGGCATCGGCCGCGCCATCGCCATGAAGCTCGCCAGCGAGGGCGCCAAGGTCGTGGTCAACGACCTCGACGCCGCGCCGGCCGAGCAGACCGTCGCCGACATCAAGGCCGCGGGCGGCCAGGCGCTGGCCTGCCCGGGCAGCGTCACCGCGGACGGCTTCGCCGAGAAGTTCGTCAAGACCGCGATCGACGGCTTCGGCGGGCTGGACATCATCATCAACAACGCCGGCTACACCTGGGACAACGTGGTCCAGAAGATGACCGACGAGCAGTGGCAGGCCATCCTCGACGTGCACCTGACGGCGCCGTTCAAGATCCTGCGCGCCGCGGCCGACTACATCCGCCACCAGTCCAAGGTCGAGGCCGACGCCGGCAAGGAAGTGTTCCGCAAGGTCGTCAACATCTCCTCGATCGCCGGCACCGGCGGCAACGCCGGGCAGGCCAACTACTCGGCCGGCAAGGCCGGCATCATCGGCCTGACCAAGGCGCTGTCCAAGGAATGGGGGCGCTACAAGGTCAACGTCAACGCGGTGGCGTTCGGCATGATCAAGACGCGGCTGACCGAGGCGTCGGCCGGCGGCAACGCCTCCATCGACGTGGAAGGCCGCAAGATCAAGGTCGGCGTCAATCCGGACCTGCTGGCGATGATGGAGCGCAGCATCCCGCTCGGCCGCGGCGGCACGCCGGAGGAGGCCGCGGGCTCGGTGTACCTGCTGTGCACGCCGGAGTCGAACTACATCAGCGGCCAGACGCTGATCTGCGGCGGCGGCGTGTCCATCTGACCGCCCGGGGCCGCCGATGGATGCCAGCTTCAGCGACGCGGACCTCGCGTTCCAGCGCGAGGTGCGCGACTGGTTCGCCGCGCACACCCCCGATGCGCTGCGCCGCAAGGCGGTCAGCGGCCAGATGCTGGAGCGCGACGAGATCGTGCGCTGGCAGCGGGTGCTCGACGAGCGGGGCTTCCTCGTCGTCGGCTGGCCGAAGGAGCACGGCGGCCCGGGCTGGACGCCGACGCAGCGCCATCTCTTCGACCTCGAGCGCGCGGCGGCGAACGCGCCGGTCGGGCTGTCGATGGGCGTCATCATGCTCGGCCCGGTGCTGATGGCCTTCGGCACCGAGGAACAGAAGGCGCGCTGCCTGCCGCGCATCCGGCGCTGCGAGGACTGGTGGTGCCAGGGCTATTCCGAGCCCGGCGCCGGCTCGGACCTGGCCTCGCTGGCATGCAGCGCGGTGCGCGACGGCGACGACTACGTGATCGACGGGTCCAAGATCTGGACCACCTACGCGCACTGGGCGACGCACATGTTCTGCCTGGTGCGCACCGCGAAGACCGGCCGCAAGCAGGAGGGCATCTCCTTCCTGCTGATCGAGATGGACCGGCCGGGCATCGAGGTGCGGCCGATCGTCTCCATCGACGGCGAGCACCACCTCAACCAGGTCTTCCTCACCGGCGTGCGCGTGCCGCGCGCCAACCTCGTCGGCCGCGAGGGGCAGGGCTGGGAAATCGCCAAGTACCTGCTGACGCACGAGCGCACCAGCATCGCCGGCGTGGCCGACTCGAAGGCCGCGCTGGCCAACCTGCTGCGCGCGGCCGGGCAGCGCGGCTGGGGCGGCCGGCCACTGGCGGACGACGCGGCGATGGCGCTGCGCCTGGCGCGCGCCGAGATCGACCTGCTGGCGCTGGAGTACACCAACCTGCGCGTGCTCTCGGCCACCGCCGCGGGCAAGGCGCCGGGGCCGGAGTCCTCGCTGCTCAAGCTGATGGGCACCGCGGTGCAGCAGACGCTGTCCGAACTCGCGCTCGAGGTCGGTGCCGAACTCGCCTGGCCCTGGCACCCCGGCGGGCCGCTCGCCGCGAGCGACCACGCGCACGCGATGGAGCGCTACGCATTCCTGCGCGCCTGCACCATCTACGGCGGCAGCGACGAAGTGCAGAAGAGCGTGCTCGCCAAGTCCATGCTCGCGCCGTCGGCCGGCCGCTGAAACCGGAGGCACCCGTCTCGTGGATCTGAACCCTTCTCCGGAACAGAGGATGCTGCGCGATGCCGCGCAGAAGTACCTGCGCGCCGAATACGGCTTCGAGACCCGCAACAAGCTGATCGCCGGCGAACCCGGCCACGGCGCGGCGCACTGGGCGCGCTTCGCCGAATTCGGCTGGCTGGGCCTCGGCCTGCCCGAGGCGAACGGCGGCTTCGGCGGCCTGCCCGAGATCGTGCAGGTGAGCGAAGCCCTGGGCGCGGCGCTCGCCGTCGAGCCCTACCTGCCGACGGTGGTGCTGGCCGGGCAGGCCGTGGCCGCGGCCGGCAACGCGGCGCAGCGGCAGGCGCTGCTGGCGCCGCTGGTCGAAGGCCGGCGCATCCTCGCGCTGGCCAGCAGCGAGGCCGATTCGGGCCCGTCGCTCGCGTGGGTGAACACGCGCGCGCGCCGCGAAGGCGACGGCTGGGTCCTCGACGGGCACAAGACCGGCGTGGCCGCGCTGCCCTGGGCCGACGCGGTGGTGGTGAGCGCGCGCACGGCCGGCGCGCCGGGTGCGCGCCAAGGCATCGGGCTGTTCGTCGTGCCGGTGGATGCGGCCGGCGTCACGGTGACGCCGTTCGCCCGCTACGACGGCATGCGCGCCGGCGAACTGCGGCTGGAGGCGGTGCGCGTCGGCGCCGATGCGCTGCTCGGCGCGGCCGAAGGCGGCATCGACGCGCTCGAGCGCGCGGTCGACCTGGCCACGGTTGCCGCCTGCGCCGACGCGGTCGGCGCGATGACGCAGGTGTTGCACAAGACGGCCACCTACCTCTCGACACGGCGGCAGTTCGACGCGCCGCTGGCCAGCTTCCAGGTGCTGCAGCACCGGCTGGTGGACATGTTCGCCGCGCTCGAGGCGGCGCGCTCGATGGTCGTGATGGCCGTGCTGCATGCCGAAGCCGCGCCGCCGCAGCGCGCCCGCGCCGCCTCGGCCGCCAAGGCGGCGGTGGGCGAACGCGCGCGCTTCGTCGCCCAGCAGGGCGTGCAGCTGCACGGCGGCGTCGGCATGACCGAGGAGCTCGACATCGGCCACTACTTCCGCCGCCTGACCCTGTTCCAGCAGGCCTTCGGCGGCGCCGACCACCACCTGCAGCGCTTCGCGGCGCTGCGCCGGGAGACCAGCTCCGCATGAGCGCCGTGACATCCACGTTCTCGCCCGCGGGCGAGACCTACGCGCGCAACCGCGACGCCTACCTCGCCCGCATCGCCGACCTGCACGAGCGCCGCGCGCGCGCGCTGGCCGGCGGGCCCGAGAAGGCGCGCCGCCTGCACAAGCAGCGCGGCCAGCTGCTGCCGCGCGAGCGGCTGGCCGCCGTGCTCGACCCCGGCTCGCCTTTCCTCGAGTTCGGCCAGCTCGCGGGCGAGGGGCTGTACGAGGGCGTGCCGCCGGGCGGCAGCATCATCACCGGCGTCGGCCTGGTGAGCGGGCGGCCGTGCATGCTGATGATCCACGACGCCACGGTCAAGGGCGGCACGTACTACGGCATCACGTCGAAGAAGCACGTGCGGGCGCAGATGTTCGCGTGGCAGCACCGGCTGCCGTGCATCACGATGGTCCAGTCCGGCGGCGCCAACCTGCCCGAGCAGGCGTTCATCTTCCCGGACGACGGCCAGTTCGGTTCGATCTTCTACAACCAGATCCGCATGTCGGCCGAGGGCATCACGCAGATCGCCACCGTGCATGGCCCGTCCACGGCCGGCGGTGCCTACCTGCCGGCGCTGTGCGACGTGGCGGTCATCGTGCGCAAGCAGGGCGCGATGTTCCTCGGCGGGCCGGAGCTGGTGTACGCGGCCACCAAGGAGGAGGTCGACGTCGAGACGCTGGGCGGCGGCGAGATGCACAGCCGCATCAGCGGCGTCACCGACCAGCTGGCCGAGAGCGACGGCCATGCCATCGCCATCGTGCGCGACGTGGTGGCCAACCTCGGCGCGCTGCCGCGCCAGCGCTGGGACGTGGCGCCCGCGCGGCCGCCGCTGCACGACCCGCGCGAGATCTACGGCATCGTCAGCGCCGACACCCGCCACCCCACCGACAACCGCGAGGTCATCGCGCGCCTGGTCGACGGCAGCGAGCTGCAGGAGTTCAAGCCGCTGTACGGCGACACCATGATCTGCGGCTTCGCGCGCATCAAGGGCTTCCCGGTCGGCATCCTCGCCAACAACGGCGTCATCTTCTCGGAGGCGGCGCTCAAGGGCGCGCACTTCATCGAGCTGGCCTGCCAGCGCGACATCCCGCTGCTGTTCGTCGCCGACGTCTCCGGCTTCATGGTCGGCCAGGCGGTCGAGCGCGAAGGCATCGCCAAGCACGGCGCGAAGTTCATCACCGCGATGGCCTCGGCCAACGTGCCGCGCTACACGCTCATCACCGGCGGCTCCTACGCGGCGGCCTACCTGGCGATGTGCGGCCGGCCGTTCAAGCCGCACGTGATGATGATGTGGCCCACCGGCCGCGCCGCGCTGATGGGCCCCGAGCAGGCCGCCACCACGCTGACGATGGTGCGCGACCGCATCCACGAGCGCGAGGGCACGTCGTGGAGCGACGCCGAGCGCGAGCGCTTCAAGCAGCCGATCCGCGCGCAGTTCGAGGCCTTCGCGAGCCCGTACAACTTCGCCGCCAACCTGTGGTGCGACATGGTGATCGACCCGCTGGAGACACGCGACACGCTCGCGCTGCTGTTCGAGCTGGCCGGCCGCCAGCCGGCCAAGGACACGCGCTTCGGCGTGTTCCGGATGTGAGCGGCATGCTCGGCAGCACCCTTCAGGGCGTGCGCGTCGTCGACCTCACGCAAAACGTCGCCGGCCCCTACTGCACGCAGATCCTCGGCGACCTCGGCGCCGAGATCGTCAAGATCGAGCGCCCCGGCAGCGGCGACGACGCGCGCGCGTGGAAGCCGCCCGAGATCGGCGGCATGTCCACCGGCTTCGCGGCGCTCAACCGCAACAAGAAGAGCGTGGCGATCGACATCGAGCGCCCGCAGGGCCAGCGCCTGGTGGCGCGCCTGGCTGCCGATGCCGACGTGTTCGTGCATTCGCTGAAGCCGGGCAGCGCGGAGTCGCGCGGCCTCGGCGACGACGTGCTTCGCGCGGCCAACCCGCGCCTCGTCTATTGCGCGATCAGCGCCTTCGGCGAGGCCGGCCCGCTGCGCGGGCTGCCGGGCTACGACCCGCTGATGCAGGCCTTCACCGGCATCATGAGCGTCACCGGCCACGAGGGCGACGAGCCGGCGCGGGTGGGCGTGTCGCTGATCGACATGGGCACCGGCATGTGGGCTGCGATCGCCATCCTCGCCGGGCTGCTGAAGCGGGCGCAGACCGGTGCGGGCCTGCGCGTGCACACCAGCCTGCTCGAGACGGGCCTGGCGTGGATGGCGGTGCCCATCGCCAACCACCTCGCCACCGGGCGGCTGCCGCGCAAGATGGGCTCGGGCATGTCGATGATGGTGCCCTACGAGCTGTTCGACACGGCCGACGGCAAGGTCTTCATCGCCGCCGCCAACGACCGGCTGTTCGGCTGCGTCTGCAGCGCGCTGGGCCGCGCCGAGCTGGCGCGGGACCCGCGCTTTGCCGACAACCCCTCGCGCGTGGCCCACCGCGACGCGCTGCACGCGGCGCTGGAAGAAGCGACGCGCACGCGCAGCACCGGCGAGTGCATCGAGCGGCTGCGCGCCGCCGGCGCGCCGTGCAGC
>JRYF01005906.1_pt1 | contig 19751 bp, 18 predicted proteins | sample 235331 | NCBI WGS metagenome assembly JRYF01 (sample SAMN03074217, study PRJNA261475) | activated sludge metagenome | biome: Wastewater Treatment Plant; feature: Wastewater; material: Activated sludge; isolation source: activated biomass of a wastewater treatment plant treating hydrocarbon... ...
GGCGACCGGCTGCTGATCGACGATCTCAGCTTCAATTTGCCCAAGGGCGGCATCGTTGGGGTCATCGGCCCCAACGGCGCCGGCAAGACCACCCTGTTTCGGATGCTGGTCGGTCAGGAACAGCCGGATGGTGGGACGTTGCGGGTCGGCGACACCGTCCAACTCGCCTACGTCGATCAATCGCGGGACAGTCTCGCCCCCGACAAAACGGTTTGGCAGGAAATCTCCGACGGACTCGATGTGGTCGCCATCGGCAACTATCAGATCAACTCGCGCGCCTATGTCGGCCGCTTCAATTTCAAGGGTCCCGACCAGCAGAAATTCGTCAAGGACCTCTCGGGCGGCGAACGCAACCGGGTGCATCTGGCCAAGCTGCTCAAGAGCGGCGGCAACGTGTTGCTGCTGGACGAGCCGACCAACGATCTGGACGTGGAAACGCTGCGGGCGTTGGAGGAGGCTCTGTTGACTTTCGCCGGCTGCGCGGTGGTCATCTCCCACGACCGCTGGTTCCTGGATCGCATCGCCACCCACATCCTGGCCTTCGAGGGTGATTCGCAGGTCGTGTGGTTCGAGGGCAACTACGCCGACTACGAAGCCGACCGCAAGCGGCGGCTGGGTGTGGAAGCCGACCAGCCCCACCGGATCAAATACCGGAAGCTGGCCTGACCCGATATCTCCCCGCTCCCGCAAGCGGGAGCGGGAGCGGGGTTGGATCAAACCAAATTTCGCCGCGGATCGAACGCATCCCGCACCGCTTCGCCCACGAAAACCAGCAGGCTGAGCATCAACGCCACCACCACGAACCCGCTGATCCCCAGCCAGGGCGCTTGCAGGTTCTCCTTGCCCTGGCGGAGCAGATCACCCAGCGACGCCGATCCCGGCGGCAGGCCCAGCCCCAGAAAATCCAGCGCGGTCAGCGCGACAATGGAACCCGACAGGATGAAGGGCAAAAATGTCAGCGTCGCCACCATGGCGTTTGGCAGGACGTGCTTGAACATGATCCGCCCGTCGCTCATGCCCAGGGCGCGGGCGGCGCGCACGTAGTCGAAGTTGCGGGCGCGCAGGAACTCGGCGCGCACCACCCCGACCAGCGACGTCCAGCCGAACAGCATCAGGATGAACAACAGCGTCCAGAAACCCGGGACCACCACGCTGGACACGATGATCAGGATGAACAGTTGCGGCAGTCCGCCCCAGATTTCCAGAAAGCGCTGGAAAAACAGATCAACCCGCCCCCCGAAATAACCCTGCACCGCGCCCGCCGCCACGCCGATGATCGAGGAGGTCAGGGTCAGCAACAGGCCGAACAGCACCGAAATCCGGAACCCGTAGATCAACCGCGCCAGCACATCGCGGCCCTGATCGTCGGTGCCCAGCCAGTTTTCGGCGGAAGGCGGGGCCGGCGCGGGAATCGGCAGGTCGTAGTTGACGGTGTCGTGGCGGAAGCGGATCGGCGGCCACAGCATCCAGCCGTCCTCCTCGATCAGGTTCGCCAGATACGGATCGCGGTAATTAGCCGCGCTGGGAAAAAATCCGCCGAAATCGGTCTCGGCGTATTCCCTGACCACTGGGACATGGAACGAACCCTGGTGATACACCAACAACGGCCGGTCGTTGGCGACAAACTCCGCGCTCAGGCTGAGCGCAAACAGCAACAGGAACAACCACAACGACCAGTAGCCGCGCCGGTTGGCCCGGAATTGCGCCAACCGGCGCCGGGTCAGAGGGGTAAGATGAAAGCGTGCTTGAATCATGAACGTCAAAAGCCTTCAACCTGAGCGACGGTGAGTCTGGAGCTTGGGGCCACTATCGTACCCGATCACGATCAGGAGTCAGTAAAGATGTCCGAATTGCCGAAAATCACCGTGTCGTCGCTCGATCTGGAGCGCCTTGAAACGCTGCTGGAAGAGCTTCCGCCCTCTTCCAACCCTGAGATCGAAGGCTTGAAGTCCGAATTGCTGCGGGCCAATATCGTGGACCCTGAGGAAATGCCGCCCGACATCGTGACCATGAATTCCAAGGTGCGGTTCGTGGTGGAAGACACCGGCCGGGAATTCGAACTGACGCTGTGTTATCCCCGCGATCTCGACGGCCAACCGGATAAGGTCTCGATTCTGGCTCCCATCGGCAGCGCGCTGCTCGGATTGGCGGTGGGACAGCGCATCGAATGGCCGCTGCCCGGCGGCAAGCTGGCCCACGTCCGGATCGAGGAGGTGCTTTACCAGCCCGAACGAGCCGGCGACTATCATCGGTAGTCCGGAGCCTCCCGCCATTCCACGGCAAACCCCGCTCACCCCTCCCGAGTCGCGAAATCGATTCGGGGATCCACCAAATGATAGGTCAGGTCGCTGAGCAGGTTCAGCAACAGCCCGATCAAGCTGAAGATATACAGCGTTCCGAACATGACCGGATAGTCGCGCTTGATCACCGCCTCGAAGCCCAACAGCCCCAGCCCGTCCAGCGAAAAGATCACCTCGATCAGCAGCGAGCCGGTGAACAACATGCCGACCAGGGTGGCGGGGAAGCCGGCGATCACCAGCAGCATGGCGTTGCGGAACACATGCCCGTACAGCACCCGCCGTTCGCTCAAGCCCTTGGCGCGGGCGGTCACCACGTATTGCTTGTTGATCTCATCCAGGAAGGCGTTCTTGGTCAGCATGGTCAAGGAGGCGAAGCCGCCGATCACCATCGCCGTCACCGGCAGGGTCAGGTGCCAGAAGTAATCCAGAATCCGCGCCGGCCAACTCAAGTCGGCCCAGTCGTCTGAAACCAGCCCCCGCAACGGAAACCAGTCCAGATAGCGCCCGCCGGCGAAGACGATGATCAACAGAATGGCGAACAGAAACGCCGGGATGGCGTAGCCGACGATGACCGCCGCGCTGCTCAGCACGTCGAAGCGCGAGCCGTCGCGCACCGCCTTGGCGACGCCGAGCGGGATCGAGATGACGTAGATCAGCAGGGTGCTCCACACGCCCAGCGAGATGGACACCGGCAATTTTTCCAGCACCAGGTCCAGCACTTCGCGGTCGCGGAAGTAGCTCTTGCCCAGATCGAAGGTCAGATAATCCCGGACCATCAGGCCGAAGCGCGCGTGGGCCGGCTGATCGAACCCGAACTGGCGGTTGAGTTCGGCGATGAAGGCCGGGTCCAGCCCTTGCGCGCCCCGGTAGGCGCCCGGGTCGCCCGCGCCTATGGCGGCTCGTCCCGCCTCCGCGCCCTCGCCGCCGCCGACCCGGGCGGTGGCCGCCACGGCGGTATCGCGAAGCTGCGCCAGCAATTGTTCCACCGGCCCGCCGGGGGCGATCTGAACGATGGCGAAGTTGATGGCGATGATGCCCAGTAGGGTCAGTGGGATCAACGCCAGGCGGCGGAGGATATAGGCGTACATCGGGGAAATGGGGCGTTCGGCAAGGACCAGGGGATGACCGGACAAGGTTATCACGAAGAACCGGTCTTGAAGTCGTCCCGATCCTCATCCATCAAAAATCAAAGTCGAGCGATGATTTTTCACGGATCGCCACTTTGCGCCCTGCGGGTCCGGCGCTGCGTGGCCGGAAGCAAAGCGGCTATTCCGACAGCGGGTTATACCACTGCACTTTCGGAAAGCGCGCGAAGTCAGCATCGGAACTCACGACGGTCAGGCCGTGTTCCAGCGCGAGGGCCGCAAGGTAGGCATCGGTCACCAGATTGCCGCTCGCCTGACTGTCCTCCAGCAGTTGCGGATACAGGGTGGCGAAGCGTGGCCCGGGTTCGGGATGCCAGACATTGCGCCGATCGATCCATTGCCGCAGTTGCGAAACGGCATCAGCAACGCTCAGCGGCTCGCCTAGCACCCGGCGGTTGGTGCTAATCCGCACGAAGGCAGCCAGCGATAGCCAAGCAATGCCCACCGGTTCTGCGGCGTTGAGGCGGGCATCCAGCCAGGCGCGCGCCGCTGCGTGCTGGGGGAAACCGGAGAACTTGGCATACAGCAGAATGTTGGCATCGACCAGCGCGCTCACCGCCAGTCGTCCCGTTCGTTCTCGGCGATGACCTCGGCAATATTGTCGATATTTAGAATCCGTGGCTTGCCGTCTCTGGGCTCGGTGGCATAGGAGGCTTCATGCGGTTCGATTTCCATGGCATACAGGCCCAAGCGCAAGGCGTGATTTGTCACTTCCTTAAGGCTTCTACCCCGGCTCAGCCTCTTGAGTCTGGCGGCTACATCGTCGTCGATCGTGAGCGTCGTGCGCATCGCGGTGGCCTCATTGCGACATCATGATGTCCTGATTTTTTCAGAAAACCCTCACCGGGACAAGCAGAGTGCCAGATAGGTGGTTTGTCAGTTCATTGGGGTATGTTTTCCACAGCAGACCCGGTCACGAAGAACCAGTCTTGAAGTCGTCCCGATCCTCAACGTCTATGCGCGCACGGCCCGCGCGAAGGCCTCGGCGGCCCACTGATTGATGCTCTTGCCGCTCGCTTGCGCGGCCATGGCGACCGCCGCATGGATCTCGGGCGGCACGCGCAGCATGAGCCGGCCTGAATAGGGCTTTTGTGGCGCGCGATTCAGCCTCTCGCAGGTGGTCAGATAATCCTCCACCGCTTCCTCGAACGCCGCCCGCAGTTCGGCCACCGAGTCACCATGAAACCCAACCACATCCTTGATGCCGGCGATATGACCGATCAAGCACCGGTCTTCCTCACTGTATTCGATGCGGGCCGCATACCCTTTGTAAATCATCGTGTTCATGGTTTGATGCCTGCCTGCTCCAGGAAACATCGCGCGTCGCGCACCTGGTAGGGTTTCGCGTCTTTCCCTGGGTGGGGCCGATGGAACGTCGCTACCACACCCTGTAGCTCGAAGCGCACCCGCGATCCACTCCCTTCCACCGTCCGTGCGCCCACCGCCCCGAAAAGCGCTTCGATATCGCGCCACGCCAATGAGGTAGGTACCGGTGTTTGGAAGACCTTATCGAGAGTATCGCGATGGCGTTTGTTCGCGACCGAATGATAGCATATTCTGCTATCGTCTACCGGCGGAGAGAGCAAACCACCCCTCCAGAATCGCAAAATCGATCCGGGGGTCGATCCAGTGATAGGTCAGATCGCTGATCGGGTTCAGCAACTCTTCGTTTATGGCAAGCTTATTGCGCGCCTCTCACGACCAGATCGTCGAACTCCGCAGCGTGTTCTATGCCATGACCGGCATCAGCGAAGACTCCAATCCTGCCATCCTTCGGCAAAAAGGTATGAGTGCCTATTTCCGACCAGTCCTGGCCATCGACGCTGATTCGGGCAATGTACTTGACCCCCGAGCGTTCGAGTTGCAAATACCAGGTTTCGGATTCAGTAGCGTATCCTTGCAGCGAACGGTTTCCAAGATCGATTGCGGTTCTCGGACGAATTGCGTTACCCGAACCCCCGGCCATTTTTTCGAAAGCAGGCAAACGTGCTCTTGGCGAACAACAGTAACCTTGGGGACCAAAACGTAGATAATTTTTCTCATCAACCCAATACTGTAGTCCTATCCAGTTATCCTGGCCGACTTGCGAATCCACTTTGATTGTAACAGTAAAATTAGTGGATAAAGGACGTTGCACCAAAGCAATATTTTTCTTACCCCGAGTGCCAACAATCAATAGCTTGTTATCCGAGAGCGCAAGCCGGTTGGGATCGGGGTTCAAAACCTCCCACATCTCTCCCAATTCGTCCCGATCAAAACGATCCTCGAACAACACTTCGGCGACGGGCTCGGGGGGTGGAGGCGGAGCTTGTTCGACTTGAACCGGCGCGGGCGGCGGTGGGGCAACCGTTTCCTGCACTTCCTTTTGCACCTCCGCCAGCGCGACCACCAGTTGCTCGGCGTTGGCCGCCGAGAAATATTTGCCCCTGCCTTCCCGGGCGATGCAGTTGAGTTGCTCGGTTTCTTCCTGGGACACGTCGAAGCCGACTACGTGAATGCGCAGATTGACGCCCTTTTCGGCAGCCTCCCGCGCCGCCGCGCAGGGATCGCCTTCGCAGGTTTCCTCGCCGTCGCTCACCACCACCACCGAGGCGCTGCCTTCCACCTGCTTCAGTTGCGCCGCCGCCAACTGGATGGCGCCGGTCAGCGGCGTTTTGCCCTTGGGACTGACGTCGTGCAGGGCTCGCACGACCGTCGCCCGGTCGCTGCCCACCGGCGCTACCACGGCGATGTCGGCGCAGTCGTCCTTGCGGGTGTGACCATACACCATCAACCCCGCACGCACTTCTGGAGCGAGATTGCGGAGCATGTCCGTCATCACCGTCTTGGCGATATCGATTTTCGGCTTCTCGCCGATTCGCGCCCACATGCTGCCGGAGCCATCCAGCACGAACAACACGCTGGGATTGTCCGCATGCCCCTGCGCGCTTGCCAAGCACAACAGCGCCAACGCCATGCTATTCAGGATGAAGCTGGGTTTCATGAGTTTTAACCTCAATTCAGGACGGGTGAAGCAGTAGCGCCAAGGCGCAACAATTTGCAGGTGTTCGCTTGAGTGTCAGGCTGGGCGAGACGGTGCCTTAATTATAGTTGAATCATGCGTAGCTCCGGGACGATTGCCGCCAACCGCGCGTTACCGAACGCATGTTCAAACGCGAAGTTCGCGTAGGAATCCGCGTTCCGCGGTCTCAAGTTATGAGATAGGGTGGAATATTTTGGTTGAAAGCCGTAAGCATGGTCTTTTAGCAGCATGACCAGACCCCCGTTCGACGACAGATGCGCTAGTTCATGCAGGACAAGCAGCACAAACCAGTCCCGTGGTTGTCCATCCAATGCTGTAGTCAGATAGATTTTCGTAAAATCCACTCCCGCAGCATCAAGAAAAGCATTCTTCACCCCCCGCAAGCGGACATAGCCAAACACCGTTTCGCCTTTGTCGTTCGCCAGATGATTGATTGGGTCGATGTCGAGAAAGTTTGCGAAAGTACCACCAAATATGCTGGGCCGAGGGTTGTCAGCAGCCGAAAGTATGTTGGCAAAGTTCTGCAGAACAAATCTGAAAGAGTCCTTCTCCTGCCTACTCGGGCTGCCGAAATGCTGATTAAAAAGCACTTCATTTTTCTGCCGCAGAAACCCGCCCGGTGGGGTAAACAACAAACCTTCCAAGGCCGACCGAGCTCCCACAATCGCACGGCGGACCTCCGATGCCACGAGAATCGCTGTCGCCAACCGTAGAGTTATATCCCCCGAAGGCGTAGCCCCCGGCGCAACTGGCGCTACTTGCCTGCTAAGCCCACCTCTCAGATTCAGTGCCCGGAGTTTCTGCAAAGTGGGACCTTCAGGATCAACGCGTCCGTCAGCTTGCGGCAAATGTTGGGACTGAAAATGCCGGATTGCCCCCTTGGTAAGCGGCCCGACGATCCCGTCGATCTTTAGTGGTCTAACCGGCCCGCCGTTCCCCGGCGGTACACCGTTGAGCAAACGCTGTACCGTGCGCACATCCTCAGCAATATTCCGCGCATTTTCCCCCACTGAGGAGCCGATCTTGTCGCCTTCAGCACTCAGCGGGTCGGACAACACACATTCTTTCCCGAAGGAATACGTCAGTAAACTACTCATTGCGCTTTAACTCATGGTAGAGCTGATTTCGAGGTATCCGTTCAGTTTTATTCTGTGCAAGGGACGCACAGGCTCGAGCATTAGAAGACTCAGAGCCTATACGAAAAGCAAATAAATTTAAAACAATTACTTGCTGGAAAATATTTTGGCTTTTTCACTTTAAAGGCTTTCCATAATTAATAAGCCTATGTTTTTACATGGTTAGTTTCCGCATTGGCTCCCATCCTTCAAAAAGGATTGGGAATCCAGAAACCAATGTCACTGCATCCACTAGTCTGGCGAACGTCTTATGTGGTGCTCAGCCTGCACCATGGAATCCGTATCAGTTGAAAAGCTAGTCACAGGTCGGAGCCGTGTAGTCTATTGGCCTGTTTAGGCAATTATATTTTTTGTATAGTCTCTAAAACCAATCTGAAAATCCTCACTCATCTTCTAGTGAAGAGGGTTTACGTTCAAGCATTAGTTTTGGCGGTGGGCAAACCAAACGCCCCACTAGTCCACCCAGAGCATGCCGACGAACTCGCGGTTGGTATAATAGCCGATGTGGCGCAACTCTAGGCCACTGCCGGACTGTTGCGGATCCATGACTTTGAGCATTTCGCCCTGCACACCGTAGATTACGTTCACGTGCGATGGGCCTCCGGAGAAGAGGTTGTAGACGATGATGATGAAGCCTTTCTCTTTGAGGACGGTGTAGATCTTACGGAGTTGCAGCTCCATCGGGGGGTTGTTGTAGGACTCGCCTTGCATTCTAAAAAGGCGGGCAAGCTGGCCCCAGCCCGGAGTGGTCAGGCCACCATTGATGGTGTCGGTCCAGGGGGCGAACATTTCGCGGAGTTTGGCTTGGTTGGTGGGGTCGCGACCGGGGGTGACCTGCAGCCAGGATTCCATGGAGGCAGCCCAACACCAATAGGTATTCGCCTGTCTTACGACTGGAGGTTGGGGGAGTGAGTAGTTGTAGCCACCCGGCGGGTCAGGGATCATAACGATGTCGCCGACTAGGATCAGGTTGGGGTTGGACCGTTTTCGGCGGAAATCGGCATTGGAGGAGTGGTTGTAGAGATACGACCAGGAGGGCAGGTCGAAGCGCTTGGCGAGCTTGGACAAGTTATCGCCAGGCTGGACTACATACTTGAAAGCGGCCATGGGCGGACTCTCGTACTTGAGGGATAGGAAATCCAACCACCTCAGTCCAGCAACGATCTCGCCAGTCTGGCATCGCTGTCGTCGCCGAATCTGTTTCGTTTACCATGGCTGGCTGAAGGTACCATACAAAAACCATAAAGATTCCATATTGTCAAGCGAAAAATCGCAGCCGGTCGATTGCGCTCGACACCTCCCGCCGCCCTAGCGACCGAAGCGCTTGATTAAAAATTTTATTTAATTGAAAAATATAATAAAGACTGTCGATCCAACGGCGAGGAGGAAAGTCGATGCGTGCCTTCGTGCTGGGCAACTACATGAACGCCCATTTTTTATCTGTGGACCGCCTGCCGGTGGCCGGGGAATCCCTGGCGGCGACCCGCCACTTTCAGGAACACGGCGGCAAGGGCTTGAATCTGGGCGTGGGGCTGCATCGCCTGGGGGTGACGGTGGACCTGTTGATGGCGGTGGGCCAAGACGCCGCCGGCGCGGCGGTGACCCATCGACTGGCCGAGGAAGGGATGGGTACGGATTGGGTTCTAACCCTGGGGCCAAACTCCGGCTATGGGGTGGGCTTCATCGCCCCGGACGGTCGCAACTTCCTGGCCGCCCATCCCGGCGCCAATGCGCTGTTGACGCCGGAGCATGTCGAGCAGGCCCGTGCGGCGCTCGCCGCCGCCGACTGGGTGCTGGCTTCATTTGAGACGCCCGATCCCGTGATCCTGCGCGCCTTTCGGTTAGCGCGCCGTCTGGGCAAACGGACCTACCTCAACCCGTCGCCCTGGCGCGCGCTGGAGGCCGATCTGGCGAAATTGACCGACGTGCTGGTCGCCAACGCCCCTGAAGCAGCAGCGCTGTTCGCGCAACCCACCCTGGAGACCCTGACCCCGGACGAGTGGATGGCGCGCCTGCCCGCCCTGGCGCACTCGATCGGCTGGAACGGGGGGTTGCTGGTGGTCACCCTGGCGGACGCGGGCTGCGTGGCCCTGGACGATACGGGCCAGTGCGCGAGCCAGCCCGCCTACCGCATCCGGCAAGTCGACGCCACCGGCGCCGGGGATGCGTTTGGTTGTGGATTGGTCTGGGCGCTGCGGCGCGGCCTGCCCCCGGCCGACGCCTTGCGCGTCGGCAACGCCGGCGGCGCGCTGATCGCCGCCCGCGAGGGCATTCTCGAGGGCTTGCCCGACCGCGCCGCGCTCGAGGCGTTCATGGCGGCGTCGCGCCCAGGTTGAGCGTCACCCGGTAGGCGTAGGCGTCCCCCCGGAACGTGCCCTCCACGTATTCGATCATCTGGCCGGCGACGCTGTAGGTCTTGCGCTTCATCAGCAGGCACGGTCCGGGTTCGGCGAATTCGAACACCTCGGTCTCCGCTTCGGAACTCAGGACCGCTTCGATGGTTTGCTCGCCGCGGGTCAACGCGATGCCGCAATGCTCGTAGAGATACTGGTAGGCCGAACCCACCACGTCCCAGTCGGCCAGTTCGGGAGCGGCGGTCAGATCGTACCAGGCGACTTCCCGCGAGAGCGGCGTCCCATCCCCCAACCGCACCCGCACCAGGCGCAGGAAGCGCGCCGTGGTGGGACGGCCGAACAGCGAGGACATCGTGCGATCCGTCACGATATCCCGTTCCATTAGCCGGGTGGACGGCGTCATCCCCAACTCCCGCATTTCCTCGGTGAAGCCCTTCAATCGTCCCAACCGGGGCGACAGGCGCGGCGGCGCCTTGACCGCCACGCCAGATCGACCGTTCGTGGACAGGTAATCCTTGGCGCGCAATTCGTCGTAAGCGCGTCGCACCGTGGTGCGGCTGAGTCGTAGTTTTTCGGCCAGCGTCCGCTCGGAAGGCAGGCTCTGCCCGTCCGGGATTTCCCCCGTCTCGATGAGCCGGGTCAGCTTCTGCGCCAGCTGCAGGTACGTGGGCTCGGCTATTTCACGGTCGGGCGCCAATCGTTCGATCAGGTTTTCGGTTTCCATGGGCGCTAATGGGCTGTAAAAAATAACAGATCGAGCTTATTTTACGGGGAAACGATTGGTCTGGAAATGGCATTCTGAAAAATGGCGCTTTCGTAGCGCCAGGGACCTCACTCGTAGGACCAATGACCGCCGATCTCGGCAACTGGCAAGGTGCTGACGCCCGCAGCCAGCGGATAGGCCCGGTCGCCGGGATACACCACCCACAGATGGGCCAACTCCAAATCGGTCATGGCGCTGCTCATGGACCGCGTGAGGCGGGGCGCGTCCGCGTACTTGACCTCGACCGCCCAGTTTCTGCCGTGCTCCTGCCAGAACAAATCCACCTCGGCCTGATTATGCGTCGCCCAGAAGGCCAATTCCTCGTTGCGTTTGCCGATGGCCCGGGCGACGACTTCGAGCGCGAACCCTTCCCACGACGCCCCCAGCTTGTTGTGCGCGGCCAGGTCGCGCGGCGAACGGATCGCCAGGAGCGCGTGCAGGATCCCGGAATCGCGGAGGTAGAGCTTGGGGCGCTTGACCAGCCGCTTGCCGAGATTGACGTACCAGGGCTGGAGCAGCCGCACCATGAAAGTGCCCTCGAGAATGTCGAGATAACGCCTGACGGTCGCATCGGAGATGCCGAAGGCCCGCCCCAGCTCCGCGTAATTCAACACCTGCCCGTGATAGTGGCACAGCATGGTCCAGAAGCGCCGCAGCGTGGCGGCCGGGATGGTGATGCCGAGTTGGGGAATATCGCGTTCGAGGAAAGTCGCGATGTACTGCTCGCGCCAGCGGTGGCTCGCGGCCTCCGTGGCGGCGGTATAGGCCGGCGGCAGTCCCCCGCGCAGCCACAAATCCCGCCAATGCGCCGCGCCGACGTCGCCCAGGCGCAGGCCACCCAGTTCGTGGTAGGCCACGCGACCCGCCAGGGATTCGGAGGACTGGCGGAGCAGATCCCGCGACGCGCTCCCGAGAATCAGGTAGCGCTGTTCCGGACGGGTGTCCACGAGATAACGCAGCAGCGGAAACAGGTTCGGCTGGCGCTGGATCTCGTCGATGACGATCAGTCCGGACAGCGCCTCCAGCGCCAGTTGCGGCTCCGCCAGCAAGGCGGCGTCGCGGGGATTCTCCAAGTCGAAGACGTGGTCCGCGAAAAACTCGCGAGCCAGGGTGGTTTTGCCGGACTGGCGCGGCCCCAGAATGGCCGTCACGGGAAAGGCGGCCATGAGGTCGGCGATCGCGGTTCGGTCGGTCGGTCGATTGATCATGCCGATGAAAGGTAGCTGTTTATCCATGAAATATCAAAGTCGAGCGACGATTTTTCATGAATCTTCAAAACCGCGCCGGTCCACTCAGGTCCGTCCAGTCGTCCGACACCAGCCCTTGCAATGCGATGTCAAGCGAGCGGCAGTTGCCTTGCCGGAAAGCTTGATGGGTGTTACTTTACCTCGGAAAAAAATGAAGGAGTGACCGGTCATGCGCATCCAGACTCAATTAGATGATCAGCGCTTACAAAAACTGCGTTATCTCGCGGAAACAACCCGTGTGAGTACCCATGAAGTCATTGGTCAAGCCATCGATTTCTACTATTCTCGAATTAAAGCCGATCATCCCAGTGCGGCTGATCTTCTCATCAAATCGGGTTTCGTGGGTTGTGGCGAAACGTCTCCCGAACTTTCGACGAACTATAAATCCGAGCTAAATCAAATACTGACGCAAAAATATGGTGATCGCTGACACCGGTTTCTGGTTGGCCTTGGCCAATCACAAGGACCAACATCATGCCATGGCTCGTGTTCGCTTAATCGAACTATCTCCCGAACCGCTCATCACCACTTGGCCTGTCGTGACCGAAACCTGTCATTTGTTGGGAGCACGGATCGGTACTCAAGCGCAACAACTTTTTTTGAGCAACTACGTGGCTGGCGCTTTTAGCCTATTCGATTTAACCGCCCAACACGTTCCACGCATTATCACCTTGATGAAAAAATATGCCGGTTTACCGATGGATTTAGCCGACGCATCGCTCGTCATTTTGGCCGAATACCTCGGACATGGGCGCATTCTGTCCACCGATGAAAGAGATTTTGAAGCCTACCGCTGGAAACAAAGAAAACCTTTTCAAAACCTGCTGCTCGATACGCAAACTCGCTGATCGTTTTTTCTGATTGTCGATGCGCAATACCCGCCGCGAATACCCGAAGTCCGACACCTAACGAACCTCCACCCTCGTCTCCAAATCCCCCGCCGCGACTGCGTTCATATAAGCGAGAATCAAATCCCGGGTGAGATAGCGACCGAATTGCTTTTCGTCCTGCTCGCGGACGATGGGGAATTGCGCCAGGAGGTAATCGGCGTCGTTTCGATCCAGGCCGTAGAGATGGAAGAACAAGGCGTCCAGCCGCGCCAGCCGGTGGCGGCGGTCGTCTTCGTCCCAGACGAACGGCTCGCTTTCATGGCCCATGTCGGCGGCGAAGGGCCGCAGGTCCACGGCGGTATAGGTGAGGCGGAGGACTTGCGCGCGGATGAAGTCGGCGATGGTTTGGTTGCCGATGACTGCCTCGAATCGGTGCGGCGGGATGACGGGAATCTGCTCGACGATGTAGAGATTCAAATGCTGCCCTTGCACCTTCTGGCGGGCGATGAAATCGAACACCAACGAATTCAGATTGGCCAGCAGCAATGGAGCGAAACGGCGGTAGGCGGGTTCGCCGTTCGCGCCACCGGGTAGCAACACGGGCAAGGTGTTACCGAACCCGCTCATCCCCACGATCATCGCGATCATGGTGCGCATGTTGGTCGGCGCGGTGACGTCCTTGAACGCCAGCGTCCATTGGATGCTCGACGGCGTTTCGATCTGTTGCCGGTCGATCCAAAACTGCGGTTCCGGCAACCAGTTCACATCCTGATGCTGCTTCAAGCTCGCCGATTCGGGCTGAGCGGGCCGATGCAGATTGGCCGGGTTGACCACGATGCTGGCCGCGCGATGGTCATACGCCTGCACCATTTTCCCTTCGTACAACGGCACATATTCCTCCTGCCCCTTGCGCCACCGATGGCCGCCCACCGGATAAAATCCCGCCGCCTCCAGTTCATCCCGCCGTTTGAACCGATGGGAATCGTTGGTCATGTGAAACATGGTCGTATAACGCACCGGCCAGACCTGCCGAGGCGGATCGGTGCGTCGGTCCACCAGCACCGGGCAACGGCCGTAGATGGCCCTGGTGAGCTCGGCGTCCCGCCGATGGCGGAAAATCGGCGCGGTGCCGGTGTTGGGATTGACGGCGGCGAAATCCTCCGCGCTCAAGGCGAAGGAACGCTGTGGATCGTCGGATTCCGCCACGGCATGGAGAAAAAAAGCGCAGCGCGTTTCGGAGAAGGCGCGCTTGGCCCCGCCGAACACCAGGGCGCAGAACTTGAAACTCGCGTGGACATCGGGGAAGAAAACTTTCTTGTTCTCGAAATCCAGCAACGCCGCCAGGCGTCCGGTGGTGGCGATGCTTTTGAAAAACGCGCTGGAACCCTTGTCGGAGGCGATCCCCGAAGGCGTGAGCAACCCCACGATGCCCTGGGCATTCACCAGGCTTTGCGCCCGCTCCACGAACAGCGCATACAGGTTCACGTCGCCGCCGGACAACAGCGGATACTCGCCGCTGTCCCGCGCGATCCGGGCGGCGGTCTCGGCCCGGTTCCTGGCCTGCTGGTACTCCAGCCACAAGCCATCGCCGGTTTTTTCCAACTGACCGATCAAGCGCTTGCGGTCGGCGGCGCGGACGGCGTGGGCGATGTCCGGCTGGCGCGCGGCGAACCATTCCACCTCCTGAAGCTTCATCCGGTCCCACGGCGGATTGCCGATGATGGCGTCGAAACCGCCCTGCGGCTGGCCGCTGTCCAGATGACGCCAAACCGTGGGAAACGCGATGGCCCAAGATAGAAAGCCTTCCTGCTCGGCCAGCTCGCGGGTTTGCCGCAGCAATTCCCGGATAGCCCCTGCCTCGTCGCTGGCGGAATCTCCAGCGACCACCGAACCGGCGTCGATCACCTCAATGACATCCCCGAACCGCCCCGACGCTAATTCAGCCCAACCGCGTCGCCAAACGGGATGATCCGCGGGCAACCAGCGCCGCGCCTGCCAAAAATCCAGCAGTTTGCGCAGCGGCGCGAGTTCCGTGTCGATCTGCTCGAACAGATGCCGGGATTGGTGAACCTCGGCGATGTCCACGTCGGTGAGATCGGCAATCTGGTTCATGCTGGCGGTGGCGACCGCGATCCGGGCCAGCTCGTTGTTCTGGAACAGAGCGCCGAACGCGCGCAACTCCTCCAGCACCCGATCGATCCGCTCGCCGTACAGGGCATCGCCGGCGCGCAGATGATGATCGAGAAACGACAGCGGTGCCCCGACCGTAAAGGTGTGCAGCCACAACGCAACCTTGGCCAACTCCACCGCCATCGGGTTCTTGTCCACCCCGAAGATCACCCGCTTCAGGATCATTCGCCGCACGATATGGCGGTCGTCGAGTTGCGCGGGATCGACGGTCCAGCCTTGCGCTTGCGACGAGGCCAGAATGCGCTCGCGGATGTCGGCGATGCGCCGCGCGAGGGGCGACACGTAGGGTTCGGCGGGGTCCGCCCAATGCACCGCTGCGGTGCTGTCGGCCATGCGCTCCAGGATTTGATCGGCCAGATAGTCCACCAGGCTGACCAGGAAATGCCCGCTGCCCATCGCGGGGTCGCAGATTTTCAATTCCAGGGTGGCGGCGGCGGGATCGTGGTCCTGCAAGTCGCGCAAGCGTTGCGGCTTGGGCGAACGCAGCCGGGCCAGCGCCTCCACTTGAAGCTCATAAGCGTCCGCGCGCTCGGCGAGCAAGGGGCCGACCGTTTGCCGGATGAGGATCTGGACCAAATCATCGTGGGTGTAATAACTGCCGCTGCCCTTGCGGGCGAAAATGGTCGGGCTGACCCGAATTTGGCCGGTGCCGTCGCCGACCACCCGGTATTCCAGCAGGCGCTCGTAGATCGAGCCCAACTGTTGCACCGACAGATCGCGGTAATTGATCCACCGGCGCTCGTTTCCGACCGGACGGCGCGACAGGCCGTCGATCAACTCGGCCACCACCGCGTCGGGCAGGGTCAGGCGTTCCAGCAGGGCATGGGCGCGGTCGTCGAACAGGCCGCCGTTGTAGGGCGGCACGCCGAGCGCCGCGTCGCCCTGGCCGATGATACGGAACAGGTCCTTGAGAAGGTGGTAGCAGCGCCCGGCGCGGGCGCTGAAGACGGCGTTCGCGTCCAGATGTCGCGCGATCTTTTCGCGGATGACGCGCAGGGAATAGTGGTGGTAGCGAGGATCGTGGGTCGGCAGCAGGTTGCGGTCCTCGGCGTAGAGGACGAACAACAGGCGGTAGAGCAGGATCAGCGCCGCGCGGCGCACGGCGTCCAGGTAATCCGCCGCATACGGTCTGGACGCCGCCGGATCGTGCTGGGCCATCGCCGCGACCAGGCGCGGAAACAGCCGCTCGAAGACCAACGCCCCCAAATCCTGGGACACGCGCGCTTCCCAGCGCCGAGTTTCCGCCAGGGCGATGGCGAGAAAGGCGCGGTTTTCCGGGTCGTCGGGCTGGGGAACGAAACCGGCGGGGCCAAACAGCAGGTAAAACACGGTGAGAAAATGGGCGGCGTCCGGATCGGTGGGATCGAGCAAATCAACGGACAGCCCTTTCATGCCAGCGAGCAGCGCCAGGTCGAGTTCCAAAAATTCCTCGGAACGCGAGCGCGCGCCCTGAAAATACAGCCGCCAATACCGGCCGTTGGTCAGCAGGCCCCACTGAATCGCCCGTTCCGAGGCCACTTCCGCCCGGCTCAGATAGCGCAACATCTGATTCGACGGCGCGTTCGCGTCGAGGGGATCGGTGCGGTCGCCGCGATCCAGCGGACGCTGCCAGCGTTTGCATTCGACGATGGCGACGCCGCGACGGTAGCGCGGCTCGTCCCGGCGCTCCGCCAGCGCCGCCTGCTTGGCGGCGACGTCCGCGAACAGCAACACGTCGGGTACGTCCTGGCGGCCCTTGCCAGAAGCCGTTTGCTGCGGCAGAGAGGCCCAGCCCAGCGCTTCCAGCACCTGGAAAATGATCTCGGTTTCCGTGACCGCTTCGTTGGCCTGGCTATCGGCGGGGAACGCGCCGAAGATCGCCGCGATCCGGGCGCGGAATCGGGCCAGTTCGGCGGGGTCCAGGCGCTGCCAGGCGTCCGTTTCCTGGATGCCTTCCCGCAAAAAATCCTGGGTGAACAGCTTGCCCTGCATGGATCAGTTCCGGTGAGCCATCATTCGATCGGCCTCGTGCAAGGTGAAGTCCCGGGCTTGGTGGAACCGTAGGGGAGCGGGATGCATTCCTGACGGTTTGAACGCTGTGGCAAGCGTTGGAACCGAACCACCGGAGAGGAGCATCTCATAGCGAGAATACCGGCGAGCGAGCAAACCCGCAAACGGATTGCGAAGGGGTTGGGGAACAACTTCGACAAGAGCGCCTTGTCGCGCAAGGCGGTGCGGTTGATCGTCGAGGAAGCGCTGGAGGCCAAGGCGAGGAATCGTCGAGCATACCGTGCCCAAGGTGACGGGCACGGCCGTTATCGCTGAAGCGTTTATTTCGTACCGGTTACCACGAAATTTTCAAACTCCACCGGCTGTTCGTTGCCTTTTTCCCAGTCCTGGAAAGCCCCTAACGCTACATATCACGTGATAATTGACACATAGAGCAGTTGATGGCGATGTTGCCGAGCAGGGTTGGCGGGATCAGAGCCAGGCAGTGGAAGATGTGGGCGTACACTGGAAAATTTGGAGTTCGGAATCGCAGTCAGGTGCTCAACTACAATAAGCGAAGACACCTAGTTAAATGATCTGCGCCCCCATTTCTCTCCCAAAGCGGCTTATGTTTTATCTCACTGCGACTTCGTCGGCTGGCCATCCATCTTCAATTTGCCGTTCTGGGGGGGGACCCCGATCAAACTGATTTGAGGAATTCCAACGACGTTCCCTCCTTTAACTTGGACCGGATTCGGGCGCGTTGGACCCCGGAGCGCTTCGAAAAACATGACAAAGCTCCCACCCACACCGACGCCGGCAATCCCAGGGTTCTGTCCCAGAATCAACTTTCCATCGAAATTACCGAGTCTGATGCCCTCAGGCGCATTGAAATCCTGGGGGGGACCCTCAATCACAGCGATGCTCGTATTAGGGCTGCCGCCCGGAGCTGAGGGCGGCAGCGCCTTCCCAAGTAAGGTGGCAACAAACTTAGCTTGCTCCTTTCGATCAATATCGGAAATGATAATATTGAGATTAATTCGCACGGTCAGCGCCGTTCCCGGAATGGGTGTGCTAAAAAACGTTTCATTGCCGTTCTTGATCTGAACTCGAAAATTGGTGCGAACCTCTGGCTTGGGTGGGGGTTCCGGAGGCGATGGGCGCGGTGGCGGTGGTACAAACTCCTTGAGGAAAATTTCAACGCGCCGATTCTTTCGCATCTGAGGTTCGTTCGTTGCGGGTTTGAAAATTCTATGCTTGCTTCCAAAGGCCCGCGCTTCTGAGTTTGCTTTGATTCCTGCGATAATCGGTTTTCCGCCTTCTTCTTCGATCATCTGCAGAAGCAATTCCTTGGCGTTCTCTGCGCGATCACGACTGACCTCGAGTTCGGTACGATCACGCTCAGAGCCAGCGGCTATACGTAAGGTCTGGTCAGCATGCCCATGTACTTCGAATCCGATAATTCTGTTTGGGCCACCATTATGACTGGCGACAATTTTTCTCGCGATATTTCTTAATTTCTTTTCAACCTCAGGATCCTTGATCGTTTCCACTGTAAATGCGAATTCCGGGAAACCGTCGATTGTTTCGTCTGGCTTTGTAACACTAGGAGTGGCTTTTACAGGACCAATAAAACCAAAAACACCCGGCAAAGGTGAAGCACGAAGTGTTAACATGTGTCATCTCTCCAAAATATTTGGAATTGGCCTCGAAACCGCCAGGGCAAAGGACGCATCCCCCTCTTCGAGGACATCTGATCCGCCCAAGTAACTAATCAGGAAAAGCACAACTCTATATAATACGCAGGCAACTTATTATAATAATTGGAGATTCTCACATTTTCTGCATCTCGAAAAAACCTTGTCCAGCAGGTAAAATAGCGCCTCTGACCAAGCTGAAAGTTTGGGGTACGGCAATCTTGAAAGTGCGAAAATCGCCAGGATCCTTGAATCGCCATTGAATGTCGGTGGCGGTGGTTGTCCAGTTACCATTATGCCGTGAGCCATACTCATTTTCGGCCCAATAGACGTTGCCGATCTGGTCAAACACAAACAATCCTTTCCATCCACCAATCGTCACTTTCCATTTACCCGCTATTCCCTGTTTGACTACCTGAGACATGGAGTCCACTCCACCTGATACGGGTTTCAGAGCCAACGTGCGAAAGCTGGCACTCAGCACATCCGAAAAACCTGTTTTCTTGGCGGCATCCGACCATTTGTACGGTATACGTAAGTATTCCTGCCCCTCGTTCTTCAAACTAAAGTCAACCCAATCGAGATGAATGTGGTCACCGTGCCGAGTATCAGAGGTATAGGGATTGCGTTTCAGCCGCTGGCCCCCGTAACCGCCTCGCGCGGGAATGTGAAAGTAGGAGATATTTTTGCCGTCAAAGTCAGAGTAAATTAAATCAGACCACATCATCAAAGAATGATGATTAATAAATACATCAATAATTCCGTGAGCAAGCTGTCTTTGGTCTTTTTTTGTGACATCAAGCATGATATCGATAGCAAGACCTGCCGTGTGCCGAGTCCCTGGGGATTCATTGTTGGTGGTAAGTAGCGTGATTGATGGGAAACATGTTTCCAACGTATCAGCCAATTCAGCAATTGCTGGGCATTCTGGATTCAGGGTTGACTTATTTTTACGCATGGCTGGAGTCCCTATGGAGTTTACGTACCAATTATATACCATAAATAAACCTATGCAGTCAACCAGAAAACAGCGACTGACCGCAAGCACGGCGCTTCTCCCTAGTAACCAGGGATATCCAACAGGGCAATCGCGCTATGT
>JRYF01002664.1_pt1 | contig 19736 bp, 15 predicted proteins | sample 235331 | NCBI WGS metagenome assembly JRYF01 (sample SAMN03074217, study PRJNA261475) | activated sludge metagenome | biome: Wastewater Treatment Plant; feature: Wastewater; material: Activated sludge; isolation source: activated biomass of a wastewater treatment plant treating hydrocarbon... ...
AGCTCGCGCGCCCGGCGCGCCAGCGTGCCCGGCCAGCGCAGCCCGGCGCGCGCGTGCGGGGCTTCGTCGAAGCAACGCAGGCCGATGTTGTCGGCCACGCTCATCGCCGCCACGCAGGCGTTGCGCAGCGGCTCCTCGGGCAGCGCGCGCACCCTGAGCGCGCGGTTCTGCGCCCGCGTCGCGTGGTAGGGCCGGCCGCCGACCTCGACCTGCCCGGCCTCGCGCCGGCGCTGGCCGGCGAGCGCCTGCATCAGCTCGCGCTGGCCGTTGCCGGAGACGCCGGCGATGCCGACGATCTCGCCCGCGCGCACCTCGAGGTCGATGCCGTCGACCGCGCTCTCGCCGCGGTCGCCCTGCACCCGCAGGCCGCGCAGCACCAGCCGGGCCGGCCCCGGCGGCCGCGCCGCGCGTGCCAGCGCATGGTCATCGGCCGCTTCGTCGCGCGCCGCGGCGTCGTCGCCGACCATCAGCGCCGCCAGCTCGGCGGCGTCGGTGCCGGCGACCGCGCGGCTGGCCACCAGCCGCCCGCGGCGCAGCACGCTGACGTCGTCGGCGAACGCGGTGACCTCGCGGAACTTGTGCGTGATCATGACGACGCTGCAATCGCCGGCGTGCGCGCGCGCACGCAGCGCGCCCAGCACCTCGTCGGCCTCCTGCGGCGTCAGCACCGAGGTCGGTTCGTCGAGGATCAGCAGGCGCGGCTGCAGGTACAGCTGCTTGAGGATCTCGAGCTTCTGCTTCTCGCCCGCCGACAGTTGCTGCGGCGTGGCGTCGAGGTCGAGCGCGAACGGCGCCGCCGCCATGAAGGCCTGCAGCTCGGCGCGCACGCGCCTCCAGTCGATCAGCGCCGGCAGCGCGCCGCGGGCGACGAGCAGGTTCTCGGCCACCGTCATGCCGGGCACGACGGTGAAGTGCTGGTAGACCATGCCGATGCCGAGCGCGCGCGCCGCCGTCGGCGCGTGGATCGTGCGCTCGCGGCCGTCGACCACCACCGCGCCGTCGTCGGGCCGGTGGTAGCCGACGATGCACTTGACGAGCGTGCTCTTGCCGGCACCGTTCTCGCCCAGCAGCGCGTGCACGGTGCCGGGCCGGATCTTCAGCGACACGTCGGCCAGCGCGGTGAAGCTGCCGAAGCGCTTGCCCAGGCCGACCGTTTCCAGCGCCAGTGCGGTCATCGCCATGCCCTCGCCTGTCAGGCCGCCGCCGCGGCGAGTGCCGCCAGCACCGCGCCCGAATCCGCCACCGCGCCGAACACGCCGCCTTGCATCGTCACCATCTTCAGCGCCGCCGCGTGGTTGCCACGGTCGGTGGCGCCGCTGCCGTCGGCGACCAGCAGGCACTCGAAGCCGCGGTCGTTGGCCTCGCGCATGGTCGTGTGCACGCAGACGTCGGTCGTGATGCCGGTCAGCAGCAGGTTGCGGATGCCGCGCGTGTGCAGGATCAGCTCGAGGTCGGTGGCGCAGAAACTGCCCTTGCCCGGCTTGTCGATCACGACCTCGCCCGGCTCCGGCGCCAGCTCGGGGATGATTTCCCAGCCCGGCTCGCCGCGCACCAGGATGCGGCCGCAGGGGCCGGCGTCGCCGATGCCGGCGCCGATGCGCTGCGAACGCCAGCGCTTGTTGGCCGGCAGGTCCGACAGGTCGGGCCGGTGGCCCTCGCGCGTGTGGATGACGTGCCAGCCGCCGGCGCGGCAGGCCGCGAGCAGGCGGCCGATCGGCGCGATCGGCGCGCGCGTCAGCGACAGGTCGTAGCCCATGCGGTCGACGTAGCCGCCGACGCCGCAGAAGTCGGTCTGCATGTCGATCACGACCAGCGCCGTGTTGGCCGGGTGCAGGTCAGCGTCGAACGGCCAGGGGTAGGGGTCGGCGGCGATCGTGATCATCGGGAGACTCCCAGCTCCATCGGCGCGCCCTGCAGGCTGCGGCGCGGCGAGCAGGTCCACACCAGGATCGCCAGCGTCAGCGCGTAGGGCACGGCGTTGAACAGGTGGTAGTGGCCGCTGACGCCGACCGACTGCAGCGCCGGCCCGAGCGCGCCGGCGCCGCCGAACAGCAGCGCCGCCCACAGGCAGCGCACCGGGTGCCAGCGGGCGAAGATCACCAGCGCCACCGCGATCAGCCCCTGGCCGCTGGACAGGCCCTCGTTCCAGCTGCCCGGGTAGTGCAGCGACAGCGACGCGCCGCCGAGGCCGGCGATGAAGCCGCCGGCGGTCGTGGCCGCGATGCGCACGCCGTTGACCGAGCTGCCGAGCGCGCGCGCGGCGTCGGCCGAGTCGCCGACCATGCGCACCTTCAGCCCCCAGCCGGTGTTCGCCAGGCCCCAGGCGAGCGCGATCGCGAGCACGACGCCGAGCGGGAACAGCGCGTTGATGCCGAGCGCGGCGTGCAGCGCGCTGCCGGGCGCCGCACCGAGCCAGTCGCCGAGCGGCAGCGCCGGCACCTGCGGTGCCTGCGGCTGGATCAGCGGCTTGCCGAGGTAGAACGCGAGCCCGGCGCCGAGCAGCATGATGGCGATGCCGGCGGCGATGTCGTTGACGCGCGGCAGGCTGCACACCAGGCCGTGCACGAGCGCGATCAGCGCGCCGCTGGCGCCGGCGGCCAGCACGCCGAGCGCCCACGAGCCGCTCAGGTAGGCGCCGCCGAAGCCGGCCATGGCCGAGAACACCAGCACGCCTTCGAGCCCGAGGTTGATGCGCCCGGCCTTCTCGGTCAGGCACTCACCCAGGCTGACGAACAGGAATGGCGTGCCGACGCGGATCGCGCCGGCCAGCACCGCGATCAGCACGTCGAGCCACGGGCTGCCGCTCACTGACCGGCCCTCCGCGCTGCACGCTCCGGGATGGGCGCTCGGGAGCGGCCCGGCGCGCTCATGCCGTCGCTCCCGCGGCGCCTGGAGCCCCGGGCGTCACCGGCGGGCGGCGCAGCACGAACAGTTCGCGCAGCCGCCCGCGCCAGGCTTCGCTGGCCAGGATGATGACGAAGCAGAAGCCCATCAGCACCTGCACCGACGCGTCGGGCAGGCCCATGCGCCGCTGCAGCAGGCTGCCGGCGGCGAGGAAGCCGCCGAACAGTATCGCCACCGGCACGATCGCCAGCGGGTGGTGGCGGGCGACGAAGCTGACCAGGATGCCGGTGTAGCCGAGGCCGACGATCAGCGACGCGTTGGCCGAGGTGTGCACCGCCGCGACCTCGATGCCGCCGGCCAGCCCGGCGGCGGCGCCGCCGAGCGCGCAGGCGACGACCACCAGCCGGTTCGCCGGCAGCCCGACGAGCTGCGCCGCGCGCAGGTTGCCGCCGACCACGCGGGTCGCGAAGCCGTGCGTGGTGGCGCCCAGCCACAGCGCCGCCAGCACGCAGGCGACGACACCGAACACCAGCCCCCAGTGGACGTCGAAGTCGCCGATCAGCCCGATCTGCAGCGCCTCCGGCAGCGGCAGCGTGGACGGCTTGTTCAGGCTTCCCGGATCGCGCAGCGGGCCCTCGACGATGTGCTTGAAGAGCGCGATCGCGAGGTAACCCAGCAGCAGGCTGGAGATGGTCTCGTTGACGCCGCGCCACTGGCGCAGCCAGCCCGCCAGCGCGATCCAGGCCGCACCGGCAAGCGCCGCCGCAGCCAGCAGCGCCGCGCTGCCGAGCGCACCCTGCGGCAGCGCGACGGCATAGGGCAGCGTCGCGCAGGCCAGGCCGCCGAGCACCAGCGCACCTTCGCCGCCGATCACGGTCAGCCCGGCGCGCGCGGGCAGTGCGACGCACAGGGCGGTCAGCATCAGCGGCGCCGCGCGCACCAGCGTGTTCTGGATCGAGAACGCATCGCCGAAGGCACCGCGGAACAGCAGCGTCCAGGCCTGCACCGGGTCGTGACCGTCGGCCCATAGGAACAGACCGAACAGCGCCAGCCCGCCGGTCAGGGCCAGCAGCGGCAGCGCGAGGGCCTCGGCGGTCTCGGGCCAGCGTGTCATCGCGGTGCTCGGTGGGCCGCCGGTGCGCTCAGACCTTGCCGACCACGCCTTCGACGAGGTAGTTCATGCCCTCGAGCGTGAGGTCGGTCTGCACCAGCGTCGTGCCCTTGGCGATCACGACCTTGCCGGTGTTGTCCTTCAGCTCGCCCGTGAAGATGTTGAACTGGCCGGCCAGCATCTTCGCCCGCAGCTCCTCGGCATGCTTGCGCGCGCCCTCGCCGACCATCGCGCCGTAGGGCGAGGACTTGACGAAACCCTCCTTCAGCCCGCCGCGCACGAAGTTCGGGTGTGGCTTGCCGCTGCGCGCGGCGTCGACGATCTGCCGGTACGCCGTGAGCCAGTTCCACTCGGCGCCGGTCAGGTAGGCATTCGGCGCCAGCCGGGCCTGGCTCGCGTGGTAGCCGCAGACCATGCGGCCGCGCCGGGCGGCGGTCTCGACGATGACCTTGGGCCCGTCGACGTGCATGGTGAACACGTCCACGCCCTGGTCGGCCAGGCTGTTGGTGGCCTCGGCCTCCTTGACCGGCATCGACCAGTCGCCGGTGAAGATCGCGGTGGTCGTGATCGCCGGGTCGACCGCGCGCGCACCGAGCGTGAAAGCATTGATGTTGCGCAGCACCTGCGGGATCGGCTTGGCGGCGACGAAGCCGAGCTTCTTGCTCTTGCTCATGTGGCCGGCGACGACGCCGTTGAGGTACTGCGCCTCGTCGATGTAGCCGAAGAAGCTGCCGGTGTTGGCCGGGTGCTTGCCCTCGGTCCACATGCCGCCGCAGTGGGCGAAGCGCACCTTCGGGTTGCGCCCGGCGACCGCCAGCATGTGCGGGTCGAAGTAGCCGAACGAGGTCGGGAACAGCAGCGTCGCGCCGTCCTGCGCGATCATGCCCTGCATGCTGCGCTGAACGGCCTGCGTCTCCGGCACGTTCTCTTCCTCGACCACCTTGACGCCGGCGACCTTCTTCAGCTCGGCGGCGGCTTCGGCGTGCGCCTGGTTGTAGCCGAAGTCGTCGCGCGCGCCGACGTACAGCATGCCGACCGTGATCGGCGCCTGCGCCCAGGCCTGGCGCAGCGCGCCGGGCAGCGTGATGGCGGCGCCGGCGAGGGCGCCGCCGGCGAGCAGGCGCCGGCGCGAGGGGTCGGTGGTGGTGTTCGTGAGGCGGGTCGTCATGGTCGGGGCTCCTGGCGGGAATCAGTCGGGGCGGTTCGGGTTCGGCGGGTCGATCAGGCTCACGTGGGCGGCGACGACGCGCCAGCCCTGCGGCATCCGGATCCAGGTCTGGCTCTGGCGGCCGATGCGCGTGCCGCCGGCGCGCGTGAACTCGGTCATCGCGGTCGCGCAGTCGCGGCCGTAGGTGGTGATGACGGTGCGATGCAATTGCCGCGCCAGCCCCGCGGCCGGGCGCGCAGCGCGGAAGGCGCGGATGGCGTCGATGCCGACCAGGTTCTCGGCCGTGCCGTAGCGCACCGTGTGCGGGCTGGGCCAGAACAGCTCGTCGAGCACGTCCAGCCGGTTGTGCACCAGCGCGTCCTCGTAGCGCGCGAACACCGCGCTGAGCTCGGCATGCACGTCGGGCAGGTTGATGTCCATGGGCGTCAGCCGAGCGTGGCCACCGGGGCGCTGGCGACGCCGGTGCGCTCCAGCATCCGGGCGGCGCGCAGGCACAGGTCTTCGCGCCAGGGGGCGGCGATGAGCTGCACGCCGATCGGCAGGTGCGGCGCCGCGTCATCGCAGCCCCACAGCGGCACCGTGGCCACCGGCAGCCCGATGCACGACACCGGTTGCGTCAGCAGCCCCATGCTGGGGCGCGCCGGCAGGCGCTGGCCGTCGACCTCGATCCACTCGGTGCCGATGGCCGGCGCGACGCAGGGCGTGGCCGGCGCGATCAGCAGGTCGACCTCGGCGAAGGACTCGGCCACGCGCTCGGCGAACCAGCGCCGCAGCCGCTGCGACTGCGCGACCCAGGCCGCGGGCAGCAGCGCGCCGGCGAGGAAGCGCTCGCGCGACAGCGGCTCGAAATCCAGCGCGCGTGTCCTCAGGCGCGGCAGGTGCAGCGCGGCGCCGGTCGCGTTGGTGATCAGGAAGGCGGCGGCGCGTGCGCGCTCGACCTCGGGCCATTCGACGACGCGCGTGCTGCCGAGCGCGGCGGCGACGCGGTCGACGGCGGCGCGTGCCGCCGGCTGCGCCATGCGGCGGAACCAGCCGCCGAGCACGCCGATGCGCAGGCCGTCGATGCCCTGCCCCAGGTGCGGCAGCACCGGCTCCACCGGCCGCTGGGCGCAGGCCGGGTCGTGCCGGTCGTCCCCTTCCGGACCCTGCATCGCGTCGTAGGCCAGCGCCAGCTCGTGCACCGAGCGCGCGAATGGGCCCAGGTGGTCCAGGCTGGCGACGAAGGGGTAGCTGCCGCTGCGCGGCAGGCGGCCGAAGGTGGGCTTGAGGCCGAACACGCCGCACAGCGAGGCCGGCACGCGGATCGAACCGTTGGTGTCCGAGCCCAGCGTGACCGGCACCTGGCCGGCCGCCACCGCGGCGCCGGAGCCACCCGACGAGCCGCCGCTGATGCGTGTCAGGTCGTGCGGGTTGCGCGTCGCGCCGTGGTGGCTGTTCTCGGTCGTGAAGCCGTAGGCGTACTCGTCCATGTTGAGCGCGCCGACCAGCACCGCGCCGGCCGCCTCGAGCCGGCGCACGAGCAGCGCGTCGCGCGCGGCCGGCGGCGCGTCGCGCTCGATCTTCGAGCCGGCCAGGGTCGGCAGGCCTTGGACGTCGAACAGGTTCTTGACCGCGAACGGCAGGCCGGCCAGCGGCAGCCGGCCGACGTCGCCGAGCCGGCCGGTGTCGATCGCCGCGGCGCGCGCCCGCGCGCGCTCGGCCAGCACCGCGGTGAAGGCGTTGACCCGGCGATCGGTGGCGGCGATGCGCGCCAGCGCCGCCTGCACGCGTGCGGTGGCGCTCATCGCGGAGGCACCCCCACCGGCACGAAGACCTCGGCCGGCTCGTCGTCGCGCGCGAGCGGGAAGTCCATCACCTGCTCGGCGAAGCCGGCCGCGAGCTGCAGGTAGCGCACGACGCCGGGCTTCAGCTCGGCTGCGATCGGCAAGCCGAGCGCCGCTGCGGCGGCGTCGACGTAGGCCTCGTCCATGGTCCGCTCGCGTGCCTGCGGCGCTCAGGCCTTGGACAGCTGCCGGTAGTCCGGCTGCAGGTGGAACCAGTACATGTAGCCCTGCACGTCGCGCTGCATCGCGACGTCCATCGTCGGCTGCAGCAGCGGCACGCGCGGCACCTCGTCGAAGGCGATCTGGATCATGGCCTTGACCGAGGCGTCGTAGATCGGCTTGCTCTCGGCGAAGCGGGCGTTGGTGATCTCCTTGTCCAGGCGCGGGTTCTGGTAGCTCATGGTGTTGAACACGGCGTTCTGCCCGTGGTAGCACCAGTAGAAGAAGTACTCCGGGTAGTCGAGCCAGCCGCCGAAGCGGTTGACGATCATCGGCATGTCCTTCTTCAGCAGCGCCGCGCGCCAGGTCGCGCCGGGGATCTTGTTGATCTGCGCGCGGATGCCGATCTCGCGCAGCGCCTCCTGGATCAGCACCGCCATCGGCTCGCCGACGGTCGCGCCGCCGAGGTCGAAGCTCAGCGTGGTGTCGAAGCCGTTCGCCAGGCCGGCCTCGGCCATCAGCGCCTTGGCCTTGGCGAGGTCGGTCGCGTACCAGGTCGGCTGCGGCCAGGCGGTCTTGGTGACCGGCGCGCTGCCGCCCCACAGCTTGGCCGCGCGGCCGTAGATGGCGTTGTCGTGCATCTGCTGGTAGGGCAAGACCCAGGCCACCGCCTGCCGCACCTTGACGTTGTCGAACGGCGCCTGGGTGACGTTCATGCCGAGGTAGAACATCGCGTTCTCGATCGGCGTCGAGCTGACCTTGACGACGGCGGCGTCGGTGGCCAGCTCGGCGAAGTCCTTCGGCGGCAGGTCGTAGGTGATGTCGATGTCGCCCTTGAGCAGCAGCGCGCGCCGGTTGCCGGCATTCGGCACGTCGCGCTGGACGATGCGGCGCAGCTTCGGCAGCGGCCCGCTCTTCCAGTCGTCGAAGCGCGTGTAGACGATCTCCTGCCCCGGGCGCCAGCTCTCGACCCGGTAGGCGCCGCCGCCGGCGACGTTGTTGCGCGTCCACGCCAGGCCCCAGGGGTCCTGCGCGGTGGCGTGCTTCTTGACCAGCTCGCTGTTGAAGATCGACGGCACGGGCACCGCCATGTCGGGCATCGCGAGCTTGTCCTTGCGCACGAAGTCGACGCGGAAGGTGTGGTCGTCGACGACGACGAACTGCTTCGGGTCCTCCAGCGAGCCGGCCTTCATCTGGAAGGTCGGGAAGCCGCCGACCGTGACCGCGCGGTCGAAGCTCCACTTGACGTCGCGCGCGGTGACCGGCGTGCCGTCGTGGAACTTCGCGTTGCGGCGCAGCCTGAAGGTGACCGACATGCCGTCGGGCGCCATCTGCCAGCTCTCGGCGAGCTCGGGCTCGAGCTTGTCGCGGTCGTAGACCACGCGACCGTCGGGCAGCGTTTTCTTGCCGTAGGTCATCAGGCGGTCGTAGCAGATCCAGCTCACGCCGTAGGACGGCCGGTTGGCGCCGACGGTGTGGATGTCCAGCGAGTTGGGGCCGAACTCGTTGGCGACCACCAGCACGTCCTTCGGGCGCGCCTGGGCGCGCGCCGCCAGCGGCAGCGCGCCGAGGGCGACCGAGGTCGCGGCGGTGCGGGTCATGAAGGCTCGACGGTGCATGGCGGGTCTGCTCCTGCGGGGTGGGGGTGGAATGCGTCAGCGCGCGCCGAGGTAGGCGCGCCAGCCGCCGTGGTGGCTGATGTCGGTGGCGTCGGCGAGCGCCCAGGGCTCGCACAGGAAGCCGTGCACGAAGCGGCCGTCGGCGAGTTCGATCGAACCGATGGCCAGCGGCGCCGGCACCCGCGCGATGAAGCTGCCGACGGCCGCCAGCGGCAGGTCCCAGACCTCGACCGCGATCGCCGCGCCGCCTCCGGCGACACGCAGCATCCCGGGCTTGGGCGGCGTGGTGCCGGGCAGCGCGAAAAGCCTGTAATGCGGCGCGGTGGTCGTGGCCTCGCGCAGCACGGCGCCACGTTCGATCAGCTGGCCGTTCAGCGGCAGCCCCGAGAGGTGGGCACCGACGACGGCCAGCGGCAGCGCCGGTGCCGACTGCGGCCAGGGCAGCGCGGGGGGGGCGGCGTCATCGCCGGCACCCGGCGCGATGGCGTCGGCCGCGTCGCGGCTGGCCGGCAGGCGGCCGGTCGCACCCATCGGCATCGCGGCGGCGCGCTGCCAGCTTTGGCCCAGACGCGCCAGCGCGGCGTCGCTGCCGCCCGGGCCGATCAGGGTGATGCCGAAGGGCAGCCCGACCGTCGTCGTGCGGGCCGGCAGCGCCAGCGCGCTGCAGCCCAGCAGGTTGACGAAGTTGGTGTAGGTGCCGAGCTGGGCGTTGACGCCCAGCGGGTCGGCCGCGACCTCGTCGAAGCGCGGGTGACGCGGTGCGGTCGGCACCATCAGCACGTCGAGCTCCCGCCACATCGCCGCCGCCTTGCGCTGGGCGTGGCGCAGACGGTACTGGGCGCGGAAGGTGTCGACCGCCGACAGTTCGCGCGCCGGCGCGATCACGCGCGCCACCGCGGGATCGAGCGCGTCCGGACGTTCGTCGAGCAGCGGCTGGACGACGGCGTAGCGCTCGGCGACCCAGGGGCCTTCGTAGAGCAGGCGTGCCGTCGCGTGCAGCGGCTCGAAGTCGAGCGGCACCACCTCGGCGCCGAGGCCGTCGAGCAGGCCGAGCGCGTGCGCCCAGGCGGTGTCGTAGCCGAGCGCGGCATCGAGCACCGGGCTGCGCGGCACGCCGACGCGCAGCCTGGGGCCGAACGCTGCCGGGCCAGGGTGGAAGCCGGCGTAGTCGTCGGCCGGGTCGTCGCCTTCGATCACCGCCAGCACGGCGGCGGCGGTGTCGACGTCGGGCGCGAACACCGACACGCAGTCCAGGCTGCGGCAGGCCGGCAGCACGCCGTGCGTGCTGACCCGGCCCGGGGTCGGCTTGAGGCCGACGATGCCGTTGAAGCCGGCCGGCACGCGGCCGGAGCCGGCGGTGTCGGTGCCGAGCGTGAACGGCAGTTCGCCGCGCCCGACCAGCACCGCCGAGCCCGAACTGGACCCGCCGCTGACGCGGTCGGCCGCGAACACGCTGGCCGGAGCACCGTAGGGTGAGCGGGTGCCGACGAGGCCGGTGGCGAACTGGTCGAGGTTGGTCTTGCCGACCAGCACCGCACCAGCATCGAGCAGCCGACGCACCACGGTGGCGCTCGCGCGTGCGGTGGCCGCGAAGGCCGGACAGGCGGCGCTGGTCGGCAGGCCTTCGACGTCGATGTTGTCCTTGACCGCGAACGGCACGCCGTACAGCGGGTGGCGCGCCAGCAGTGCACGGCGGTCGGGGAGCGCGGCCGCCAGACGATCGAGGGCGTCGAACTGCGGCGCCAGCGCGGCACCGTCCAGGCGGAGGATCCACGCCGGGTCGGCCGCCGCCGGCGCCAGCCGGGCCAGCCGCGCACCGACCAGCGACCGCGGCGTGGCGCCGGCCAGGTAGGCACGGCGCCAGTCGGCCAGGGTCAGCAGACCGTGGTCCGGCGCTTGCGGGTTGGCGGGCGGCGCAGGGGGCATCGTGTTGGTGCACGCACTGGTATACAAATGGATATGCATGCACGTCCCGTGCCAGGTTCAGCGAGCGCCGGCGGGCGCGGCGCGGTTGGGGTTGGATGCCTGGGCGTCAGGGCAGCGAACTGCACCGTCCGGAGGGCCTGGTGGTGGGTTCGTTCACGCGCCGGACCGCCGGCCAGGCACCGGGGCCACGAGGCCACCCGGTCCGGGCCCAACGGCCGCACGTCCGGCGGCGGGTCATAGGCCCACCCTTGCTCGGGCGCGGGCTGCGCCGCCGCCGCCAGCGGCGCGATGGACCTCTCAGCCGCCGCGCGGGCGTGGCACGCTCAGCCCGCGCGCGGTCGCGGCAGGAAGCGCCCGGCGGGCCGCGTGCGCGGGCCGGCTTGCATCGCCGCCAGGTACTCGGCCTCGACCTGGGCGACGATCCGGTCCCAGCCCAGGCGTGCGGCACTCCGCACCGCGGCCTGGCGCAGCCGCCCGGCGAGCGCACGGTCGGCGGCCAGCCGGCACGCGGCCTCGACGAAGCGCCGCGATTCGTCGAACGGCGCCAGCAGGCCGCTGTCCTCATGCCGCACGAGCTGCGCCGCGGCCGCGTAGTCGTAGGCCAGCACCGCCAGGCCGCTGGCCATCGCCTCGGGCACCACGTTGCCGAAGGTCTCGGTCAGGCTCGGGAAGACGAACAGGTCGGCACTCGCATAGTGGGCCGCCAGCGCCTCGCCCTGCCGCACGCCGGCGAAGACGGCATGCGGGCAGCGCGCCTGGACCGCCTTGCGCGCCGGCCCGTCGCCGACGAACACCAGGCGAAGCGCGGGGTCGGCCGCCCGCATGGCGTCGAAGGCGTCGATCAGCACGCCCAGATTCTTCTCCGGCGCCAGCCGGCCGACGTGCACGACGACGCGGGTGTGATCGTCGGCGCCCCAGGCGGCGCGCAGCGCGGCGCTGCGCCGCGCCGGGTTGAACAGCCGCGTGTCGACGCCGCGCGCGACCACGCGCAGGTTGTCGAAGCCGGCCGCCGCCAGGTCGCGCCGCAGGGCCTCGGTGGGCACCATGGTGCACTGGGTGCGGTTGTGGAACTTGCGCAGGTAGCCGACGATGGTCTTCTTCAGCCAGCCGATGCCGTAGTGCGCGCTGTAGGCGTGGAAGTTGGTGCGGAAGTCCGACACCACCGGCAGCTTCAGCCGCACCGCCGCCTGCAGGGCCGACCAGCCGAGCGGGCCTTCGGTGGCGATGTGCACGACGTCCGGCCGCTGCAGCGTCCACAGCGAGACCAGGCGCGCCTTGGCCGGCAGCCCCATCTTCAGGTGCGGGTAACGCGGGATCGGCAGGCCGCGCAGCAGCACCTCGTGGAAGGGCGGCGTGTCGGCGGCGGCCGCGGCCGGTTGGTCGACGCGCGACTGGCGGGGCCGGATCAGCTGCAGTGCGTGGTTGCGCTCGCGCAGCCCGTCCGCGAGCCGCGCCACCGTCATCGCCACGCCGTTGACCTCGGGCGGCCAGGTCTCGGTGACCAGCGCCACGCGCAGCGAACGGCGCGTCGCCGGCCACTGGTCGACCACGATGTCCTGCGCCATGCCGCTGTCCATGGCTGCGCATGGTGCCGCCGGCTCGGGTCAATCCGATGACAACGCCATCTGTCGCCCAAGCGTCACACGGGCGTCACCGCCGCTTCACGCGCGGCCCTCAGCATCGCGCCGCGCCACCGCGCCGGGACCGGTCCACGCCGTCGCCCGCACCGACGCCTAGCATCCACCCGACGGAGGCATTCGTGAAGGCATTCCTCGACGCCCTGCGCGTGCAGCGCTGGGACGACCACCGCTACTACCACCACTGCCGCATCAACCAGTCGCTGCACCTGCTGTCGGCGGTCAGCTTCGTGATCGCCTACGGGCTGCTGTTCGTCGACCCGTCGGCGGCGGCATTGCTCGCCTGGTGCGTGGCGATGACGAGCCGCCAGGCGGGCCACTTCTTCTTCGAGCCCCGCGGCTACGACCACGTCAACCAGGCCACGCACGAGCACAAGGAAGCGATCAAGGTCGGCTACAACCTGCGCCGCAAGGTGGTGCTGATGGCCGCCTGGGCGGCGCTGCCGCTGCTGCTGTGGCTGCAACCCAGCCTGTTCGGGTTCATCGAGCCGGCGACCGACCTGCGCGGCTGGGTGCACGACATCGGCCTGGCCTGGCTGGCGCTGGGCGTGGCCGGGCTGCTGCTGCGCACGTTGCACCTGTTCTTCATCAAGGACACGATGACCGGGCTGGTGTGGATGACCAAGATCCTCACCGACCCCTTCCACGACATCATGCTCTACCACAAGGCGCCGCTGGCGCTGCTGCGCGGCGAGCGCTTCGACCCGGCGCCGCATGCGATGCGGCGCGGCTGACGCAGGGGTGCGGTGGCGGCCACCGCCGCCGCGCCCAGCGCAGTGCTCAGCCGCCGAAGCTGCCGAAGCTGCCGAAGCGCGCCCTGAGCATCTCGACCAGCAGGCTGCGCCGGATCGCCTTGTCGCTCGCTTGCGGGTCCTGCCACCACCAGCCGTCGGCGCGCATCGCCTCGCCGGCGGCGACGAAGCGCTGCAGCACGTCGTCGAAGGCCCCGTCGTCGAAGCTGTGCGGGAAGATCAGCCGCCCGGTGCCGACCCAGCTCAGCGCCACCCCCGCCGCCCGCAGGTAGAACTGGAACATCCAGTGGTAGCGCGAGGGTTCGATGTAGTTGATCGTCCACACGCTGGTCATGTTCGCCGCGCGCAGCGGCAGCCCGGCGGCGGCCATCGCGGCGTCGAAGCGCGCGGCGCGCGCGTCCCAGCGGGCGTCGAGGTCGGCGTAGCTGGCTTGCCACGCCGGCGTCTCGAGTCGGTCGAGGAAGGCGCCCATCGCGCCCATCACGTAGGGGTGCGAGTTGAAGGTGCCGCGCGCGAAGCAGATGTCGGCCGGGCGCTGTTCGCGGAAACGCTTCATCAGCGCGTGCCGGCCGCAGACGACGCCCACCGGCAGCCCGCCGCCGAGCGTCTTGCCGTAGGTGACCATGTCGGCGCGCACGCCGAAGTACTGCTGCGCGCCGCCCGGCGCGAGCCGGAAGCCGAGGAAGACCTCGTCGAAGATCAGCACGATGCCGCGCTCGCTGCACACCTCGCGCAGCGCGTGCAGCCAGGCCGTGTACGCCGCCTTGTCGTAACGCGCGCGGTTGCGGCTGCCCAGCAGCGTCGAGTCGCCCGGCGCGGCGGCGTTGGGGTGCAGCGCCTGCAGCGGGTTGACGAGCACGCAGGCGATGTCGCGCCGCTGGCGCAGCACCTTCAGCGTGCGCTCGTCCATCTCCTTCAGCGTGTAGGTCTCGCGCGGCGGCAGCGGGTTGCCGGGGCCGGGCTGCACGTCCTCCCACCAGCCGTGGTAGGCGCCGGCGAAGCGCACCAGGTGCCGCCGGCCGGTGTGGTAGCGCGCCAGCCGCACCGCCTGCATCACGGCCTCGGTGCCCGACATGTGGAAGCTCACCTCGTCCAGCCCCGAGATGCGCTTCAGGCACCGCACGTTGTCGGCCAGCACCGGGTGGTAGCTGCCGAGCAGCGGCCCGAGTGCCGCCACGCGCGCGCTGCCTTCGGCGATGCACTGCTTGTAGGCCTCGTGGCCGAAGACGTTGACGCCGTAGCTGCCGCTCAGGTCGACCAGGCGGTTGCCGTCCAGGTCGACCAGGTGGTGGCCCTCGGTGGCCTGGACGAAGCTGCCGACCTTCAGGTGCTGGCGCAGCACCGGGCCGTACTGGAACGGCACCCGGTACGCGCCGGTGAACTGGAGGTCGGACAAACCCTCGGCGGCTTCGGCGGTCATGGCGACCGACCGCGCGAAGCGCTCGCGGTACTGCTGCGCCAGGCGTTCCAGCCCGGCGCGGCGCAGCGCGACGACGTCGGCCGGCGCGCCGTCGGAGGCGAAGAAGCGCGCCTCGTCGTAGGCGTAGCCCGGCAGCAGCGCCGCCACGCGCTTGGCCATGCGCGCATGGCCGGCGAGCGAGCGGTGCTTGGCACGCGACAGCGCCAGCCGCCGATGGGCGAAGGGGGCCAAGGCGCCGCCGAGCGCTGCCAGCGTGATCGCACCGAAGGCAAAGCCTGGATCCATCGATGAAGCTCGAATGTCGAAACCACGACAGTGGAATGAAGCCGATTGACAACACGATGAAAGCCCCCGCGCCGGCCTCGGCCTGGCGGCGTCTGTGGTTGCAGGAAGACATCAACTTCCTGCTCACCAACCGCGTGCCGCGCATCGCGCTGACGCGCTTCATGGGCTGGTTCAGCCGCATCCGCAGCCCGTGGCTGACGGCGCTGTCGATCGGGGTCTGGCGCCGCTTCACCGAGCTCGACCTGTCGGACGCCGAACCGCGCCGCTACGCCAGCCTGCACGAGTGCTTCACGCGCGCGCTGGTGCCCGGTGCGCGCCCGGTCGACCCCGACCCGCAGGTGCTGAGCAGCCCGTGCGACGCCATCGTCGGCGCCTGCGGGGCGGTGCACGACGGCCTGCTGCTGCAGGCCAAGGGCATGCCCTACACGGTCGGCGAGCTGTTCGCCGCCAGCCCCGAGGCGGCGCGTTACCGCGACGGCTGCTACGTCACGCTGCGGCTGACCTCGGCGATGTACCACCGCTTCCACGCGCCGGCCGACGGCCGGCTGGGCGACGTCGACTACATCAGCGGCGACGCCTGGAACGTCAACCCGATCGCGCTGGCGCGCGTCGCACGGCTGTTCTGCCGCAACGAGCGTGCGCTGATCCCGCTCGACCTGGCCCATGGCCAGCGCCTGATGCTGGTGCCGGTGGCGGCGATCCTGGTCGCCAGCATCCGGCTGCATGCGCTGGACGTGCGGCTGCACCTGAAGCACCGCGGGCCGAACCGGCTGCCGGTGCCCGAGCCGGCGCGCGCGGTGCGCAAGGGGCAGGAACTCGGCTGGTTCGAACATGGCTCGACCATCATCGTGTTCGCCCCGCGCGGCTTCCGCCTTGCGCCCGGCATCACCGAAGGCCGCACCGTGCGCATGGGCGAACCGCTGCTGCTGTGGCCGCGTGACGACAGCGCGGGGCCGCAGGGTGGACGCGACATGCCGCTGTCATGCGCGCCGGGCACAGTGCCTAGCCATGTGGCGTGACGCGCTGACCCCCCAGCGGTTCGCCCCTCACGCGCCGGCGCTGGCACGGCCGGACCTGGCGGTGGCGGCCGGTCGCGGCGCGGACGAGGGCGATGGCGAACCCGAGCCCACGCAGCCGCGCCTGCGCGTGCGCACGGCCTGGATCTCGGACCTGCACCTGGGCACCCCGGGCTGCCAGGCCGCGCACCTGCTGGACTTCCTGCGCGCACTCGATTGCGAGACGCTGTACCTGGTGGGCGACATCATCGACGGCTGGCAGCTGCGCCGCAGCTGGTACTGGCCGCAGACGCACAACGACGTCGTGCAGAAGCTGCTGCGCAAGGCGCGCAAGGGCACGCGCGTGGTGCTGGTGCCCGGCAACCACGACGAGTTCGCGCGCAAGTACGTCGACCACAGCTTCGGCGGCGTCGAGGTGGTCGACGACGCCGTGCACGTGACGGCCGCCGGCCGCCGGCTGTGGATCACGCACGGCGACCTGTTCGACGGCGTGATCCAGTACGCGAAGTGGCTGGCCTACCTGGGCGACACCGCCTACGAGTTCCTGCTCAAGTGCAACCGGCACCTGAACTCGCTGCGCGCGCGCCTCGGGCTGCCGTACTGGAGCCTGTCGAAGTACCTCAAGCTCAAGGTCAAGCGCGCGGTCAGCTACATCGGCGACTTCGAGGCCGCGCTCGCACGCGAGGCGGCGCGGCGCGGGCTGCAGGGCGTGGTCTGCGGCCACATCCACCACGCCGAGGTACGCGACATCGGCGGCATCCTGTACGCCAACGACGGCGACTGGGTCGAGAGCCTGACGGCGCTGGTCGAGCATGCCGACGGGCGGCTGGAGATCATCGACTGGATGGCGTGGCAGGCGCAGGCTGCGGAACGGGCCGGGACCACCGCAACCCAGGCGCCGCTCGTTGCCCCGGTGCATGAGCCGGCGCCGCAAGTGCCTGCATGATGCCTAGCCGGATGCACTGACCCCACGGCCAGGCCCGCCCGTGAACACCGGCAGCCTGCGCCCCCTGGGCCTATGCCCGGTCAGAGCCGCCGGTGCCGCAGCGCCGGCAGCCGCGCACGCAGGTCGGCCAGCCGGGCCGGGTCGAGCTCGGCCAGCACCACGCCTTCGCCCTCGGCCTGCACGGCGAGCACTTCGCCCCAGGGGTCGACGATCATGCTGTGGCCCCAGGTGCGGCGGCCGGTGGCGTGGGTTCCGCCCTGCGCGGCGGCGACGACGTTGCACTGGTTCTCGACCGCCCGCGCGCGCAGCAGCAGCTCCCAGTGCGCACGGCCGGTCGGCACCGTGAAGGCCGAGGGCACGGCGAGGAGGTCGCACGGCGGGTTCATCAGCGCCCGGTACAGTTCGGGAAAGCGCAGGTCGTAGCAGACCGACAGCCCGAGCCGCAGCGCGCCGGCCTGCAGCGCCACTGGCGCATCGCCGGCGCGCAGCACGCGGCCTTCGTCGTAGCGCTCCTCGCCTTGCTCGAAGGCGAACAGATGGACCTTGTCGTACATCGCCGCCAGCGTGCCGTCCGGCGCCCAGACGGTGCAACGGTTGAAGACACGGCCGGGGTCGGGTGACTTCACGGGCAGCGTGCCACCGACGATCCACAGGCCATGCCGGCGTGCCGCAGCGGCCAGGAAGCGCTGGATCGGCCCGTCGCCCGGCGTCTCGGCGATGTCGAGCTTGTCGGTGTCGCGGCGGCCGATCAGGCAGAAGTACTCGGGCAGGACGGCGAGTGCGGCGCCGGCGGCGGCGGCCTCGGCCAGCAGGCGGCCGGCGGCGTCGAGGTTGGCCGCCACGTCGGGGCCGGAGACCATCTGCAGGGCGGCGATCTTCATCGGGGCATGGGCGTTGGCGATTGTTCGGGGGCGCGTTCGGCGGCCGGGTCGAGGCCGCCGGCGACGGCGCCGCGCTCGACCCGCTGCACCTGCGGGTCGGCCCAGCTGCCGCTGACGCGGAACTCGCGCGTGCCGGCAGCCATCATCGGCTCGCGCAGCAGCAGCTGGGCCAGGAAGGTGCCCAGGCCGACCACCGGGTTGATCGCCGCATAGGCGAGCGACGCCGCGCGCGCGTCGAGCTCGGGCACGACGACGATGCGCAGGTCCTGCGTCTCGCGGCGCAGGTCGGCCTGGCCCTCGATCAGCACCCCGGCCTGGACGCCGAACAGGCGCAGGTTGTCGGTCTGCGCCACGCCCTGGCGGATGCGGACGTCGCCGCCGACGCGGTCGAACGCGAAGCCCTGCTGGAAGACGTCGCGGAAGTCCAGCAGCAGCCGGCGCGGCAGCGTCTGCAGGCTCAGCACCGCGAGCAGCCGTGCCGCCCCCGGCTCGGCCTGCAGGAAGCGCCCGCCTTCGAGCGCGATGCGCAGCCGGCCGTCCAGGCTGGCGACATCGGGCGCCAGCGGCGACCCGGCCCACGACAGCTCGCCGTCGATGCGCCCCTTGCCGCCCTGCAGCGCACCGGCCACGCCCATGCGCTCGGCAAGGCGCCCGCTGTCGGCCAGGTCGAGCCCGAAGTCCAGCGCCATGCGCCGCCCGGGCGCCCAGCGGCCGCGGCCCTCCAGCACGGCCTCCGGGTTGCCGATGTGCAGCCGGTCGAGCTGCCACTCGCGCGTCGGCTGGCGTGCCCCGCCGGCGCCGGCCCGGTTGACCGCCTCCAGCTCGAAGCGGCCGAGCGCCAGCCCGCGCCAGCGGAAGTCCTCCACCACCAGGTCGAGTGCGGGCAGGGTGGCGGGCGCCTCCTCGAGCATGGCCTCCAGGCCGCCGGCCTCGGCCGGCGGCAGCACCAGCCGGTTCAGCCGCGCCTGCACGCGGCCGGGCTGGCTGCTGGCCAGCGCTTGCCGCCACTCGACGGCCCCCTCGACCTCCGCCGCCTGCACGCGCGCGTGCCACACGGTGCTGCCGTCCTGCACGTGCCGCTGGCCGTCCAGCGTCAGCCCGCTGAGCGTGCGCCCGGCGATGCGCAGGCTGCCGACCTCCATCCGGGCCTGGGTCGGCAGCCAGCCGGGGTCGAGGCCGGCGGCGGCGCCGCCCAGCGCGCGCCAGGCATCGAGGTCGACTTCGGCCAGGCGCAGGTGGCCGGCGATGCCTTGCGCCGGCAGGGCCGGCGCGGCCGTGCCGACGCCGATCGCGGCCCGCCGCACCCGCACCGCGGCCTGCGCCGCGGCCGCCCCGTCGGCCCACTCGCGCTCGACGCGGGCCTGCACGCGGCCGCCGAGGTCGACCCCGACCCACTCGGCGTCGCTCGTCCCCAGCCGGCGCGTCTGCACGCGCAGCGGCCAGGCCTCGGCCGTGGGCTTGGCCAGCGGCGGCGGCAGGTCGAGCGCCATGCCGACCAGGTTGCTGGTGAGCAGCAGCTCGGGCCAGCCGTCGGCCAGCCGCAGCTCGAGCCGGTACGGTGTGCGCCCGCGCAGCCGGGGACCGAGGGCGCGCAGCGGCGCCAGCGCCGGCACGTCGTCGGCTGTCTGCAAGGCGTCGGCGACGGCCAGCCCCTGGCCGTGGAAGAACAGGCTGCCGTCGGGCAGCGTGCCGCCCTCGAAACTGGTCTCGCCGCCGAGCACACGCGCCTGTCCGGCGACGACCTGGAAGCCCTCGTGGGTGAAATCCACCCGGCCGCGCAAGGCCGTCAGGCGCGGTGTGCCGGGGTGCAGCCGCAGCTCATTGCCGGCCAGCCGCACCGCACCGCGCACCGTCGCCGCCTCGGGGTGGTCGATCGGGATCGCCAGCGTGAGGTCCAGCTCGGCCTCGCCGGCTGCCGCCGCCTCCGCCAGCGCGCCGTCCACCCACTCGCCGATCGGGGTCGCGTTGACGAATTCGACCAGCGCCGCGAGCGGGCCCCGCCCGCGGCCCTCGAGCTGCAGCACGGGCCTTTGCATCAGGTCCTCGATGCCGCCGTGCACCCCGCGCAGGGCCACGCCCGCGATTTGCGCCCGGGCGTCCCGGATGCGCAGGCTGCCGCGGTCGAACTCGATCTCGCCGGCCACGCCGC
>JRYF01002272.1_pt1 | contig 19679 bp, 17 predicted proteins | sample 235331 | NCBI WGS metagenome assembly JRYF01 (sample SAMN03074217, study PRJNA261475) | activated sludge metagenome | biome: Wastewater Treatment Plant; feature: Wastewater; material: Activated sludge; isolation source: activated biomass of a wastewater treatment plant treating hydrocarbon... ...
GGTCGGTGACCGCCGCCACGGTGGGATGAAGCGTCATGGCAATACCTCCTGCGTTATCCCGCATCCGACCCCGTAGGGGCAACCCCCGTGGTTGCCCCCGCACCTGGAAGCTCGTGCCACAGCAAATTCCACGATTCGTTTAGGGGCGCTATATATCGCCACGTTCCCACCCACACCTTCATCTGTCGTGGCGCAAGGAGTGTCCGAAACGATGATCGAAGATCTCAACTCCCATCCATCGAGCAGGTTCCACGCACAAGAGGATCGGCTTCATAGTATCCGTTTGGAGTCTTCGCAATCCCCGCGCGTCTCGCGCGAGTCAAGACGAGCAGTCCACTGGTTCATCTTGAGCCGGTCAAGATAAGCAGTCCGCTGGTTCATCTTGACCCGCTCTCCGAGCTTTGTTGATTTCCCGTTGCCTTGGGAAGCATACCATCCGGAAGCGTGCCGCCCGAATCCTCTAGGAAGCCATGCTCGATGAATGAATAATTCAATAAAAATACTGTCTTATTTCTAAAACCGAGTGGCTCGCTAGGTTTTGGCAAAGCACTTGCTGTTCGTCACCAAACCTGCCACAAACCTTGCCTCCAAGAGGCTGCGCAATGTTGATCAACACTATTGGAAAGTCTTTTGGAACCGCGCTGCTCGGTCCGTAGATCCGGCAGCCCGCTATCGAGCGTCCAGCGAGCAGGAACCTGTTCTTATCCTTCATTCTTTGGAGAAATCGAAATGAGCAAGCCTACTGGACCAGGTCGGACAGAACATCGCACCAGCCCCAAAAGCCTGTTGTTGTACAACTTCGATATCGACGGCGATCAGTTAAAAGCCGAGCACGAGGCTTTCCTTCGTAAAGAAGTCGTTCCGATTCTTCAACGCGGCGGCAGTGTCAGTTTGGTTGGGTTAGCCAGCCGGAGCGGTTCGGAAAGCCATAACCTGGCTTTGTCGGAAAGACGAGCACACAATACACTGGCGTTTCTACGTAAAGCTGTACCCAGCAAGTTCGCCGCACGCGAGGTCACCGGCTTTGGCGAAAGTAAAGCACAACAAGAAGGGTATCGCGATGGCTCTGAAAACGAGCGTTTTCGCTCGGTGATTGTTTTTGCTTCGCCTGCTCCCACTCCGCCAGATCCACCGAAGAAACACGATATCACTCCAGAGAAACCCGCGACGCCGTTTGGGCCAAAAGACCGTACTTTAGTGGTGTTGTTGGAAAACGGAGGTATTGAAATTGATGTCGCCGCGATTCTCCTGAAATTAAAAAAACTCATTCCGATGGGCGCCGCAAAATTGATTCCCGATACCGTCATCAAGCAGGCTGGAGATTACATAAAAGAACAAATTAAAAAGAAAACTGACTATCTCCTGGAATCCGCCGACCTACTGTTAAACCGGTTTAATTCAGCGGTTCCCACGCACTACGGTAAGGTTATCATTCTCAGAGACGGCACAGCCAGTTATACGGATCTGAAAAAAGCGTTAATCGATGAAACCCGAGATCATAAAACCATCGATTTATTTATTCTCACCCACGGGAGTCATGATTACATCTCGGTAACAGGCGGCGTTGATAGCGCCAAGGTTCAGGCGATGAAGACCGAAAATGGCAATAATCCGCTCAACCTCCGGATTGTTTATATGATGAACTGTGTCGGCTCTTCGCTCAACGATGCTTGGTTGAACGTCGGGGCAAAAGCATCTTCGGGGAGCACCAAGAATAATTACCTACCCGAGCCGTCCATGTACCTGTTTTGGACGAACTGGAAAAGCGGTCAATCTTTTCAACAGGCCGTCGATAATTCCTATAGTACTACGATTAGTATTATGGATGGAATTATCAAATCGATCCCGGTGTTGGGCGGATACCTTAGCGGAAAAATTGACGTTAAGAATCTAGACTTCGTCAAGGACAGTAAGCCAGTGACTAAAGGCCAAGTTAGCTTAACTATCAATAGTCCGCGATAGTCCGCGATAGTCCGCGATAGGGGGTCATTTGCTTTACTCGTCGCCATTCATGATCTGGAGCGAGCAAGCTATAGCGCTTCTATACAGGTTGTGGAATTTATATAAGGCTCAATCAACGAGTTATAGATCGAATATTCGTCGGTATGGATGCGCGGTCCCGGCGCAACGAACCGCTGGATCAGCGGGCGAATTATCGCTTGCTGAACATTCTCTAACCTTCAGGCGTTCGCTATTCTTGCTTATACCATCCTGACATTCAGCGGCAAACTCAATATTTCGCAATAGCGGCTATACCGCTTTTTCCCTTCCGAACGGTGGTCCGCCATGGCTCAAGATATCGAATCCAACCCATCGGTACTGGGGTTTGGGGTTAACGCCCGGCTTTGCAACTTTACGACAAACAGCAGTCGGCTCTTGGCATCACACCAGCATTGGTTGGAGCATCACGCGCTTCCCACTCTGCGGGCAACGCCGACAAGCCTGATCCGCCTCGCCGGCATCGCCAGCCGCCTGGGCGGCGCACACCACAACGAGCAACTAGCCCTGCGTCGCGCGCAAGCAGTAGGGGATTTTATCGAACAGCAGATGCAAAAAAGTTTGTCGGGCCTGGAAATCGCCAGTTATGGCGAGTCGATTTCCGGAGGCGATGCCCGCAACGACGATGGCTATTATCGGGCGGTGATTGTAGTGGTGTCACCGTTCCCCGCATCACTGCCGCCCACTCTGCTGCCGCTCCAGAAACGCAACCTACCGCCAGACACTCCGTTTAACCAGCTTTCGCCGGCGAAGAAACGTGAATTCGTCGAAATTATTAAGAAAATAAATCCATTAACCAGCACCCAGTATGGACCTTCGCTCGATGCCTGGCTACGAACGGCGGCGATGGACGTTACGCTAATCGAGGTGCTCAAACAGATCAATCCCTTGACGAGTAGTGCGTATAGCCCGCTGCTCGACGCCTGGGTCCGCCAGCGCGGCAACATCCGGCGATTAGTAGCTATCTTAAAATCGGTAAATCCAACAACCATTACCAATTACGGACCATTGCTCGATGCTTGGGGTTGGGGATCGTGATAGCCTTTCACCTGGCTGGTGACGGGATAGAAAATCCCCAGACCTTGCCGTTGTACGCTGTCGGCGAGATCACCGACGACACCAGCGGCGTGATCATCAACCGGCTTTCGTCCAAGGTGAGTTCAACCTCGGAGCCGGACTCCAAGAGTAGTCTCGGTGGCGAAGGCTTTCGGAATGCGAAGAGCCAAACTATTCCCCTATCGCTGAACACGTGCGCGCATGGTTGCCTCTTGGGTGCGTATCTGCGGTGAAGGATACAGCGAAGCACACACACTCAATCAAACCGGGGAGGTCTAGCATTCCAAATAACCGTGATTATACAGAACCACCGCAAGGGCCGAGCCGCATGATGGATCAATATAGCCCATCGATTCCTGATACGAGAACTCACGCCAGCGCCCCGCCGCCCTGTCTGGGCGGCGGTGTTTTTGCCCCTAGAACAGATCGGGGAAGAAGACGAACGCCATGAGGCTGGCGACGATGCCGACTACCAGGCCATACAGCAGGAACGGCCACACGGTGCGGCGCAGGATCGGGCCTTCCTGCCCGGACAGGCCCACCACCGCGCACACCGCCACGATGTTGTGGATGCAGACCATGTTGCCCATGGCCCCGCCCACCACCTGCGCGGTCACGATGATCTGGCGCGACAGATCGAGTTGCGCGGCGACGCCCCACTGGAACTCGGCGAACAGCAGGTTGGACACGGTATTGGAGCCGGTGATGAATGCACCCAGTCCCCCCACGAACGAGGCCAGCATCGGCCAAGCGTTGCCGGAGAGATCCGCCACCAGCTTGGCCATGGCCAGCGGCATCGACGGGTAGGCATGGGGATTCCAGAGTTCGTTGGCCACTCCGGATCCGCGGAAGATCGATACCAGGGCCACGGCGAAGAACAGCGCGATGGCGGGATTCTTCATCCGTCCGATGGATTCGATCCAGGCGCGCTTGGCCGAACCGGCGGGAATGCCGTGAATGAAGATGGTCAAAATCGCCACCAGCATGAACGGAATGGTGCCCGGCAGATACAGGTAGGCGATGGAGCCGTTGACCCCCTGATAGCCCAGGATGTTGGTGAAGGCGAGGGTCTGGGCCGAGAGAAAGCCCTTGAGACCCAACTCGGGGATGCGGGTCGCGACCAGGATCAGGCCGATCAGGACGTAGGGCAGCCACGCTTTGAACTGGCTCATGTGCGCGGTGAACTCGGTGGTGTTGGAACCCTTGATCTCGCCGGTCCAGTCCGGGTCCCACTGATCCTCGTGGCCGAAATCCCAGACCTCCTCGGGCACACAGAAGCCCCGTTTGGCCCCGTAGACCACCAGGCCGAGCCCGACCAGCCCGCCGATCAACGCCGGGAACTCCGGACCGACCAGCCAGGCGAACAACAGGTAAGGCACGCTGAAGGCCACGGCGGCGAAGATGCAGAACTTCCAGGCCTTGAATCCATCGCTCCAGCGCCGTTGCGGGCCGAAATACCGGGTCAGGAACCCCAGCATGAAGATCGGCAGAATGAAGATCATCGGCAGATGCATCAGGGTGACCCAGTGACCGATGACCGCGTTGAACTGGTCGACGCTGGTGAAGTTGATGCCAGGGATCGTGTTCGCGGCTTCCATCGCCAGGGGATGCACGAACTGCAAGCCGAGAATGATCGGGGTGCCCACTGCCCCGAAGCTCACCGGGAAAGAATTGAACACCAGGCAGATCACCGCCGCCGCCAGGGGCGGGAACCCCAGGGTCAGGAGCAGCGGCGCGGCCAGCGCGGCGGGCGTGCCGAACCCGGCGGCCCCCTCGATGAAGGCGGCGAACAGATAGCCGATGATGATCGCCTGCACGCGCCGGTCGGGTGAAATACCTTGCATCCCGTGCTGGATGGTTTCCATCCCGCCGGAGTACTTGAGCGTGTAGAGAATGATGATCGCGCCAAAGACGATGATCAGGATACCGACGGCGGAGATCACCCCCTGAATCGACAACGCGGCGATGTAGCCGGCGGGCAGATTCCAGACGAACAACGCGCCGAGTACGCACGCCAGCCAGGCCAGCGGCATGGCCTTGGTGGCGGGCCAGCGGAGACCCGCCATGAGCACGAGCGCGATCGCGATGGGCAAGAACGCGACCAGCGCCAACACACTGAGAGACATAATGAAGGTTCCTTTGATGAGAGCACGACAAGGGGGAGCGAACAACCCCGCAACCCGAACCCAGACCGTGGTGCCCAGGGTTGCTCGCCGAACGGTTCGTCCCTGAATCCCGCGCGACCCGGCGGCGTCGGCCGGACGCCCCCGTCTCGCGGGAATCCCTGAATTCGGCGGCTTCGTTCTGGGGTCAGCCGGTTTTGGCCTCCGAACAGCGGTCCACCAGATACACGATGGAACGGTAGTAGCGGCCGCTGTGCAGGGACAGGCCGATTTCGCAGGTGCGGCTGGTGGAGTAGCCGGACCGGCAATCGTCCGGCAGCGCCGCCGGTAAATCCCGCAAGGCGTGGGCGTTCAGTTCGGGATAGTTGAAACCCTTGTCCCCGGCCCAGCCGCAGCAGGCGATTCGGTCCGGGATGACGACCTTCTCCACGCAGGTTTCCGCGATGGCCTTGAGCTTGGCCTGCAAGCCCATGTTGATGTTGCTGCACGGGCAATGCAGGGCGACGGTTTCCGGCAGCTTGCGGACGGTCAGCCGTTCCAGGACCACGTCGTGTAGAAATTCGGTGATGTCGTAGACTTTCAGCGCGCTTTGCTCCTGATTTTTCTTGATTCGTAAAGCGCAGGGGCTCGTGTCGAATACGATGGGATCCTGGCCGTCGCGGCTGGCTTCGCGCAGGGCTTGTTCGACGTCCTGGCGCATGGCGTCGGCCGATTCCGGCAGCCCCTTGCTGTCCAGGGGCTGGCCGCAGCACAGCGCGGCGCTCTTCTCGGGCATGACCACCTCGAACCCGGCCTTGCGCAGCAGGGCGACGGTTTTCACCGGCAGCGCGTCCCGCTCGGGGTCGCCCTGGGCCGGTCCCATGGCGCGGCTGGCGCAACTGGGGAAATAGACCACGCGCGGGCGGTCGTTCCGGGGATTCGCTTCCCGTTTGGGCATCGCGCCCGCCGTGGGTTGGTAGGGATTCCACAGCGGCAACCGATTTCCGGACAGCGTGCGCAGACCCCCGGTCAACGCCCCCTGCAACCGGGTGCCGAGAATCTTGTGGGAGAAATTGGCGGTCGCCAGGCTAAAGCGGGTCGCGGCGATCACGCTGGCGAAATGTTTCGCCGCCCAGTCGCCGACCTGGCGCGCGGTGGCGCCGCGCTGTTGGGCGCGCTTCTTCACCATCATCGTGCCGGTGTTGATGCCGACCGGACAGGTCAGGGAACACAAACTGTCGGCGGCGCAGGTGTCGATGCCCTGATATTGATAAGCCGCCTCGATGGCTTGCAACTGGCTCGCATCCTCGCCGGCGGCTTGCAGGCGGGCGATTTCCCGCAGACCGACGATGCGCTGGCGCGGCGACAGGGTGAGGGCGCGGGACGGACAGTTCGGCTCGCAAAAGCCGCACTCGATGCATTTGTCCACCAGCGGATCGACGGCGGCCATCGGCTTGATGTTCTTGAGATGCGCTGCCGGATCGTCGTTGAGGATCACGCCGGGATTCAGCAAGTTGTGGGGATCGAACAGCGCCTTGATCTCCCGCATCAGTCGATACGCCTGCTGGCCCCATTCCAGTTCGACGAACGGCGCGATATTGCGCCCGGTGCCGTGCTCCGCCTTCAGCGAGCCGTCGTACTGGTGGACGATCATGCCGCAGACGTCGTCCATGAAGTGCTTGTAGCGTTCGGTCTGATCCGGTTGGCTGAAGTCCGGGGTAATGACGAAATGCAGGTTGCCTTCGAGCGCGTGGCCGAAAATGATCGAGCCGGTATAGCCGTGCTGGTCGAACAGGCGTTGCAGGTCCAGGGTCATCGCCGCCAATTGCGGCACGGGGACCGCGACGTCCTCAATGATGACCGTGGTGCCGGTGGCCCGCGCCGAACCCACGGACGGAAAGAGCCCTTGGCGAATCGCCCACAGTTGGGTGAATTCCTCCGGCCGGTCGGTGAACTGGTAGGGATGCAGAGTCGGCAGTGTGGAAATGGCGGCGGTGATGACCTCGACTTGCGCCGTCAGTCTCGCCGAATCCATGGCCCGGGTCTCGACCAACAGGGCGGCGGCGGTTTCCGGCAGGTCCTTGAAGAACGCCGGCATGCCCGCCTTGTTCTCCACCGACCGGATCGAAGCGCGATCCATCAGCTCGACCGCCGCCACCGGTTGGCTTTTCAGCGCCGCCACCGCCTCGCAGGCGGTCTGGATGTCGGGGAAGATGACCAGCGCCGTTGCCTTGTGGGTGTGTTCCTCGACCGTGTGATAGGTGATCTCGGCGATGAACCCCAGGGTGCCCTCGGAGCCGATCATCAGGTGCTGCAAGATCTCGAAGGGGTCTTCGTAATCCACCAGGGCGTTGAGGCTGTAGCCGCAGGTGTTCTTGATCTTGAACTTGTTGCGGATGCGTTCCGCCAGTGCCGCGTCGGCGCGGGTCCGTTGGCCAAGTTCGGCGAGCCGGGCGAGCAAGGGGCCGTGGCTGGCGCTGAAGGCCGCGCGGCTGTCCGGGTCGCCGGTGTCCAGCACCGTGCCGTCGGCCATCATCACCCGCATGCTCTTCAAGGTCTGATAGCTGTTCTGGGCGGTGCCGCAACACATGCCGCTGGCGTTGTTGGCGGCGATGCCGCCGATCTGGCAGGTGTTGATCGAGGCCGGGTCGGGGCCGATCTTGCGCTGGTATGGCGCCAGATAGCGGTTGGCGTGCCCGCCGATGATCCCTGGTTGCAGGCTGATCGCCGCCGCGCCCTCTTCGAGCCGCCAGCCGCGCCAGCCGTCGCCCAGTTGCAACAGCACGGAATCGGTGACCGCCTGGCCGGACAGGCTGGTCCCGGCGGCGCGGAAAGTCACCGGCGTTCCGTGGGTCTGCGCCAGCGCCAAAATGCGCCGCATTTCGTCTTCATCTTCCACCCGCACCACCAGTTGCGGAATCAGGCGGTATAGACTGGCGTCCGTGCCGTAGGCGAGAGTGCGCAGCGGGTCGGTGATCAGGCGCGTCTCTGGAATGAAGGATTGCAGGTCGCGATGCAACTGCTCGTGAGCCTTCGACAGCATGGGGGTTCAGCCTCGTTTGGTGGTGGGCGCGCCGGACGATGCGGCGTGCTGAATTTTTCTGGAAACCGTTCAGTGGCCTCTCCCGGCGGCGGGAGAGGGATTTCGGATTGGGGTGGACATTCAGGACGGTGGGGTCAGCGCGGGCCGATCATCCACCAGCAGCACGATCAATTCCTTGGGGCCATGCACGCCGAAAGTCAGCACCAACTCGATATCGGCGGTCTTGGACGGACCGGAGATCAGCAGGGCGTTGGTCGGCATCCTCTCCGCCCAGCGTTCCCGGACCATGGCCTCGGTCAGGGAGTTATGGATATGGTCGGCGTCCAGGACCGCGATGTGGACCGCCGGGGCCAGCGACATCAGCCGCGGCTCGTGAGCGTCCGGCCACAGAATCAAGGCCCCGACTTCGGCGATGCCGCCCTTGGTCGAGGTGATGCCGGCGTCGATGGCGAACAGTTGTTCCTTGCACTGCTCCACCTCCTGGGTGTAACCGACCAGCGGGGGCAGATCGTCTTCCCAGGCTGCCGCCAGCGCCGCGCCGATGGGGGTTTCCGGAGCGTACAGCAAGCCGTTCAAGGTCCGCTGGCGCAAGACGTTTTTGAGCGCGGCGACCCAACCGGCCGAGTCGGTGACGACGACTTCGGCGTGCATCGCTTCCATCAGCCGCTTGAGCCGCGCCACCCGTTCGGCGTGGTCGAATTCCAGGGGGGACAACGCGCCGGCCTCCGGAGCGGGGTCACCGACCTGCGCCACCGCGGCGCGCAGGCGATTCAGGATGTTGTCGCGGGCGCGACTGACTTCACTGACGTTACTCATTGGGAATCCCTTTCTCCTTGGTCAGGACGTGGAGGCTCTTGGGAGCGAATTGGGGCAGCGTGCGCCCCTGACTCCAGTTTTTCACGATCTCCACCTTCGTCAGTTTGGTCAGTTGCGAGCCCAACAGGGCCAGCATCTTCGCGTTCAGGGCGTTCGCCCAGGGCGCGGTATTGGTCAGCGCCCAACCCTTCCAGGTCAGGCTTTCCGCCAGGTTGCTTTTGTAGCCATGGCCCTTGACGGCATTGGGTGAATCCTCCTTGTTGTAAAACTCGTTGCGCAAGCGGCGCAGGATGTGGGTGATGGGAATCTTGACCGGACAGACTTCCTCGCAGGCGCCGCACAGCGTCGAAGCGGACGCCATCGGTCCGGCGTGGTCCAGACCCTCGATTTGCGGGGTGAGAATCGAGCCGATGGGACCGGGATAGACGTAGCCGTAGGCGTGGCCGCCGAGGCGGGTATACACCGGACAGTGGTTCAGGCACGCGCCGCAGCGGATGCACTTCAAGGTCTCCCGCAGTTGCGGGTCGGCCAGGATTTTTGACCGGCCGTTGTCGAGCAGGACCAGATGCACTTCCCGCGGACCGTCCTTCTCGCCCGGCCGGCGTGGCGAGGTGATCATGTTGAAATAGGTGGTGATCAACTGCCCGGTGGCGGAGCCGGTGAGCAGGCGCAACAGCGGCGGCACGTCTTCCAGGCGCTCCACGACTTTTTCCAGACCCATGACCACGATATGCACCGGCGGCGCGGTGGTACACATGCGGCCGTTGCCTTCGTTTTCCACCAGACACAGAGTACCGGTTTCGGCGACCGCGAAATTCGCGCCGCTGACCCCGACCTCGCCGGCGAAGAATTTCTCGCGCAGGGACTTGCGAGCGATGGCGTTGAGTTCCTCGACGACTTCGGTATAGGGCGTATCCGGAATCTTCTCGTGAAACAGGCGCGCGATCTGGTCGCGGTTCTTGTGGATGGCCGGGACGATGATGTGCGACGGCGTCTCGTGATCCAGTTGGATGATGTACTCGCCGAGATCGGTTTCCAGCGCCTCGATGCCGTGCTCCTCCAGCACATGGTTGAGGTGCATTTCCTCCGACACCATCGACTTGCCCTTGATGACGCGAGTGGCGTTATGGCGCTGGATGAGGTCCAGGCAGATTTGGCTGGCTTCCGTCGTGGTCTCGGCCCAATGCATCTGAATGCCGTTTTCGGTACATTTCCGCTCCAGTTGCTCCAGCAGCTGTGGGAGTTTCCGCAGCGACCGTTGGCGGATGGCATCGCCGTACGCCCTGAGTTGCGCGAAAAACTCCGGATCGGCGAACAGGGTCCGGCGTCGCAGGCCCAGGGTGTCCATGGCGGCGCGGAGATTGCGCCGCAACTGGGGATTGTTGAGCGCCTTGACGAAGTTGCCGGGGAAATCGACGACCGTGGTGCTAGCCATGGGTGCGCTCCAGGACGAATTCGGCGATGTGTTTGGCGGGAATGGGAATCTGGCGATACTCGAGCGCCCCGCCGATGTTCATCAGGCAGCCGCAATCGCCGGAGAGCACCACGCTGGCGCCGGTTTGCGCGATGTCCGCCGCTTTGTCGGCGACCATCGCGGCGGAGATGTCGGGCTGCTTGACCGAGAAGGTGCCGCCGAATCCGCAGCATTCCCGTTCCCGTTGCAACTCGATCAGTTCGACGTGCTTCAGCTGGCGGAGCAGCGATTTGGAATGCTCGATCACGCCCATCTCGCGCAGGGCGCTACAGGAGGAGTGCCAGGTGACCTTGATCGGCGGGCCGCGGTCCTCGAGCCGGACGTCGAGCACCGTCACCAGGAATTCGGTGAGTTCATAGACGCGGTCGGCGAAGCGTCGCGCCTCGGCGGCTTCGGCCTCATCGGCGAACAGGCGAGGGTAGTGGTGTTTTAGCATCCCGCCGCAGGACCCGGAGGGCACCACAATGGGATAGTCCTTGGGAAAGGCTTTGAGCTGCTGGCGGGCGACTTTTTTGGTTTCTTCGGGAAACCCGGCATTGTAGGCCGGCTGGCCGCAGCAGGATTGCTTTTGGGGAAAGACGACCTCGATGCCTTGCTGCTGAAGCAGCTCGATTCCGGCCATTCCCGCCTGGGGATAACAGAGATCGATCAAACAGGTACCGAAGAAGTACACCTTATCAGGACGGGTGGACATGGCGGTTGGCTAGCCTCCGATGACGGTGATTTGATGCCGCCTCGCGCGCCGGGGCTCGGACCCTACGGCGACTTGGCGCGCTCCTGGCTTATGGTTGCCAGCGTTGTCACTGGTTATGTCGCAAACCGGCTTTTTGGTAAGCTGGTCTGACCAAAGCATAGCAGCGTGTTTCGCGGCTTGCAATAGTTTGGTAACATGGTCAGACCAAAAATTTTTCGAGTCGCTGGCTAACGATTTTCAGCGCAGGGAGGATGCTGCATGGCACAATGGCGGCGACACAGCAGTGATATTGAGTGCAACGTCGGGATGAAGGTCATGCAATTTGAAACGATTAACCCCCCCAAGGTCGCGGACGTCATCGTCAGCCAGATCGAGCAACTGATCCTGGACGGCGTGCTGAAGCCGGGCGAGCGCCTGGCGCCGGAACGCGAACTCGCGCAAGAGTTGAACGTCTCGCGCCCCTCGTTGCGCGAGGCGATCACGACGCTGAAGTCGAAGGGATTGCTACGCAGCGCGCGGGGAGGGCGGCATTACGTCGTGGACATCATCGCGCCGGCGCTCACCGATCCTTTGGTGGAGCTGCTGAAAAATCATCCCAAGGCGACGTTTGACGTACTCGAACTGCGCCATGCCCTGGAAGAAGTGGCGGCGTACTTCGCCGCGCTCCGCGCCACCGACGCCGACCGGGAAATCCTCCGTCGCCGCTTCGCGGAGTTGGAGGAAATCCAGCGCGGCGAACGCGAGCCTCAGCACGACGCCGTGGTGGACGCCAATTTTCACCTCGCCATCGCCGACGCCTCCCACAACGTGGCACTCATCCACGTCATGCGGGGGCTGTTCGATCTGCTGTTGAGCCATATCTGCCGGTCGCTGGAGCGGCTCTACACCCGCGAGAGCAGTTACGTGATGGTCCATGCCCAGCACCAAGCCATTCTGAACGCGATTCTGGAACGCAATCCGGAAGCGGCCCGGCAGGCGGCCCACGTTCATCTGTCCTTCGTCGAAACGACCTTGCGCGATATCGACGAGGAAGCGGCCCGCCAGGAACGGTCGCGGCGGCGCTTGCATCATCGGCTGGACCTGGAGGCCAGCGCTTAGCCGGGCTCTTCGGCGGGGTTCTGCCGCGGATCCGCGCCGAGCGGGTGAAAGCCGGGATTGGGGGATAAAACCGCGATCCGCACCAGCGCCCTAAAATCCTTCGCCAGCCGTAAGGTTCCGCTTGCCGCCAGCAGGACGGGTTGATGGGGCGTCAACCGGCGCTCGTCGACGAAGACGCCGTTGGTGGAGCCCAAGTCCTCGATCCACAGTCCCTCGGGGGCGGGCCGCAGCCGGACGTGACGGCGCGAGAGATTGTCATAAGCGGCCAAGCGGTCGGCCAGCGGGGACGCCGCCGGGTCGCGGCCCACGATCAGCTCCCGCTCGAGCGGTTGCTCGCCCCAGGGCCAGGTGATGACGATGCGCGGCGGGGGCCGCAATGCTTCGCCGCAATAGGGACAGGTCGCCCGATCCGGGGGCAGGGTCGCCTCGCAGTGGGGACAGGTGGAATCGACCGCTGGGTCTTCCGGTGGCGGCGGGGCGACTTCGATCGGGGAAATCCGCGCGATGGACACGCCGCATTGCGCGCAGCGGATCGCCGCCACGGCGTTTTCATGCCCGCAGGTGGGGCAGATTCTCACCCGCGCCACGACACCGCGCCCAGCCGCACGCCGCGTTCGGCGCATTGTTGTTCCAGCCGTTCGAGATCGCCCGGCCCCGGAATGCCGATGCCCCAGACCCGTTCGGCATCGACGACGACCTGAAAGGGGCGTCGTGCGGATTCGCGATGCCGATACGGCGCGTAGCGGGCTTCGCCCAGCGGCGACAGGGGGAGCAGCGGTTGGTTGGCGGAACCGCGCCAGAGCAGCCGGGTGGGCTGATGGGCGTGAAACGGTTCGGGAATCAGGGCGTCGAGCCGGGCCAGGATGGCGGGGAACTCCGCTTGCAAGCGCGGCCAGGGCAGGCCGCTGTAGCCGAGGAGGTCGAAATTCAGCCCGCTCGCCGTCCGCCAGTCGTGCAGCGCCTGCAACAGGGCGAGCAACGCCGCGGGTTGCGCGAACGGCTCGCCGCCGGAGATCGTCACCCCATCCAGGCCATCCTTCGCCACGTCCCGACACCAGGCCAGCAGCAGGGGCAAGGGCATCCGCCGGTCGGGGGCGAACGACCAGGTGTCCTGGGACACGCAACCGGGGCAGGCCAGCGCGCATCCTTGCAGCCACAGGCCGATGCGCCGTCCGGGACCCAGCGCGGTCACCGGATAGTGGGCTTTGTTGAGGGCGATCCATTCGGAGGGCACGCGAGGGTTTCCCTGGGATGCGGGGGAGTGGGCGTGGTTATTCCACTTCTTGGATAAGGAGGGGAAAACCCAAACACTCAATTTATTCCGGCCAGTAGTCCGGGTCCAAGGTTTGTTCCAAGGTAAACGGGCATTCGGGCGGAAAATCCTGTTCATCCAGGGGCGTTTCGCGAACGGCAATCAGCAACCCGTCGCTGTAACCGTTGGTCATCGCTTCCGCCAGTTGCGCCTTGAGACTGGGGTTTTTAGCCAGCAGGCGGGCGATGCGCTGGCGCTGTTCCTTGATCGTGGCGCGCCAGCTTTTGCCGCGCCGTTCCGGTTGATACCGCCATTTCAGCAAGTGGGCCAGTAGTACGCCCAGCCGGCTCTCCAACTCCCGTTCGCGGCTGCTCCCCATGTCTTCGAGTTCCTCGGCGATGTTCGAGGCGTCGATTTCATTCCATCGCCCCTGGCGTAACAGGTCGGCTTGCTGCTTCGTCCACAACGCAAAGTCTTGATCACAAGTCACCATTTTATTCACCTTCATTGCCGTTGTGACCTGTCGTGGCGACTAGGCCGCCAGTCCCACCACGAGTTTTTGGCCGCACGCTTCCAAAGCGGCCGCGACCTGATCGATATGGGAACGGTGATCCAGATCCAGCAACCGCCGCATGGTCGCGACCGATACGCCCAGTTGGTGGGCCAAGGTGGCATTCGATGTTTGGCTGGCGCGCATGGTCTGATAGAGCGCCAACTTGGCGGCCACCAGCGGCGGCAATTCTATCGCCACTTGCCCCGGTCGCACCGGTGAGGGCGGCGGAATGACCCGGCGCAAGGCTACATAGCCGCCCAAGGCCGCCAATAACGCATCCCGCGCGCCGGCCAATGCCTCGTCGCGGGTAGCGCCATCGGTGCCAGCTTCCGGGACATCGGGGAACGTCACCAAATAATATCCTCCTCCATCCGGCTGTATGAGCGCTGGATAAATACACGGGACAACTTGCATGACTATCACTCCACCACCTGAATCTCACCATACCGCCCCGCATGTTCCTTTTCCCACGCAATAAGCTGTTCCAAGCTCATTTCAACGGTAGCGGTTTGGCGGGGACTCCATAAAAATATTCCGTCATCGCCACCGCTCGCCAGCAACTGTCCGTCCGGGCTGAACGCCACGGTTTCCACCCATTTGGTATGTCCTTCCAAGGTGGCCACGCACTGCCGATCCGCCACCCGCCATAACCGCACGTTATCCCAACTGCCGCTCGCCAGCAGCCGCCCGTCCGGGCTGAACGCTACGGCGTTCACCCAATCGGTATGCCCCTGCAAGGTGGCCACGCACTGCCGGTCCTCGACCCGCCATAGCCGCCCGGTGCCGTCATGGCTGCCGCTCGCCAGCAACCGCCCGTCGGGACTGAACGCCACGGATTGTGCTCTTGCATCTAATTTCGCTTGATCGCACTCCCACTTGATTGGCGCATTCGGCTGTTCCCAGCTTTCCGCGACAATCCGCCAGCGATAAGGCCGTATCAAGTCTTCCCGCAATAGCCGCATATCGTCATAGCGCGGCTTGGCCAAGCGGGGTTGCCACTGTTGCAATACCCGATAAGCAGGATTGTTCGCTGGCGTCTGTTCCCGCAGGGCGTAGTATCGCTTCAATACGTCCGCCGAGGCGCTGGCTCTCATCCGGATTTCACCAAGCGCCTGTTCTACCGCCTGTGGACTGGGATAGACCCCTTCCCGGATATCCTCCTCGAAGTCATCCAGATCCTGGTTAAAGTCCGGGCTGTTGTGCAGCACGGTAAACTCTCGCAATAACGCTTCCAGTTGGGGCGCGACGCACTGGCGGATTTCGGTGGTCACGGGCAACCACTGCATCACGATCCGCAGCGCCAGCGCGGCGCCGCCACCCAGCGGCAATTCCAACAGTCCCGTCAGCCACGCCGGGCGATGGACGAGTCGCTCCGCCAAGCTCTTGATTTCTTTTTGGAGTTCGACCGGCGACATCGCCGCCAGCAACAAGCCGGGCAATACCACCGCCAAATCCGGCTTCAGTTTCTCCGGCACCCCGTAAGTCAGCGCCGTTTGCCAGGTTTTCTCATGTTCCGTGACCGTCTGACGCCATGCGTCCTGCGCCTGCCCGCAGTCCGCGTGACCGGCCGCCGCATAAATCCCCAACACATCCGGCTGGCCCTGATACAGCTCCCACAACATCGCCTGACTCGCTGCGTCGCCGCGACTCGCCGCCTGGGCCGCCGCGCTCAAATCCTCCAACGCCAGACTCCACTGCTTCCACACCGGCGGCAAATCCGGGGCCATCTTCACCAGCACCCGCAACAACCGTTCGTCGGCGTCCATCTTTGGGTCATCCAGCACATCCAGCGCCGCCCGCGCCAAATCCTGATCGTGCAGTTCGTTCCGCAGCCAGTCGGTGATAAACCCCCGATCCAGGTCTTTGCTGGCCGCCGCCCACTGCTGGGCCATCTGTCCCGCCAGTTCCCGCGCCGTCCAGCAATCCACCCCGCCCAACCGATACGGCCGCTGCGCCCGCCCCTCGGCGGATGGGCTGTCCTCCACCGGCAAGCGCAAGGTTTCATCCCCCGCCAGCCAGCGCTCGATCTCCGCCCGGCCCCAGCGCTGGTGCGGATCGCGCGCCAGTAGCCCCCGGCACAGGGTCCGCCACGGTTCCGCCACTCCACCGCACTCCACCGGCTGGGTCACCAACTGGTAGCTCAGCACCGCGTCCGACAGCCCGGCGTAGGGATGCCGTCCGCTCACCGCCTCCAGCACCAGCATCCCCAGCGACCAGTAGTCCGCCGCCGCGCCGATCACGCCGGTCGCCGCTTCCGGCGCGGCGTAGCGCAGGGTCCGCGCCGTGCTCGTGAAGTGTTGGGTCGCTTCCGCCACCGAGGCGATGCCGAAGTCGGTCAGGGCGATCCACAAAGGTTGCCACTGCCGGATCAGGACGTTCTCCGGCTTGAGGTCGCGGTGCAGGATGTCGCGGGCGTGCAGCTCCGCCAGCGCCGCGCTCGCTTGCGTCACCAGCGCCCGCGCTTGGTCGGGTGTTAGCGGCCCCTGGTCCAACCGGGACCGCAGCGCGCCTTCGGGCAGGTATTCCAGCACCTCGTAGCCAGTGTCCGTCCGACTGGCCGTGCTCGATCAACCGCGCCACCGCGTCCGTTCCGGCCTGCTGGAGCCGGTCCAGCACCGCGCCCTTGACCTGAATGCCGTAGCGGTAAATCTTGGCGACGTACCGTGGCCCGTCGCCGGCCGCCACCAGCAGCAGATCCGCTTCCCCGCCCGCCGTCGGCAAGGGCTGGACGATGCGGTAGCGCCCGGCCAGCGCCGCGGGCAACTGCATCAGGGTGCGCGGCGGTTCGGCGGCGTCGCGCACCGTCGGCGCGGGACCGTCCCGGCGGGTCGCGGCCAGGTCATCGCGCACGGTCGCGGCGGGGCCAGGAGAGGCTTCGGGGGCGGACGACATGGGCAAGTCTCCAGGGGTATATTCCGCTCGGTAGAGAATCATCGTTTGCGGGCGGACCAAGCTGGCCAATCACGCAACAACACGATGTGTCCCAGGGAGGCGGCTTTCTTGAAGTAGCGTTCATCAGCGGTCACCAATACCGCATCAGGCTGGCTCAAGGCGACCGCATGGTAAAGGGTATCAAAAAGGTGATGGTTGAGCACGGTTGCCATTCGCCCTGCCTGGATTAGCACGGTTTCGCTGTCGAGCGTATGGCAATCCAGCATCCACAACCTTATTTAACTGCGCTTCGAGTTGATCGGGCATCAAGCGCGCTAATACCGCGGCGACTTCCACGCGCCAAATGGAAGGTTCGATCAACCGGATTCGCCCTTCGGCATAGGCATCCAGCAGATTGAGCGCGATGTCGCTGTCGGTTTCTTCCGGATTTTGCGGTACGAACCATTTCACCGCGACACTCCGCATCGACCACGCAGGCTAATGGGACGGCAACGCTCATCGGCGTAGTTCCGCCAAGGCCGATTGAATGGCCTCAGGCGGTTGCGGGGTAGTTTGCGCCCGCGCTTGCTTGATGGCGGCCACTGCGGCGCGACGGCGTTGCAATGGCTGTTGAGCTTCAGGAGATGCAAGCGGTGCAGCGGACGCCGGGGCAGACGGGTCGAACAGCAGGATCAGCCGAGCATGTCGTCCATAAACTTCTTCCAGGGATTTCGGCAGACGAATGTGGCCGTCATTCGTAATCTCTGTTTCAATTTCAATAGCTTGCATAGGATTTACTCCAATTTTGCGAGAGGGAGTTTCCCCTCCATGGACCAGGCGGGGTGGCGCGTCAGCGCCGGGGTGGTTCCTTGGACAAGGCGGGGTGGCGCGCGGCGCCGGGGTGGTTCGTCGGACGCCCGCGCGCCCGGCTGGGCCGTTGCACCGTGTCCGGCCGCACGCATTGCACGGGCCACTCACCCGGCGCATGGGCGCGCAGCGGCTGGCTGGCGATGCCCCGTTCCGCCAGACGTTGCAGCAACTCCCGATGCGCGGCGCACCACTGCTCCTCCATCTCCCGGTCGCGCCGGACCTGTTCGTTCGAGACGGCGGCGCGCGCTTCGCTGACCCGCACGACGTTCAGATTGAGATCGCCGACCTCGGGTTGGACCCGCAGCCGCACGTAGTAATCGCCCCAGTCCGGTTGCTGGATATGCGCGACGCCGCCTTCGACAAACAGAGTGGCGAAGCCCGATTCCACCTCATAGCCTAGTTCCGCCAGGGTATCGCCGATCACCTGCTGCGCGTAGCGGCGGGCGGCGTCCTGTTCTTCCTGGCGCCGCTGCCGGTCGAGCGCCGTCCGCTGGATGTGATTGAGGTGCTGGATGTATCGGCGCAGTTCGGCGGCCAGCGCCTCGGCCCGCCGGCCGCTGGCGGCGGTCAGGAACGCCTCGCGCAGCTCGATCAAGGCAGCCGGCGGCTGGTCTTGATCGGCAGCGTTCAGGCGAGCGAACCAGCGTTGCCATTCGGCGTGGCGGTCTTCGCCGGGAGCCGGAGTGATACTGGCTTGCAGAACCTCGGCGGCCGGGCGCGGGGCGGCGGCGGCGTCCCGGCCGAGTTCCGCCAGCAGGGTTTTCGCGGCGTGATTCGCGGTGGCGCGTTCGCTCAGGCGCTGCAAATCGGCGTGGGCCTGGCGGAGGCGCCGCGTCAGCCGGTCGCGGTACGGTCGCGCCGCGTCCAGCGTGTCGTCCGGCGGCGGCGCGGGCGGGGTCAGGTCGACGGTCAAGGGTTCGGCGGGATAGCGTTGCTGGAGTTCGGCCAAGGCTCGCGGCAGGGCGGACCATTCGGCGTGGAGTCGGGCGATCGCCTGCTGGCATTCGGTCCGTTCCCGCTGCTGGCGTTCGGCTTCCAACCGCTGTTGCAGCCGGGCGGCGTCGACCGTGTAGCGATAGCATTTGGGGCCGCTCATGATCCAGTCAACTCCACCGTGTAGACGTTCTCTTCCAGGCGCACTGCCGTCACCGTGATCCGTTGACGCCGCCGATCCTCGGCGAGGTAGAGCAGGGCGCGGGCCAGGGGGTTGACGAAGGTGGTTTCCAACCGGTTGCCGATGCCGCGCCCGCCGTCGCTCAAGTCCTGGGTACACCAGACCCGCAGTTGTTGGCGCACCGGTTCGGGAACGACCAGGGTCAGCTCGTGTTCGTCCGCGATCCGCCCGGCGACGCGGTCGAGCATCCCGGCGAAAATCAGTTCGGCGATGGCCGGTTGGATGAAATCGAACACCACGATGTTGTCGCCGATGCGGTTGAGGAGTTCCGGGCGACCCAGGGTGAACTTGAAGTAATCGCCGATCGCGGCGCGCACCTGGCGCTCGACCTGTTCGTAGGGTTCGCCGGGTTGCACCCGCGGGCGACGCTGGCCGGCCTCGTCCTGGATGGTGACGCCGAGATTGGAGGTGAAGATCAGGATGGCCTCGGAAAAGTACACGGTAGCGCCGCGCCCGTCGGTCAAGCGCCCGTCTTCGAGGATTTGCAGGAACTTGTCGAGAATGCGCGGATGGGCCTTTTCGATCTCGTCGAACAGCACCACGCTGAACGGCCGGGCGCGGACCGCGTTGGTCAGTTCGCCGCCGGCGTCGTAGCCGACGTAGCCGGGCGGGGCGCCGATGAGCCGCGAGACCGAGTGCTTCTCCATGTACTCCGACATGTCGAAGCGCACCCATCGC
>JRYF01000089.1_pt1 | contig 19660 bp, 15 predicted proteins | sample 235331 | NCBI WGS metagenome assembly JRYF01 (sample SAMN03074217, study PRJNA261475) | activated sludge metagenome | biome: Wastewater Treatment Plant; feature: Wastewater; material: Activated sludge; isolation source: activated biomass of a wastewater treatment plant treating hydrocarbon... ...
CACCAACAACCAGGTGCAGGTCATCACCATTTCCCCGACTCTGGCCACACAAGAGGTAGAGCAGTTCATCACCACCCCGATTGAGCTTTCCCTCCAAAATATCCAGCAACTGGTCGAGATACGCTCTATTTCCCGCTTCGGGCTGTCGGTCGTGACGGTCGTTTTCGAGGAGGATATGGACGTATATCTCGCCCGGCAACTGGTCGGGGAATACCTGAAAGAAGCAGAAAGCAATATCCCCGATGGGCTGGGGACGCCTGAAATGGCCCCCATATCCACGGGACTGGGGGAGATTTACCAATACGTGGTACGCCCGGAAGAGGGGTACGAAGAAAAATACTCGCCAACCGATTTGCGAACCATCCAGGACTGGATTGTGAGACGCCAGCTTTCCGGCATCGAGGGTGTGGTAGAAGTCAATACGATGGGTGGTTTCCTCAAGCAATATGAAGTTGCCGTGAACCCAAATATGCTCAAATCCATCGGCATCAGTATTACCGATGTCTATGATGCCCTGCAAAACAGCAACGAAAACACGGGCGGGGCCTACATCGAGAAAAACCCGAGCACGTACTACATCCGCACCAACGGCATCGCCAAAACGCTGGCCGACATTGAGAATATCGTGGTGGACGTGCGCAACGGCAGGCCCATTTTGATAAAAGACGTAGCCACCGTCCAGTTTGGCAAAGCCCCCCGCTACGGCGCATTGACCCGTGACGGCGAAGAGGCAGTCGGTGGCCGGGTGATGATGCTCAAAGGCGCCAATTCCGCAGCCGTCACCGACCGGGTGAAGGAACGGGTGGTTCAAATCCAGAAATCATTGCCGGAAGGCGTGGTCATCGAGCCGTACCTGGTGCGGGACAAACTCGTGTCCACCGCCATCGGCACGGTGAAGAAGAACCTGTTGGAAGGTGGGTTGATTGTCATTTTTATCCTGGTGCTGATGCTGGGCAACTGGCGGGCAGGGCTAATCGTCGCTTCCGTCATCCCGCTCTCCATGCTGTTTGCCGTTTCAATGATGAACGTGCTGGGCATCTCCGCTAACCTGATGAGCCTGGGGGCAATAGATTTCGGGCTGATAGTGGACGGGGCAGTCATCATCGTCGAGGCGATAGTCCACCGGTTGCAAGTGGGCTTTGCCGGGCAAAAACTGACCGCCGCCCAGATGGACAAGGAGGTGCAGACCGCCTCCATAAAAATAAGGAGTTCGGCGGCCTTTGGCGAAATCATCATCCTGATGGTCTATATCCCCATCCTGGCGCTGGTGGGCATTGAGGGGAAAATGTTCCGGCCCATGGCGGAGACCGTCATGCTGGCCATCGGCGGGGCATTGGTGCTTTCGCTCACTTACGTACCCATGGTGTCGGCCTTGTTCCTGAACAAAAAAGTGAGCGATAAAAAGACCATTGCCGACCGCATCATTGCCTTCAACCAAAAGCTGTACACCCCGGTACTGAACCTGGCGCTGCGCTTCAAAGCTGTATTTGTGCTGGCCACCGTCGCCCTTTTTGCCATCAGCCTCTTTGTGTTCAGCAGGATGGGCGGGGAGTTCATCCCCACCCTGGAAGAAGGCGACCTGGCCATGCAGCAAATCCTGCCCCCTGGCACGTCGTTGTCGCAGGGCATCGAGATGTCCAAAATGATACAGAAAAAGCTGATGTCCGAATTTCCGGAAATCGAGGACATCGTCACCAATATCGGTGCTGCCGAAATACCCACCGACCCGATGCCAGTGGAAATAGGGGATTATGTCATTGTGATGAAGCCGAAAGAAGAGTGGACTTCGGCCTCCACCCGGCAAGAAATGTTTGAAAAAATCGAGGAATCGTTAAGCGTCATCCCGGGAGTCGGCTACGAGTTTTCACAGCCTATCCAGTTGCGTTTCAACGAACTGATGACAGGCTCCAAGGCCGACATCGCCATCAAGCTGTACGGACAGGATTTGGAACTGTTGTACAGCAAGGCCAAGGAAGCTGAAAAAATCATTACCAAAATTGACGGGGTGGGTACGGTCAATGTCGAGCAGACCATCGGCATGCCGCAAATCATCATCAATTTCAAGTACGATAAAATGGCGCAGTACGGCCTGCAGGTGAAGGAGGTCAACCAAGTGGTCAGGGCTGCCTTTGCCGGGGAAAGTGCCGGGATTGTTTACGAAGGCGAAAGGCGCTTCGATTTGGTGGTAAGGCTGGACGAAACCTACCGCAAAGACCTTGGCAATGTTCAGAACCTGTACATCACCCTGGACAATGGCACACAAGTGCCATTGCAGGCCGTTGCGGATGTGGAACTGATTGACGCCCCCATGCAGATTTCGAGGGAAAACACCAACCGCAGGATTGTCATCGGCGTGAACGTGGGGGATACCGATGTCGAAACATTGGTGGAAAAAATCCAGGCGGAACTGGATGCCAAGGTCGAGCTTCCATCTGGCTATTACTTTACTTACGGGGGCCAGTTTGAAAACCTGAAGGCCGCCAACGCCCGCCTGATGATAGCCGTTCCGCTGGCGCTGGCGCTCATTTTTGTCCTGCTCTTTTTCACCTTTGGTTCGGTGTCCCAGGCTGCGCTGATATTTACCGCCATCCCGCTTTCCGCCATCGGCGGCATCTGGGCTTTGGAACTTCGGGGCATGCCATTCAGCATCTCGGCGGGAATTGGTTTTATCGCCCTGTTCGGGGTGGCCGTGCTGAACGGCATCGTGCTGATTGGCTATTTCAACCAGTTGAAACAAGAAGGGATGACCGACATCCGGGAGCGAATCATCAAGGGAACGAGTGTCCGCTTGCGGCCCGTGTTGATGACCGCTTCAGTCGCATCGCTGGGCTTTTTGCCAATGGCACTTTCCACTTCGGGTGGGGCTGAGGTACAGCGTCCATTGGCCACCGTGGTCATCGGTGGATTGATTACTGCGACGTTTTTGACACTGGTCGTCCTGCCCATCCTTTACAGCTGGCTGGTGAATTGGCAGGAGCGAAAACTAAGGATATCGCCGGGTGCTGCCGGGGCGGTGGTGTTGCTCCCCTTGCTGTTTGTGGGCTTGCAGGCACAGGCACAGCAGCGCCCCATCACGGCTGACGAAGCGGTGCAAATGGCCTTGTCCAACCACCCGTCCATCCGGGCCGCCGACCTGCAAGTCCAGCAAAGCCAGACCTTGCAAAACCTGCCCTATAGCCCCGGCACGACGGACATCAGCTACCAGGGCAACGGGCTGTACCGGGAAAACGGGCAGCGGGTCAACCAGTTCGGTTTCGTGCAAAACATCCCCAACCCCGCCGCAAACAAAGCCCACAATGCGCTCCAGGACGAGGTGGTGAAATCGAACTCCCTGCATAAATCGCTGACCGAAAGCGAACTCCGCCTACAGGTGCGGCAGGTTTACTTCGACCTCCAGCAAAAAATGGAACTGAGGGCGCTTTACCAGCGGCTTGTCCGGACTTATTCCAGCTATTTTGAAATAGCAAAAAAACGGGTGGACGTGGGCGCTGCCAATGCCATCGAGACGCTCACCATCCAGTCGGCCATGAACGAGTACAGGCTGTTGGAGCGGCAGGCCGGCATGGAAATATCCACGCTGGAGCAGCGGCTCAAGGTGCTGCTGAACACGGACGAAAACGTGACCGCCACCGACAGTTTGCAGATGCTGCCCTATACCGGGCTGACCGGGACCAACACGCTGCGGGTACAGTTGGCACAGCAACAGATGGAGGTGGAACAAGCCGTCGTGCCCGTGATTAAGTCGAGCATGAAGCCCAGTTTCAACTTCGGCTACTCTGCCCAGAACTACTTCGACGGCGGGTGGCTGTACGGGGCACAGGCCGGGGTGCAAATTCCTTTGTTCAACAAGCCGGTGAAAAAACGGTTGGAAGCCCAGCAGTTGCAGGTGGAAGTGGCCGGCGCCCGCTACGAGGCGGAACGGCTGAACGCCAGCCAGCAACTGCTCTCGGTGGACAATGCCATCCGGCTGTACGCAGAAGGCGTCAATTATTACTGGGAGCAACTGGAATCCATCAACCCGGAAATCGAGCGGATATCCGAACTGAACTACCAAGCGGGGGAATTGTCCTACCTCGAACTGCTCAACACCCTGAACCTGTTGGCCAGCAACAACAAGAGCTACTGGGAGCAGGTACTGGCCCACAACCAGTCCGTTGCGCTTTATCAATTTCTTTCAAATCAATAAAATCATTTTCCAAGATGAAAATCATAAATAAATCAATCCTGTCCATATTGTCCACACTGGCCCTGCTGCTGTTCTTTTCCTGCGGCGGCGGGCACACCGAAGGCGACGGCCACAACCACGGCAATGAAACGGAAGCCGGCGGCCACGCCGGGGAGGAGGAGCACCAGGAGGGCGAAATCCACCTCACGCAGGAGCAGATAAAAGCGATGAACGTCCAGTTCGGCGATTTTTCAAACATCAAAATCAACGACTTCATAGCGGCAACGGGCACCCTGGGCCTGCCGCCCAATGCCTATGCTTCGGTGAGCGCCGTGGCGGAAGGGTTTATCAAAAGGACAAATAAGTACGTGGAGGGCGATTATGTGAAAAAGGGGGAGAAATTGGCCGAACTGGAAAACCCGGCCTTTATCCAGCGGCAACGGGAATACCTCGAAAACGCAGCCGAACTGACCTACCTGCGCCAGGAGCTTGAGCGCCAGCAAAAGCTCGTGGAGGCCAATGCCGGGGTGGAAAGAAACCTGCAAAAACTGGAATCGGACGTCAGCATGAAAACGGCAACGGTGAAGGGCATCGCCAAACAGTTGTCCTATTGGGGGATAAAAGTTTCAAGCCTCACCCCCGACAATATCGTTGACCACATAGACATATTTTCACCCATGTCCGGCTACATCTCTTCCATCAACATGCACAACGGGTTGTACGCCACACCACAGGGTGAACTGATGGAAATTGTGAGCGAGGAACACCTGCACCTCGAACTCGATGTTTTCGAGAAGGACATTTCAAAGGTGAAGAAGGGGCAGCGCATCAGTTACACTGTGCCTGCGTTGGGAAACAGCGTGTACGAAGGCGAAGTACACGTCATCGGCAAGGAGTTCAACACCGAGAACAAGACCGTGCGCATCCACGGCCATTTGGAAAAAGAACGGCCCAAATTTATCAAAGACCTGTTCATAGAGGCAAAAATCTGGCTCACCGACCAGACCGTTCAGGCACTCCCGGAAAAGGCCATCATCAAGGACGGGAACGAATCCTACATCTTCATCACCGATGCCCGGGCGGAGGGCGATGAGGTCAAGTTTGGAAAACTGCGTGTCGTCCCCGGGGTCACGGATAAGGGATTTACATCGGTCAAACTGGTTGACCCGCTGCCGGAAGGGATGAAAATCGTGACGGAAGGAGCCTATTTCGTCTATGCCCAGTCGAAGGCGGGGGAACTGGAGCACGAACATTGACAAACAGGGTGGCAGTGGCGCCCGGGGCGTCGCTGCCGCATCCAAAAAATAAAAAACATGAAAGAAATAAAAGCATTCATCAAGCCCTCACGGGTAACCAATGTGGTGGAAGCCCTCGAAAAAGCGGGTTTCGACAGTTTGACCATTTCCAAGGGCGAAGGCACGGGCACCCACGAGCGACCCGACGCCAGCCTCGACCTGGAATTCTTTTTCACCAACAGTGAAATCATAAAACTCGAACTGGTCTGCCAGAACGAGGAAGCCCAAAATGCCATCCGGCTGATTTGCGAAAACGCCCGCTCCCCCGAACCGGGGGACGGCATCATTTACCTGACGGAAATCGAGGATGCCTACCGGATAAAGTCGGGGGAATCGCTCAAACGGTATGATTTGTAAAGAAAAATAAACCACGAACCCGAATGTCCATGCGTGAATGAAATGCACTGACACCGATTTTAAATCCAGCTACATGGAACAAACTATTTTTAAAATCCCTGGTATGGACTGCCCTTCCGAGGAACAGCTCATCCGGCTGAAACTGGAACCGGTTAAAGCAGTGCAGTTCCTGCAATTCGACCTTGTAGGGCGCAAGCTCACGGTGTACCACGAAAACGGCCTCCCGGTCATCGAGCAATCGTTGGCAGGCCTTAAGCTGGGCACCGAGCGCCTTTCCTCCCAACCGGCGGAAGCCTTACCGAAAGGCGAAAAACCGGAGGCTGAGAGCAGGCTGCTCTGGATGGTGCTCGTCATCAATGGCGCTTTTTTCATGGTAGAAATGGCAACGGGGCTGATTTCCGGTTCCATGGGATTGGTGGCCGACTCGCTCGACATGCTGGCAGATGCCATCGTCTATGGTTTGAGCCTTTGGGCGGTGGGGAAAGCCTACACGTCCAAGCAAAAGGTAGCTACTATCAGCGGTTACTTCCAGCTTGCCTTAGCCTTGCTCGGCATCGTGGAAACGGTACGGCGGTTTTTGGGTCATGGCGAAACGCCGGTATTTCAGGTCATGATTGCCGTTTCCCTGTTTGCCCTGGCGGGAAACGCCGCTTCGCTTTGGCTGCTCAACCGCTCCAAAAGCGGTGAGGCACACATCCAGGCCAGCAAGATTTTCACCTCCAACGATGTCGTCATCAATATCGGGGTGATAATCGCCGGGGTATTGGTTTACCTGACATCATCCCGTTTGCCAGACCTGGTGGTGGGGAGCATCGTGTTCCTCATCGTAATCCGGGGTGCGTTTAAAATATTAAAACTGGCGAGATGACTGCCGGAAATAGCAATTTTTAGACAATGAAAAATTCAACCACCATCATCGGTAGTGCTGCCGCATTCCTGCTGGCAACAAGTTGTTGTTGGCTGCCGTGGCTCGCCCTCGCATTCGGCGGCGCTGCCGGGTTATCGTCCCTTACGGAAGGATTGGAAAAATGGAGCGGCCTGTTCATGGCGCTCGGCATTGCTTTGGCGGCATGGTCGGGGTGGCAATTTTGGCAGAAAAGAAAGGCAACACAAACAACAGGCGGCATTGTGCTGCAAAGCAGGCTCACCTGTCCGGACTGTGGTTTTCAAAAAACGGAAACCATGCCCACCGATGCCTGCCAGTTTTTTTACCAATGCGAAAGCTGCGGTGCTTTGCTGAGGCCAAGGCCGGGCGATTGTTGTGTGTTTTGCAGCTATGGAACCGTAAAATGCCCACCGGTTCAATCGGGGAGCCATTGTTGTTGACGCAATTTCTTTAAGTAAAAATCAGGGAAACATGAAATTCAACTGGAACATACCACATGGCCTGAAAAGCCACTACCAATCGGAACTCACGCAGTACGCCGGGGCGCTGCGGGCAGGTCACCTGCAGCAGGCGTGGAGGCACCTTGAGCGGGCGCACATACTGGGGCAAGCCTACCCAAAGGAGCATACCCACGTGCATTGGAAGATGCTGCAGTTCGGCTTACGAATCAAGAGCGGCAAAGAAGTTTTGGGGCAAATCCCCCGGCTGCTGGTGGGCGGCGTGAAATCCTTTGTGGGCAGGATACCCGTCGGCAACACGGGCGGGGCGAACGTGCCGCCGCTGCTGCCGATGGAGATTCCAGAGGATTTGAGGGAGGTGTTGGATAAGACATAACATCATTTCCGCTGGGGTTTATGGGCTGCCATGTTGAAGTCCGTTGACCCCATAAAATTCATTATTATGAAAAATCATTTCTACACCATCCTGTTCCTTGTGCTCGCACCACTGGCGCTGCGCTCACAGGGCGACCCGCTCCCCAGAGGTTTTTCCCCGGAAGAACTCCTCTGGCTGTCAGAAAACAAAACCGTCCCCGGCGCATCATCCGGCATCACCGACCCGCCGCCGCAACCCGTGCGGGCCATGGCAGAGTGGGAAGAAATGCAGGCAATGGTCATTACCTGGCGCAGCTACAAGCCCATCCTTGCACAGATTGTGCAGGCCGTGAAAGATGAGGTACGGGTCGTGATAATCAACGACAACCTCGCAGTTTGCCAAAGCGAACTGACCAATTTCGGCGTGGACTGGCAGTCGGGCAACGTCGAGTTCCTGCAAGCACCGAGCAACAGCATCTGGATTAGGGACTACGGCGCTAACCCCGTTTATCTGAACGGCGTGGACTCGCTGGCACTGGTGGACTGGATTTACAACCGCCCCCGCCCACTCGACGACATCGTGCCCGATGCGGTGGGCGGCTATTTTGGGCTGCCGGTGTACAGCACCACCGAAGCGCCCTATGACCTGACGCACCCCGGCGGCAACAACTTCTCCGACGGCATGGGCACCAATTTTTCCTCCAAATTAATCCTCGACGAAAACGGCGTGAACAACCAATGGGGCACGAGCAATCACACGGAGGAAGGCGTGGACAGCATCATGCAGCGGTTTTACGGCATTGACCGCTATGTGAAATTTACCAACCTGCCCTACGACGGCATCCACCACATTGACATGCACATGAAACTACTGAACGAGACGACCCTGCTCGTCGGCGAATACCCGGAAGGCGTGCCCGACCGGGCGCAAATCGAGGCAAACATCCAATACCTGCTCGACAATTATACCACACCGTTTGGCACACCATACCGGGTGGTACGCATCCCGATGCCGCCCGAAAATGGGAATTATCCGAGCATGGGCGCACCGTTGCGCACTTACGTCAACTCGTTCATCGTCAACAAAACCGTGCTGATGCCCAGGTATGAGGAGCAATATGACACAACAGCGCTGCGCATCTGGCACGAGGCCATGCCCGGCTACAACATCGTGGCCATCAACTGCAACAGCATCATTGACGCAGGCGGCGCTATCCATTGCATCGTAAAAGAGGTGGGGGTGCAAGACCCACTGCTCATCCAGCACCATCCGCTGGAAGACATCACCGGCGCCAACCCGCCCGCTTACGAAGTGAACGCGTGGATACGCCACCGCAGCGGCATCGCAGGCGCTACGCTTTTTTACACCACCGACACCGCTGCCGCTTACCAAAGCCTCAACATGGCGCTTGCCGAACCGGACAGCAACCGCTGGTCGGCCTCCATCCCGCAGCAGCCGGAAGGCTCGACGGTGTATTACTACATCCACGCCGAATCCAATTCCGGCAAACAGGTCGTCCGCCCATTGGTAGCGCCGGAGGGGTATTTCAAATTCTTCATCCACCCGTTAACAGCGGCCAAGGAAGCGCAGCCAGCCTCGCTCGGCAAAGTTTTCCCCAACCCGGCGAGCGCCCTGACCTGCATCCCGGTAGAGGCTGCCGTTGGCGGGGAAGCCGTCATCGAAATCAACGACCTGCTGGGGCGCAGGGTGGGAACGGTGTTTTCGGGGAAGCTCCCGGCGGGCGTTTCCCGGCACTACTTCCGGGCGGACGGGCTGGCAGCGGGCGTCTATCAGGTCGTGCTGCGGAGCGAGGGCGGTGTGCAGGCGCAAAAAGTCATTGTTAAATGAGCAACTTAGTTCTTTCACTTTTAAAATCAACGAATTATGAAAAAATCAGCTTTTACACTTTTCGTTTTGGCACTGTCGGCAATACCGCTGTTGGCACAGGACATCAACATTGACCCCGACAGCCTGTACAAAGAAGCCCCCGCTTCGGAGTTCGAGTTTTCCATGCTTTCGCACGTTGTAAACAATGGCAGCCAGAACGTCACGCTCAAATGGGAGCGCAACATCGAGCAAATCCCCACAGGCTGGACGACCAACTTCTGCGATAAAAACCTATGCTACATCAGCACAGTAGCCAGCCAGCAGTTCGACCTGTTCGCCAACGGCGACAGCAGCATCCTGAAACCCATCTTCCGCCCGAACGATGTGCCGGGCACCTGCATCTACCGCATCACCCTGAGCAGCCTGACGCCCGGCATTGATTATCAGGAAAGCGTCGTATTCGTCGCTGTGGCAACGGTCGTTAACAGTGCTGCCGAAGTGTTGTCGGCAAAGGATGTGGCCATTTTCCCGAACCCTGCCACGGATGAACTGACCGTGGCGGTCGCCGATGCCCGCTTCAAGGGGAGTTGGACAGTGACCACGCCGACCGGGCAGGTGGTGTTGACCCGCCCGGATGCACCTGCGGCGGGGCAATTGGACGTGTCCTGCCTTGCGTCGGGGATTTACTTCCTGAACATCAGGACACAGGACGGGCAAGCCGTTGCGACGAAGAAATTCTTTATACAGTAGTTTATTTTCCTGAACCACCGGCCGGCCTTCGGGCCGGCCAAGTGGTTCAGCCATTTTAAAATGAAGAAACCATGAAAAAACTGGCCCTACTTTTCACCGTCCTGCTTGGATGTGCCGTCGCCTCCGGGCAGGATGAAATTTCGGTAAACCCCGATACCGCCTACGCAGAAGCCGATGCAACGGCGGCGGAAATCGAAGCCGTCTCGTCCATTTACAACGGCTCCGGCTACGAACTGGACGTGTACTGGCAGCGTGACACCACCATGCTGCCGCTGGGCTGGAGCGTTGATTTTTGTGAAAAAAACGGCTGCTTCCCCGCCTCGGCACAGGACACCATTTTCACCATTAGCCAAAAGGAAAATGCCCCGCTGTCGGCGGTTTTCCGACCCAACGGCATCCCCGGCACGGGCTGGATGCGGGTCAGGCTCTACTCCGGCAGTTCGGGTTTGCATTTTGAAAAAAAGGCAGTCTTCATCGCCACCGCCAACGGGGAGACGACAACACTGGAACCAGCTTCTGCTGCCAGCATCGCTATTTTCCCCAACCCTGTGAACGGCCTGTTGACGGTGGTGGCTGCAGACGCCAACTTCAAGGGGAACTGGACGGTGGCGAACGCTGCCGGGCAAACGGTGCTGGCCCGTGCTGATGCGCCGTCGTCCGGGCATTTGGATGTCTCCACGCTATCAGCGGGTTTGTACATCCTAAATGTCCGGACGAAAGATGGGCGGCTCGTGGCTGCAAAAAAGTTTTCCGTACAATAGGCCTTTTTTTGAACCACCTGCTGGCCTGCTGGGCAACCGGTCAATTTTGGTTTTACCCTATTTGATAAATTTTTTGAAGATGAAAATCAAATTCTTTACAGCTACCACGACAATAGCCTTTGCCATTGCTGCCTTCATCGTGGCGGCAGCCTCCTCCTCTTGTGGCAAGGACGACGAGCAGCCCAAAGTGGACTGCTCGACCGTCACGGGCGCAACCTTCACAACCAATTCCGGTAAAATCGCCGCCATTCTCGAAAGCAAGTGCGGAATTACCGACTGCCACTCCGCAGGCGGCGAAGGCGCAGCGCATTGGGAATGGGAAGCCGACTACGCTACCGTGCAGCCCCACTTCGACCACATGCTCGATGCGGTGGAGGAAGGTATTATGCCCGATGTAGGCACAACACCGCTCACCGAGGAGGAAAAAGACCAATTGCTGTGCTGGAAAGAGGTGGGCTTTCCAGAGTAAACATGGCGGCTTTCATGGGCGCAGCGGCTGGTTTTTATTCATTCGTTATGGCCATTCAGACCGCCGCTGCCCTTTAAAACATAGGGTTTTAGGGTTTTGCAGCGGCACCCGCAGCTTCCCATGCTGCCTGCCGCTGCCTTTGAAAAAATGGTTTTTTGGGGTTAATTAAGCTGGTAAGCGGTGGCCTCCCTCCCTGTGAGGGGGCCGCCGCCCCTTGCTTTTCGGAACGAAATGGCAACCCAAAAAAAAAAAAAACGGACAGGTTACTTGCCACCGGCTCAAATGCCGCTGGCGGGGAGACCTCTAACCAAACTATCATGCTGCATCCAGACAGTAAAATACTCAACCGGGTTGCTGCCTATGTGGAAGAACTGCTGTGCAACCGGTTGCCGGCAGGCCATATTTTCCACAACCTGAACCACACCCGTTTGGTCGTACAGGCCGCCGGGGAAATATGCGGCTTTATGTCCGTTTCAAAACCCGAACGGGAAATCGTGCTGATTGCCGCATGGTTCCACGATGCCGGCCATGTGGTTATCTGCGACGGCCACGAAGAGGAAAGCAAGCGGATGGCAGGGCAGTTCTTGAAGGATGCCGATTACCCTGCCCCAAAAATCGAAAAGGTGCTGCAATGCATCGAAGCGACAAAGGTGCCCCAACGCCCTGTGGACATACTTGGCGAGATACTTTGCGATGCCGATTTGTACCATCTGGCAGCCGGGGACTATTTTATGTCGCTTGACCAGTTGAGGGAGGAGTGGTCTCAGATAAAAAATGAAAATTATACGGATGCAGATTGGTTTCGTCTGAACCTGCACTTTTTACAGGCACACCAATATTTTACCGACTACGGTAGGGCGGTTTTGGAGGATAGAAAAAAAGCTGCTATCGAGGTGTTGGAAATGTCCTGTAAGTTTTACGGGCAATGACTGGCAGTCAATTTTTTGAACACAAGTTCTTCTTCATATTTAGTGCAGCGGCTAAACTGGAAGGATAAGCGCAGGAAGCCGCTGCATTTTTGTAAATCTTTTATGGACAACGAAGCAATAAAACAACTCGAAATCTGGAGCCACCTCACGAAGTTTGAGCAGAAAAGTTTGCTGCACGAAGCAAAGGTCAGGCTTGTCCCGAAATCAAACGTGGTCTTTCACGAAACAGAAAAAGGGAACAGGGTATATGTCCTGGTATCCGGGATGGTGCTGCTCAAGCATTGCACCAACAGCCCGGAAGATTTGGTCATCCACCTGGTCCGCCCCGGCGAGCTTTTCGGGGAAAGCCTGCTGACTTATTCTTCCACTTACGGTTACAGGGCGGAAACATTAGAGGACAGCGCCATCGCTTTCATCCCCTTGGTGGTTTTTATGGAAATATTCCAGAAGAACGCCCAGGTGGGCTGGTATTTCTTCCATACCCAGGCCAGGCGATTGCAAAAAACCGAGAACAAGCTGATTGACTTCCGCTACCACCGCACCGAAAAGCGCATTCTGGCACTCCTCAAAGAATTGATGGAGGAGCAGGGCAGGCGCCTGGTGTCGGGCGAATGGGAAATCACCGGCAAGCTCACGCACCAACTGATTGCCAGCCTAACGCTGACGACCAGGCAAACTGTTTCAGTCATTCTGCAAGACCTCAAAAGACAAGGCATCATCAACTACAACCGGCACCATATCATTATCCGGCGGCCGGATTTGCTATAACCTAAATTCAGAAAAATGAGATTATCAAAAACTTTATGGGTTGCTTTCCTGGGTACGATGACCTTTTGCAAAGCCCCGTGCATCATGGCTCAAAACCCGCAGGTCATTGACATCCTGGACGACGTCCGGATAGATTCTATGGCTTTTTTTGTCCAACAGCTGACCGGGGAACGGGCTGTCTATGTCAATGGTCAGGCCGACACCATTTTCTCCCGGTACACGGGTACGCCGGGCAACGAACTGGCTTTTCAATTTGCAAAGCAAAAATTTACAGGTTACGGTCTGACCGTGGACTCGTTGGCTTTTGGGACAGGAAACGGGAAAAACCTACTGGGAATCCTCACCGGCACACAGTTCCCCGAACAAATCGTCATGCTGGGAGCACATTACGACAACCTGCCCGTTTCGCCTGTAGCTCCTGGCGCCGATGACAACGCCAGCGGGAGTGCCGTTGTGCTGGAAGCCGCCAGGATTTTTTCCGGCTATTCTTTTCCTTACACGGTCATCTTTGCGCTTTGGGACGAGGAAGAACAGGGCCTGATTGGCAGCAAGGCATACGCCGCATACGCCGCCTCCAACGACCTGAAAGTCCTCGCCTACATCAATGTTGACATGCTGGGCTGGGACAGCGACGACGACCATGTTGCGGACATCCATGTAAGGCCAGTCGCCCAATCCATCCAGCTTGCCAGCAAGGCAGTGCTGGCAGATTCTTTATATGAAATCGGCCTTGGCATCCATGTCGTAAATCCCGGCATTACCGCTTCCGACCACGCTTCGTTCTGGAATGAAGGCTATTCTGCCATTGCCATAGCCGAAGAATATGACAACGATTTTAATCCTTTTTGGCACACCACGGCAGATTCTCTGGGGCAATTCAATCTGCCTTTCTATGAAAAAGTTGCCAAACTCGCTTTCGCCACTCTGGGTGATTGTGCGCTCGGCAACACGGTCACCGGGTTGGATGAAACTCCCGCTGCCGACAGTTTCGTGGCCACCATCCACCCAAACCCCGCACCGGGCACTGTCCGGCTCGAATATTTGCTCCCCTTTAGTGCAACCGTATCCATTAGCATTTTCGACCCGGCAGGGAAAATGGTGGAAACCTCCACCACCCCTGGCCAACCGCCCGGTAACCACACTGCATTTTGGGAAGCTGCCGGCTTCCCGGCAGGCATCTACCTGTGTCGGTGGCAGTTGAAGCCCGAAAACCCGAATGAAGCGCCCGTTGAACTTATCAGGCCTGTCATCCTTTCCCGGTAAATCATATTCATACAACTCTCATCATGAAAAAACTCAAACTCGACATCCCCCTCCTCCTCCCTGAAATCCCCGACGAAAAAGATGCCTGCGTGGGGCGCCTCATTTCCATTCTGGAAGAAAAAGAGGGCATCGAAAAGGCGCATATAAAAGACGGCGACCCGCCGCTGTTGTGCATCCACTACGACCCCGGCCGGCTGCCGTTGGAAAAGGTGAAATCCATCGCCCGGCAGAGCGGGGCGGAACTCACCGGCCGCTACCGTCACCTGCTGCTCGACGTGCAGGGCATCCGCCACCAGCGCCACGCCCGGCAAGTGGGGGAAAGTTTGCAAAATCAGCCCGGCATCGTCGAAGCCGCCGCTTCCGCTGCCGGAACACTGCGCATCGAGTTCGACACGCAGCAAACCGACCGGGAAAAAGTGGAAGCTGCCCTCCAAAAGGCGGGCTTGAAGATAGCCCAAAAAGCGCCTGCCCAAAAACACGTTCACAAGGAAGGCGAAAAGCACGTCCACAGGGAAAGCGAAGAAGAAGGCCATGCGCACGGCGGCATTTTTGGTGAAAACACGGAACTGGTTTTCTCGCTGATTTCCGGGGCATTGCTTGGCATTGGCTTCGGGCTGTCGTTCGTGGAAGGCTTGCCCGGTTGGGCCTCGCTGGCCTGCTACGTCGGGGCCTACTTTTTCGGTGGTTTTTTCACGGCAAAAGAGGCTTTTGAAACCATCCGGCGGGGCGGCTTTGAAATTGATTTTCTGATGCTCGTGGCGGCTGGCGGTGCAGCCATTTTGGGCGAGTGGGCGGAAGGGGCGTTCCTGCTGTTCCTGTTCAGCCTCGGCCATGCGCTGGAGCATTTTGCCATGGAAAAAGCGAGGAAGTCCATCGCCGCCCTGTCCGACCTTGCCCCGCCGACCGCCTTGGTGAAACGAAACGGCGAAACGGTGGAGGTGGGCATCGAGGAGCTAAAAATCGGTGATACCATCGTCGTGAAACCGAACACCAAAATCGCCGCCGATGGCGTGGTGGTGAAGGGTGAAAGCGCCGTCAACCAGGCGCCCATCACCGGCGAGAGTGTACCGGTGGACAAGTTCCCTGCCGCCAATCCTGACAAGGGGTTCAAAGATTTGAACGCCGTTCCCGCCCAGCACCGGGCCTTCGCAGGTGCCATCAACGGCGCTGGCGTTTTGGAAATCAAAGTGCTGAAAGAAGCCAAGTACAGCACCCTGTCCCGCCTGATAAAACTGGTGAAGGAAGCCGAAACGCAGAAGTCGCCGACACAGCTTTTCACCGACCGCTTCGAGAAGTGGTTCGTTCCGGCGGTGTTGGTGCTGGTTGTGGCGCTCTGTTTTGCCTTTTTGGTGCTGGACGAGCCGTTCAGCCAGAGTTTTTACCGGGCAATGGCGGTGCTGGTCGCCGCTTCGCCCTGCGCCCTGGCCATTTCGACGCCGAGCGCCGTGCTGGCGGGCGTGGCGAGGGCAGCAAAGGCGGGCGTTTTGATAAAAGGAGGCGCTCCGCTTGAAGATTTGGGGCAACTGACCGCCATCGCTTTCGACAAAACGGGCACGCTGACGGAGGGCAAGCCCAAGTTTACCGGCGCTGTCCCCTTCGGCGAAACGAAAAAAGAAGAACTGCTGAAAGTGGCGCTGGCGGTGGAAGCGACGAGCGACCACCCGCTGGCTGCCGCCATCGTGGAAGGCGCAAAAAAGGAGTTGGGCAGCCAAAAAGTGCCGGAAGCCCACGACCTGCAAGCCATCACCGGCAGGGGCGTGAAAGCCAGTTACGAAGGTGAAACTGTCCACATCGGCAACCGGGAATTGTTCGAGGAACTGACCAAACAGCCCGTCCCGGCAGGCATTTCCCAAAAGATGGAGGAACTGGAAAACGAAGGGCACACGGCCATGATTGTCCACCGCAACGACCGGTACCTCGGCATCATTTCCGTCATGGACGTTGCCCGGCCGGAGGCGAAAGAAACGCTCTCGGCACTGAAAACGCTCGGCATCCGCCGCATGATTATGCTCACCGGCGACCACCAGCGGGTGGCGGATGCAGTGGCAACATCCATCGGCATCACCGACCCGCTCGGCAACCTGATGCCGGAAGACAAAGTCACTGCCATCGAAAGGCTGCGGCAGGAAGAAGGCAAAGTCGCCATGGTCGGCGACGGCGTGAACGACGCCCCCGCCCTCGCCAAAAGCACCGTCGGCATCGCCATGGGCGCTGCGGGCAGCGACGTGGCGCTCGAAACCGCCGACATCGCCCTGATGGGCGACAAACTGGAGGCATTGCCCTTTGCCATCGGACTGAGCCGCAAGGCGAGGGGCATCATCCGGCAAAACCTTTGGATAAGCCTCGGCATGGTGGCCGTGCTCATTCCGTTGACGATTTTGGGCATTGCGGAGATTGGCCCCGCCGTGGTTGCGCACGAAGGCTCGACGCTGGTGGTGGTGGCGAATGCGTTGCGGTTGTTGGGGTATAAAAAGCCTGGGTAAATCCGGCACTCTCCATACCTTTTTTGAAATATATCACCTTGCAGGCTGATGTTCCTCATCGCTGTTCCCTTCTCCATTTCCTTACTTGCGCCCTGGAAATGTATGCACCCGTGCATAAAAAGCAGAAATCAAAAATCGTTATCATGAAAAAAATATTGATTGTCCTGTTCGGACTCGGAATCGTCTCGCTGTACTTCTCATGCAACGAAGACAGCAACCCTATGCCAACACTTCAGGAAGAAATGCACATCAGCCAAATCGCCGGGGCTTCAAGCATTGAGGCAGTCCATGTGCAGGATTTGCCGCCTGCGATTGCCGGCTATGTCAGGATGAACCATGCACCATTGGAAATTGACCTGGCATTCCATGCAGCACCTCACGGCTACGAGGTTTTCCTGGAAAACGGGCTTTGCCTGTTTTTTGATGAAAACGGGGAACACCTCAACCACGACGGCATGCACGGCGACATGGGAAACCATCACGGCGGTGGTGACCACGGAATCAATTTCTGTCTGGCGGGAGATACGCTTGAAGTAGCAGCTCTGCCGCAAGATGTGATTGATTATATTACTGCCAATCATTCCGGGGCGAGTGTTGTTACTGTGGTTGTAAAGCCCAGCGGTAATTTGGCAGTGGAAATCAGTACAGGGGATATTTTGATGTTCGGGCCGAACGGAGATTATTTCCATGATTGTGATATGCAGGCGACTGGCGGCCATGGGCATGGACACGGCAACATAGGCAACCCTGGTTGGCATTGCGACCCTGACGGAGGCATGGGCGGAGGCCATGGTGGACCAATGGGGCATGGAAATCATGGCGGTATGGACAATCATTCAGGCCCGGGCGAACATTGCTGGGGCGGCACGAGCATCTCTATTGATGACCTTCCTACAGCTATCACTACTTATATAAACGACAACCACGCTGACGCTACTATTGAACACGTCATGCAGACATTCAATAACAATTATTTCCTGCGGTTGTCAGACTGTGCGAGGCTGGTATTCGATGAGGATGGGAACATCCTCTTTGACAGCGGGGATTGAAGTCAACATTTGGGAAGCATCAAAAGGGGGAAGCCCAAAGCCTTTCCCCAGAGTGGGCAGATGGTCTTTGTGATTTTGCCTATAAGTTTAAAGACCAGCTACGCCATACTTCATTTTGCTATTTCCCGCACCCTGTTCCATAAAATTAGGCGGCACCCTGAATTTGGGTGCCGCCTAATTTAAACCCATTAACGCAAGTCATCCCATTGGGGGAAAATCAAAATTTTTATTTCATAAACGACCCGATATTACCACAAAACTCCCATCCCCTGTGCCGGTATTTGGCCTTTCTGTTTCTGCAATTTCCTCACCCATAAACAGTGTCTGTGCAAACCGGAAATCAGAAAAACCTGCCTCCTTCATCCAGTCCTTAATTTCCTTATGGTTATGAAAATGTGCATTTTGATACGCTGGCTTTCCATACTGCTTGTATTTTTTTGCAAACGCACTATCCCTGTCCAAAAACGCCACCACAAAACAGCCTCCCCGAACCAGCACCCTGTTGGCTTCGGCAAAAGCTTCCGGCACGTCGTCCAGGAAGCAGTCCACCGTCACCATGAGTATAAGGTCGAAGCTGGCATCCGGGTAAGGGAGCTTCTCCGCAATACCCACCGTCACCTCGATGCCCCGGCTACGGGCAATTTTGGCAAAATCTTCCAGCGGTTCCAGTCCGTGACGGATGCCGAGCGCTGCGGCGAACCTGCCCGTGCCCACGCCGATTTCCAAGCCATTTTCAAAAGGCGGCATCGCGAGGCGGATGGCTGCAAGTTCAGACTGGAACAGGTGGGGGTGCCGGTCGAACCAATAATCGTAATCAGTGGCCTTTGATTGAAAAATAGGCATGGCTTTCAGTTTTCGCCCAACCATCCAAACGTTCCGCCGCAAAGCCAAACTGCTTGAAGGCCAAGGCTTTGCAGTTTATTTGCCCCTTCCGTTGAGCGCCCTCCACCCTTGCCGCAGACGGTCACGAACAGGGTGCTTTTGTCAAGCCCGGCGGCAGCAGCTTCCAGCTTTGCAAGTGGCAGGTTGACTGAATTGGGGACATGCCCCTCTGAAAACTCATCCGGGCTGCGTACGTCAATGATTTGGATGTTTTCGCCCGATTGCTGCCTGCGCCTTACTTCGCCGGGCGGGAGGCAATCAGTGTTGGTGCTTTTTTCCATGAATTAGTTTTTTCTCGAAACAATCTATTCAAGTGATTGTTTGAACTCTTGAATTAATTTCACCACATGGAAAAACGGACTTTCAAAAACAGCATCTACAACGCCATTGCCGGGCAGGCAAAAGCCTTCGGGCATGCCAACCGCCTGGAAATCCTCGACCTGCTCGCCAACGGCGAGAAGACCGTCGAGCAGGTCGCCACCCAAACCGACATTACCGTTGCCAATGCCTCGCATCACCTGCAACTGCTGAAAAATGCCAGGCTGGTGAAGTCACGGCGGGACGGCAATTTCATCTTCTATGCCCTCAATGGACGCAAGGCTTACGCTGCCTGGAAAGCCCTGCGGGAACTGGCGCTCGAAGCCGAACCCACCGTGCAGTTAATTTTGCATCAGTATCGAGGGGAGAATTATAGCGCCAGCAGCGTTTCAAAAAAGGTCAACGCTCCTGCGGGAGACCTCCTCCTGCTCGACGTGCGCCCGCCCGGTGAGTTTGAGGCAGGCCACCTTCCCGATGCCGTCTCCATCCCCCTCGAAGAGCTGCCGCAACGCCTCGGTGAACTGCCCCGGCAACGCACCATCGGCGCCTATTGCCGGGGGGTGTTCTGCACTTTCGCCGACGAGGCGGTGCAACTGCTACGTGCCAATGGTTTCAAGGCTGTAAGGCTTGACGAAACCTTTCTCG
>JRYF01019478.1_pt1 | contig 19644 bp, 19 predicted proteins | sample 235331 | NCBI WGS metagenome assembly JRYF01 (sample SAMN03074217, study PRJNA261475) | activated sludge metagenome | biome: Wastewater Treatment Plant; feature: Wastewater; material: Activated sludge; isolation source: activated biomass of a wastewater treatment plant treating hydrocarbon... ...
CAGCCCTTCATGTGCTTCATCGACTCGACGCTGTCTACGAGCATGGACCATTCTTCGTCGCGCATCTGGCCGGTGCGAAGCCGCTTCTGGTCGATGCCTGTGTCGCTGGCCATCATCCGCATCGCGAGCTGGGTTCCGTCCATCTCGAGCGAGAAGATCACCACCGGCAGGTTTTCCCTGCGACCCACGTTGTCGGCGATGTTCACCGCCAGTGCGGTCTTGCCTTGCGAGGGCCGTGCAGCCAGCACGATCAGGTCACCTCGTTGCATGCCACCGAGTTCGCGGTCCAGCGAAGGGAAGCCCATCCGTATCCCGGTCACGCCCTCTGGGTCAGCCTTCTCCGCGGCCGCGTTGATGACGTCGATCGCGCTCATGCTGCAGTCGACGACGCTTTCGAGCCGCTCCTTCTGCTCAGCCGGCGCAAGCTGTTCGATCACGTCCAGGCCTTCATACAGGCACCGGATGGCGCTCGCGGCCGAGGTCCGTCCATCCGTCACGTCGGCCTGCACCCTCTCCACCAGCGCCAGCAGCTGGCGCTGCATTACCGCTTCCTTGACGATCGTCAGCGCCGTGTCCGCCTCGATCTTGGCATCCGCCGTCCTGGCCAGCTCTTCCAGCCATGCGAGGCCTCCGACTGAGTCGAGATCCGCCCCCAGCTTCGCGGCAACCGTCAGCGTCGAGATCTGCGACGCCTCCTCCTCGCACGCCTTCATGGCCCGCACGACCATGGCGAAGCCTCGCTCCACCAGGTCTTCGCCGCGCAGCTGCGGCAGGACGCGTGCGCAGACGGCTGCGTCGCCCTGCAGCAGCGAACCCACGAGCTGGTGCTCGGCCTTGATGTTCGCCGGCAGTTCGCTCGTGAGATCTCGCTTGCCCATCGCCTGAACCCTTCTTGCCGCTCGACTAGAACAGCTTCTTGTCCGATACCCAGGCGGTCTTCGAGAACAGACCGCGGCCGTCCTTGGCGATCACGTTCACCGTGTAGATGAACTCAGGGTCACCCGCTCCCGCTCCCGCGCCTGCCACCAGCTCGGCCGCGGGCCCGACGCATCGCTCGATCACCGTGCCGTCTTCCGGCACCGGCTCGTAGCCGCATCGCACGCCGCCCTTCACCTTGCCCTTGTTCCGCGCGACATTGCGCTCGATCCACTCCTTGAGGCTGGCGCCCTTCAGCGTGAACCCCTCGCCCGCGTACCCAGACAGCTCGACGTAGAAGACCGTCTCCTCGCGGGTCATGCCCATCACGGTCTTCGCGTCGCCGCGCTGCTCGGCCGCCCGTATCCCCGACACCCAGGTGCGAGCCTCTTGCGTGGTCACCTGCTTGTCTGCCGCAACGGCGGCCAGCGCCACACACTCCATGAGCAGAACCACCACTTGCCGCATGTCAACGCCCTCACCGCTTCTTGAACGTCTCGCAGAACTCGCTGTCTGCCGAGAGCGTCTTCTTCCCCGAGTCGGTCAGCCTGCCGGCCGCCCGTGTCTTCGGCGTGACGTCNNGACGAGCGGACTGCACGCCACCAGCGCTGCCACGATCATCGTCCTGTGCGCTGCCATCAGTGCGTCACCTTGCTCGTGGGGGCGATCTGCAGCTCGACCCTCGGCATCACGACGTGCTGCGGCACCGCACGCTCTCGACGACCCCGGCCCGACGTGATCCACCTCTGGCGGGCCACGTCGTAGAACACCCGGATGTGGTCGATCAGTCGTTCGCAGATCTCCTGGTTCTGCAGCCGTTCCTTGACGTCATGCGTGAAGATCATGCGCAGGGTGTCGTCGAACGGCAGGTACTCCACGGCGGCGTGCCTGAACAGCTCGCGCTCCTCGTCGGGCAGCTTCTGGACCCACTGCCCGAAGTAGTTGCCGTCTCGAAGGTCTCGCGCCAGACCACCCATACCCGCCTCCAAAGCCGCATGCGCTTACCGCGGCGTCGCTGCCGTCATGAAGGCCCGCGCCATGCCCTCGGCCAGACCTTGGCCGATCTTGGCGACCAACGTGTCCACTCCGTACCCGTTCTCGCTGAACGGCCCGTAGTCGCGCGGCATCGCCCCGAACGTCTCCGCCACCGTCTCCAGCGTCCCGATCTGGTCGATCAGCCCGTGCTGTAGCGCTTCCGTGCCCGTCCAGACCTCACCCGTCGACAGCTGATCCTTCGTGATCTTCAGCCGCGCCTTGCGCTTGTCGATCACCTCCTGAGCGAAGGTGCCGCCGAGCTCGTTCACGAGCGACAGAACCTTCTCACGTTCCTCCGGCGTTGTCGACTTGAACGGGTCCAGCAGCGCCTTGAACTTGCCCGAAGCGTAGGACTCCTTCTTGACCTCCAGCTTCTCGGCCAGGCCGCTCACGTTCCACGGGCTCACGACCGCTCCGACGGAACCGACCATGCTGTAGCGTCCTGCGTAGATCTGGTCTGCATGCACGGCGATCATGTAGGCCGCCGACGCGCCCACCGTCTCGATCACAGCCACCACCTTCTTCGCCGGGTACTTGGCACGCAGCTTCTCCAGCTCGCTGTTGATCCGCTCCGACTCGTTCGGCAGCCCGCCTGGCGAATTGATGCGCAGGATCACCGCCTTCGACTCCGTGTTCTCGAACGCGCGGCGCATCGACGGGATCACGAACTCCGCCTGGCCGGTCCGCTGCGTTCCGATCTCCCCCGTGATCGACACCACCGACACCGGGTTCGTGTTGTAGAGCTTGAACCCGTTGCGATACAGGTAGAGCGCGGACGAAGTCATCACGCCGGCCAGCGCCATCACCACGAGCGTCATGCGCCGCACTCGTTTCCAACGCTCGTCCGACGCAGCCTTCTGCCGCTCGAACGCTCGTTGCCGCTGAACATCCGCAAGCAGCACCGCGATGCCCACCTCCGTCTTGAAGTCCTTGCTCACCACGAGCTCGTCGAGAACCTCGACCAGTCTGTCGTCGATCTGCTTGGCCTTGTCCCTGCGGAACAGGTTCCTGAACCAGGTGCTCACCTTGGTGGTCATCGCTTCTTCCTTTCGATGTTGCTGGTCGTTGCCGGCTCACTCGCCGAGGTTGATGGGTTGGCTGTAGTTCGGCGCATCCCGCACCGGTGGATGGCTTGCCCGCCAAAGGCTCACCGCGTCGTCCACGTTCTTGCGCTCGCGCTCGGTCAGCGCCAACCGATAGTTCTCGGCGGCCTGCTGCAGTTCGGGTGATCCATCCGCCGCCACGGCCAGCCACTTCGCGGCCACCTCTCGGCTCCCCTTGATCTCTTCCGAGGGGGGCGAGTCGTNNCCATCGGACGGCCGCGGCCCATCACCAAGATCATTCCGAACTTCTGCCGCGCGTACAGGTCGCCTGCGTTGGCTGCGTACTCGTACCACTCGGCCGCGAGGCTCGCGCTTCTCGGTGCGCCCGCCAGCCCCGCCTCGTAGATCTTGCCCAGGTTGACCATCGCCACGGTCAAGCCGTCGCGCTCCTTGCCTGCCGCCTTCTCGAAGTGCGACACCGCTTCGTCGATCCGTTGCTCCTTCAGCTTGATCAACCCGAGGTTGAAGTCGGCTTCCTTGATCTTCCCGCTGGCCACCATGTACGCCGTTTCCGCCTCACGGTCCTTCTTCGGGAACTTCCCCGCTCCGGTTTGCAGGACGAACCCCAGCTGCATGGCTGCATTCGGATCCATCGACTTTGTGCGCTCCAGCAGCGCTTCGAACGCCAGCTGGTCACCGTCTTGCACGCGCTTGAACAGGTTCAGAGCCTCTTCCCGCTTCGTCCCCCAGAAATCCCCCATCACCTGGTCGCATCCGGTCAGCGCGATCGCAAAGGCGATCACGGCGCTACACCGCCGAGCGAGAAGGGGAATCGTGAGGGGCATTGCATCTCCAGCGTGAAGTCATTCTAGGAGGCGCACTCATGATTATCAGAAGCGCATCCATAGAATGATCCTCGCAGGTTGCACGGTATAGCGCCTTGCAATCCGCCGGAGCGCAGTCCTTCAGGGCATATAGCCGCGTGCAAGGCATCACCGAGCACAACGCCGTACCTGAGCAAGAGGGTCTTCGACGTTGTGTTCTATCAACCCCAACTGGGAGAAGTGATGATTTCCGAAGCAACCAAGATCGAGGGCGCCCTGTTCACCGTGCCCAAGGAGAAGCGCCGCACCAACGGTCCCGTCATGGAAGGTCAGTTCCAGATCGTGGGTCAGGCCGGCAAGTTCGACGGCGCCGCCTGGACCAAGGACTCCAAGGGCACGCGCGACAAGCCGAGCGTCAAGTACCTCAGCATCCAGCTGGAGCTGACGCGCGACCTGAAGTACTACGGCGCGCTGTTCCCCGCGACCGAGAAGAAGTCCGACAAGTACCCGGACTACTACGGCACGCTGAACCTCGGCCGCAACGAGGGCGCCCCCGTCCTCCGCATCGCCGGCTGGAAGCGCCAACGCCAAGTCCGACAACCGTCCGTTCATCTCGATCGTCATCGAGCCCCCGCGCCAGCAGGGTTCCGACACCGGCTCCACCGACGCCGGCCAGGACTACGCCTCGGAAGACGCCGATCTGCCCATCTAGCAGTTCTGGACGCCTTCCCGGTCACCCCATGTGACCTGACCAACCCGAGCCTCGCACCTTCCCGGTCGAGGCTCTTTTCATTGGAGTCTCAGCATGTCCACGAAACACCACCACCACGACGGGAAGCAGGCCTCGGACGACCACACGGAACGCGAGTTCGCCCCCTGGAAGCGTCCACTCCAGATCGGCGGCGCCTTGCTCCTCACCGGTGGCGCCACCCTGTACTACTGCATTCACACTCGCCCCATGCCGCTGGAAGTCCTTCTTGTCGGCTTCGCCCAGCTCGGCCTCGGTGGCTTGCTGGTGAAGAACGGATTCATCCGCTGGAACGGCAAGCAGGTCGAGCTATCCGCGGTGAAGTCCTTCAAGCTCCCAGAGCACTGGCACGGCAAGCCCAACTTCCGTCTGCCTGCAGGTGGTGACATCGACCTCTACCTCGAGTCCCCCTCCGGCGACCGGTTCGCAGTCGAGATCAAGGCCCTCGAGTCGCTGGTCGTCAAGGAGGCGCCATTCGGGCTGGGCAAGACCGCGCTGACCGACGCCGGCGGCCGCCCGATCCGCGACGACCCGTTCCCTCAGACCATCCGCAATGCCGAGGCCGTCACTGCCAAGCCGGTCCTCTGGCTTCCCAAGGCCCGCGGCAAGACCACGACCCTGCGCAACGGCGTCACCGTCGTCTACGGCTCCCAGAAGGCGCTGCTCAAGGCGGTCGGCGCCCCGATCGGCTGGTCGTTGTGGTGATCTGATCTCCCGGCAGGACGATCTCCGCCCGCCAGTCCCTTCAGACCTGTCCGGCCTGCTGCCAGCGAAACGGCCTGGCGGCCGCCGGCAGGTACAGCGGATGCCCCGGCATCCCATCCTTCGTGAGCTTCAGGCAGTGGAGCTCCGGCAGCATCTTCCGCACGACTACGTCGCGCTCCAGGTGCTTTCCGTGCACACCCCACGCCGCCACCATGAGACCGGCCTGCGCCGCCAGTTCCTGCAGCACCCCGTCGTTGTCTGGTCCGATCGGATCGTCCTGGCGCTTCATCACCTTCGGATCCGTCGCGCGGAAGGCGAACAGGTTCGCCATCACCATCCTCTTGAATCCCCAGTCTTGGGCGAATCTGATGCAGCGCCGGATGGTCGGGTCGTCGAATCGCTCGTCGGCCGTGCTCGGGTTGAGGCCGATGAAGACCACCGGCTTGCCCTCTCCCCACTCTCGCCACAGCTGGTACCGGTAGAGCTTGCACGGACTGAACGCCGCGCTGCGCTTCATCTGCTCGGGCAGATCCATGTCCTCGAACAGGTCCGCCTGGCCACTTCCTGCCTCCGTATCGACAGGGCGCTGCTGCCTGCCTTTACTCACACGCACTCAGCCAGCGAAAGTTATCCACAATTCAAGTCCGCGCGGAAAGCGAACTGTGGATAACTTGAAAAGTTATCCACATTGACCTACCATCCACATGCTCGTACTGTCGCAACGATCGGTGCATCGTTCTGCAGTGACGAGGGAAAGCGTAGGTCACCATGTTCGAGCGGTTCTTCTTCTCTCTGTCGATGTTCGTCTTCCGGCTGTTCGGCGGCTTCTCTGGCCCCGGCGTGAGCACCGCTGCCCCGAAGGCCGACGAGCCGTTCTACATCAACAACTTCGAGAGCTTCCAGGACTTCGACCACGATCGGCACTGAGCTGATTCACCGCCACTTCGGTGGCGGTGCCTTCATGCCCGTGTCCTTCGGGATCTGTCCCACCGCACTCGAGTCGTTCGACACCGGCGGCGCGTCAGCAGCTCTCGCCGATTCAGGCGTCGTCACCTTGCCATCCGTGGCCGACGGCGCACCGCCATCGCGGCCCCAGCTGCCGAGGCTGTTGCCTGTGATCGCACGCAGCGCCATCCCGGACATCTGCTCCAGCTTCCCACCGAGTCCAGCAGCCGTTTCGCCGGTCGTCTGGTTCATCAGGCCCCCCGGCGCCTTGGCCGAATCCAGGGCAGCGCCAGCCGAGTTCCCGGTCTTCTCCGCCTGGCCTGCCGTCGCCGCGCCTCGCGCTTCCACCGCAGTGCTCACACCGCCTTGCATCGCTCCCGATGCCGTGTTCACCGTCGCCGGCGTGATCGTCTCTCCGTTCGAGCCCTTCACCGAAGGCGTTCCGCCCGGCCCGGCCACTGCCGCCGCGTTGCTCTTCTGAGCACCGGCCACAGCGCCTTCCCCACCAGCCACCAACCCTGCAGCACGTCCTGTGGCAGCGTCCACGTTGCATGCCACTTCGGCCGCCTTCGGGCTGTTCACCTGCGGCGCAGCGCCCGAACTGGGCTTGAAATACCCACCCAGTCCACCGTTCAGCACCTGGTCGGCTACCTTCGACACTGCCGCCATCATCTTGCCCTCGTTGCCCGGCCGGGTCGCTGCCTCCAGGCCCGCAGCACCTCCCAGTTCCTGCTGAACCGCGTTCGAGAGGTTCATGCCGATCTGCGAGCCTCCCTGCTTGAAAGCCGACAGCGAGTTCTGCAACGAATCCGCTGCCTGGAAGCTGCTCTTCGCGTTCTCCCCGAACTGCTGCATCGACGTCGCGGACGACTTCGACCCTGCCGAGTTCCGGTTGCCGACATCCGCCGAAGTGCGCGTGTCTGACCCCGATGCGGCCGTGTTCAGCGTCTGCATCGCGCTCTTGAACGCACTTCCTTCCGACGCTTCACGCGCCGCGCTGTAGTTGCTCTTGATGTCCGCGGAGCTCATGCCCTTAGCCGACGCCGAGGCTGCGAATCCCTCGAAGCCCAGGCTCGCAGCCGCGGTCAATGCGAACGCCTCACCCTTGCTGAGGCCCATCCCGTCAGCCCACTTCGTCGCCGAAGCGACCTGGCTGTCGAAGGAGTTCCCAGCGCTGGCCGAGCTGCCGGTCGACGAACCCGTGCCCACCGACGTCGAGCCGCCGCTGTTGCGCTGCGCGTCCTTGTAGCGGTCCATCGCAGCACCGACCGCGTTGGAATAGGCGAGCGACGACTCCACCCCTTGGGACCGAAGCGACGAGATCTGGCTCTGCGCCATCTCGCCAACGGCCGACGTCACAGCAGCCGAGTAGGCACCCATGTTGGCCACGCGACCGCCGGCGTCGCCGTATACCCCGCCGCTCCCCGATCCGCCTGCAGATGCACCCAGATCGCTCTTGTAGGCAAAGTCACCGCGCGACGAGTTCCAGGCGCCTGTGCTGTAGGACCCGTTGTCGTCCCACTTGTTCGCGCCCATGTTGCCCACCGAGGCGTTGCCCCAGGACGCATTCCCCGCGTTGACGTTGCCCACGCCGACGGAACCGCCTTGGCCTTCTGCTGCCGACTTCGCCGGTCCTGTCAGCCCCGTCATCGCTCCGTTCATCGCGACCTCGCCGCCCTTCACGAGCGCGTAGGCGATCACCGGCACCGCGAAGACCAGCGCACCAGCCATCGACGCTTCCTTGAACCCCGTCTGGCCGAGTGCCAGCGAATTCAGCATCGTCGGCGAGGCCGCTGCATCCAGCGCCGCCTGCAGCCGTTGCGCCGTCCCTGGCTGCATCATGAAGTTCACGATCGCATACACCGGCGCCCAGAGCTGCACCCACACCGCCGTCATGACGTAGCTCTTCAGCACCACGCCACCTTTCTCCCCAGCGATGATGATCAGCAGGAAGACCACCGGGAACACCCCGATCACCACGAGCTCGATCAGGTTCCGGAACTTCGGCAGAGCCGACTCACCGATCACCGCCAGCGTCCTGTAGCTCGAGGTCGCTTGCGCTTCAACCATCTTGCCCGCGATGGCCACCTGCACCGCCGACGGGTCGTTGCGTGCCACTGCCAGCGAGCCAGCGCTGTCGTTCAGCAGGTTCACCATGATCCCCTGCCTGATCTGGTCAAGCACCGTACGCGATGTGCCCAGCATGTAGGCCTCCACGTCAGGCAGCTGCTGAGCCACTGCTGCTTTCGCCACGTTCGGCGCCATCTCCGGGTTCAGCAGACGACCCAGGAAGCCCTGCTGCGCGTCCACCTCATTGATCAACGCTGCCGTCAGCACGCCGTACGCATCCGATCCCGACCCTCCGATGCACGGCAGCAGCGTGTACCCCGGCCCTGTCAGGCTCGGCATGTTCACTGACCTGCCCGGGTTCAACCAGTTCGCTGANNCCGAGTTCGCGATCTGGTTGTACTTCGTCGTGTCATCCAGCACTTCCGGATTCACGCAGCTGCGCACGAAGTCCGTCAGCGCATCGCTTAGCTTCGGGTCCTTCACGCGAAGCGATGTCATCTCGGTGAACGCTCGTGCACCGAAAGCCATGCCCGTGTTGCTGAACTTCAGCGCGTCGTTGGCCACGAAGTTCGTTTCGAACGTGTCCGTCAGGAACTTGCCGATCTTCGACGTTGCAGACACGAAGAAGCCCACTCCCAGCGGCACATTCGCAACCTGGCCCACGTTCCCGGACCGAAGGTCCTGCACCGTCACCGTCACCTTGGGCACGAACAGCATCGAGTAAAAGATGCCGAGGAAGATGAAGTAGGTCAGCGGCTCCTTCGCGCTGATCTTCGCCAGTCCCGTCCCGACCGCGATCAGCAGGCCCGCAATGGCGATCGACTTCACGAGGCCCGAATAGTCCGCGCCTCCCATGATCAGCACGATCATGTTCAGCACGTCGATCACGGCCTGGAAGTTCCAGTAGCTGTAGACGGTGTACACCAGCGCTCTCCTCAGTCCGGTTGATGCCTGCCTTGTCGGCGCTGATCAGCTCTTCGATGCGTACCGCATCGTCTCCATCAGTCGGTTCGAGAAGCTCGTGTAGAGCACACGCTCCAGCCGCTCGACCTCCTGGATCAGGCCCCACTGCCCGCCCGTGCTCTGGGCGATCTTGGTCCCCAGCTCCCGTGCGTCCTCCCGGTACTTCGCGAGCGTCTTCTTCAGCTCGACCAGGTACTCCTTCTCGCCCACCGTCTGTTCCGCCGCCTTCGCCGCGTTCAGCGTCTTCTCCAGATCCGACGTGATCGACTCCATGAACCCGATCGCCAGTTCGTAGCCGATCAGATCGGCGTACTTCTGGATGAACACCTCCGACAGGTACAGGCGCCCCGGTGTCGAAGTCAGCTCCAGCACCTTGTAGGCCGGCAGCTGCGTCACGCCCAGCATGCGCAGCGCATCGTCCGATCCCGGCACCGCCGACAGAGGCTGGCGCGTCGCGATCGCATCGCGCAGCAGCACGAGGTTCTCGTAGGCGATCCGCGCGAACGGCTTGACTTGGGTGTCGACGATGGTCATCTCCAGGCACTTGTCATCGTTCGTGGTGCACTCGTACTTCTTGATCGTGACCGTCTGCGTGTTCCACTTCCCGACCAGCTCCTCCAGCTTGATCGTCTGGGCCTTCATCAGGTCCTTCATCTGGTCCGGGTTCACCGCATCCTTGAGCACGCCCTGCGTGCCCAGAAGCGACATCGCGATCTCCTTCATCTGGTCGGGGAAGTCGCTCAGGCTGCCCGAGTTCATCGCCGCCCAGAGGAAGTTCTTCTCCGGCCCCACCACCTTCTTGCCACCCGAGTTCACCGGGGCCGACTGGTCGACCTTCTGCGTCGCCAGGCCCAGGTCCGACTTGAACTTCTGGTAGGCGTCGAACATGCCGGTGCTCGTCCCGTCCGCGTTCGCAGCCAGGCCCGCCTTGTTGGCGATCCCGTTCATCCACTCCTGGGTGATGCCCACCCCCTTGAGCGCGTTGGCTGCCATCTCGCAGCTGTTGCCCAGCTTCGTGTTCATCGCCTGCATGTCCTTCGAGATCTCGCTGATCACGTTCGCGAGATCCGGGCTCATGCTCTGCAGCGCCATCTTGAAGAACAGGCCGATCGCGTTCTGGCCGATGTTGCGCAGGTAGTCGATGAAGGCCTGGCTGTTCGCGAAGCCGAACGATCCCAGGTAGACATCGATCCCACCGCAGCCTGCCTTGATGCTCGGCGCCTGCCAGAGGAACGGCTGGAACTCGCGCTTGGGCACTCGCCACACGACGCTGCCGCCAGTGATGAACGTGCCCGACTGGTTGCGCACCACGTCACCGGGCGTCGCGTTCGCCGCCGCNNGTAGAAGTCGTCCAGGAAGCCCGCCTGCACCGGCGTGATCATCAGACCTTGGCACACCGCTGCGATGGTCGCCACCTTGAAGAACTTGCGCATGTTGGCTCCTTAGAATTCCTGACCAGGCTTGGTCGTCATTAGCACACGGATTCGCTCCACGATCTCGTCCATGGCCAGCGCACCCGTTCCTAGCGCCGTCACCGTCTTCGCGTCGTTTGCGACCAGGTACAACGCCGGCACCGTCGTGATGCCTTCGCCGTTGCTCACGAACTTCGAGATCCCGTTGTCCCGCTTCGGGTTCGGGAAAGCCGGCAGGCCGCCGCCATCGAGGGTCACCGCCATGATCTCGATTCCGTACTGGTTCTGCATCGCTCGCAGCACTGGCGCCATGTCGTGGCAGTACGGGCAGTCCGACTTGAAGAAGAACACGATGCCGTGGGTCTTCGCGATGTCGGACAACACGCTCGAGCGCGTTGCCTCCAGCCGCTCCTTCTTCGACATCTGCGAGTAGTTGGCGACTGGATTCCGGTTGTTGTAGTCGACGTCCGGGTTCTGCCATACGACTCGCCGTGCCGTGTCGGCGAACAGCGAGCTCTTGCTGAGCACGTACTCCTGTGCCCGCAGGTACGTCAGCACGTTCTCCTGCGTCGGCTGGAACACGGCCAGCTCTCTCAGCCGCTTCATCTCCTTGTCGACTTCCGCGAAGGTGGTCATCTCGCGGATCGACTTCTTCTTCGGCTGCGCTATCGACTCGTCTTCAGCCGGCTTGCTCTCGTCCTTCTTGGTCTTCGGCTTCACGGGGCGATCGGGCGGGTACCAGTTGAAGCCGCGGTCCTGCTCCCTCCAGATGTCGCCTCCCCACCAGTTGCGCTCGACCGCGCTTGAGTTGTCTGGCGCTGGAGCTGCATCCGAACGACCTGCACTGCCGGCGGACGACTGAGCGACCGACATCGTCGCCGTCCCGATCAGCAGCAGTCCCGTGACCGCAGCACGCATCGTGCGTGAGTGCATGGCTAAACCCCCGGAGTGACCCACGGAAAGTCTAGCAGCGCCTGTCAGGATAGCGTTATCGCCACACGCAATAAAAAAGGCCTGCACCAGCAGGCCTTCGTCTTCCGGATGCCGCCCAGATTCCTGGGCAGCAGATGTGTCTACCGAGGTGCCGCCTTGGTAGCACCCTGGGTAGTTTGCGGCACGGGCACTTCGATGATCTCAGTCATGTTCTTCGCCGGAGGACTGACCGCTCGTTGCAGCTCTCGGATGTCCATGCCTTCCACCGGCGGCATGCCGTCGCGGCACACGTTCATCTGGAAGCTGAACTTCGCGTCCTCCAGGCCCGTGGTCGAGGTCTTCACGACCTTGGCGTCGTGCACCACGAACGAAGCCTCCACGCGCCCGCAGCCCTCTTCCTTGAACTTCTTCACCACCTTGGTAGTGACCGTGATCGGCCCGTCCGTTCCGAACTGCTGCCGCATCACCTTCACCCACGGCGTACCTGCCGCGAAGGTCCTCGTCATCTCTCCTGCGGGTGCATCCAGAACGCCAACGACCATCGGCTTGAAGTCTCGCGTCTGTGCGCTGGCTACCGCACACGCCGCGACACCCATCGCCAGCACCAGCAGGAATCGGATCACTTCAGTCCCCTTTCATGGCAACCGGAGCGCCGGGCCCCAGCACCTTGATGTTCTCCAGCAGCCGCGCCACCGACGTCTCGATCACCTCTTCCGGCGCCACCGTCTCCGACGTGATCTTCGTCATCGTCCGAACCGCCTTCTCGCCCGAGGCATCCTTCAGCGTCGAGCGGCTCAGCACGGTCTGCTCGACGAGCTTCCAGGTCTCGCACTTGCTGACGCACACCCCTCGCGGGTCCAGCCCCATGGCTTGGTTCAGCTTGCCGGCGAAACCCGTCGCCTCGCCGATCGATGCGACCATGAAGCTCAGGTTCAGCCCCTTCATGAAGCTCGTCATGGAGGCCGCGTATCCTGCGCTGCCCAGCGCCACGTCCGCAGCCGTCCCGACCACTGTGCCGCGGGTGATCTGCCCCTTCTGCTCGCCTTCCTTGAGCGCCTTCTCCGTCGCCTCGCCGATCGGCATGGTCAGGCCCTTGTAGTACTTCGGCCCTCCCATCAGGCGAAGATCGCCGCTCATCACGAGCTCGGCCTTCGCCGCGCTTCGGTCTTCAACCGTCGCGAACCCCCTGCTGGCCAGCGATGCCCGAAGACGCTTCGTCAGTTCCTCGCTCTTCTCGAACTCGGCGTAGATCGGGCTGTGCTTCTCGACGCTCAACTCGATCACGCCGTTCGTCTTCGTCTCGAACTGTTCCGGACGGAACTTGGCATCGTCGGCCAGGGCCGATCCCGCCGTCATGGCAATCACCAGAGATGCAACAAGCTGTTTCACTTTCATGGCGCCTCCTTGTTACCGCAGCAGCCCGGCCTTCTGCCGGGCGATGCGTCCGACCACATCTTTGCGGTCGGCAAGCAGGTCCAACGCGTACTCCAGCGTGACATCTCCGACCACTGTGCCGACAGTAGCAGCACATTCGCCGTTCGAACACCCCTTGTCACCAACGCCTTCGCCTGAAACCACGATCGTCGGCACCTGGCGAATCCCGAACTGCTGGAACAGGTTCGGATTGATCTGGAGGTTGACGCCGGTCTCCGCCAGCGGCTTCAGCGCCTCCAAGGAACGCTTCCATCCACCCGGCTGCAATCCGTACTTCAGGCCGCGGATCACCACCACGCCACCCGCCTTCTTCACGTCGCGGCCAATCCGGCGAAGCGCTTCCTCCGGGATCGACAGGCTCGCGAACACCACCAGGTTGTAGGTCTGCTCCGCCGACGCCTGCGCCAGCGCCTCCTTGTACTGGTTGGCCAGAACCTGCGGGTCCGGCGGTCTTCCTCCGTACGCCGGCACCTCCGGCATGGTCACCTTCGGCATCCCGTTGGCCACCGCCGCTGGATCGGTCTGGACACGTGCCCGTCTCGCCGCCTCTTCCAGGGACTTGTTCGTCTGCGCCGCTCGCGCCCGCTGTCGTGCAAGCTCTTCCTGCACAGCTGATGCCGCCGGCATGCGCTGCTTTGCCATGTCGGCTTCCGTCGGCATGCGCTGGCCCTGCGCTGCCGCCATCCCCGCCAGCGCCATCGCTCCTGCGGCGATCACGACTCTCCGAATCATGGGTTCACCGTCTGCCACACGGCCGATCCGCTGCAGCACGACCGCTTCCGGAACACTTGGAACGCGAAGTCCTCGCCGATGTAGGGGATCTCCTTGCCAGCGCCGTAGTCGACGGTCGTTCGTCCGATCGGTTGGCAGCACTTTCCGTCGATCTTCGCGGTCTGCGGCACCGGGTAGGTGAGCTGCATCTTGTAGTTCGTCTTGTCCATCAGCAGCTGCGGGTAGAAGCCGCACAGCCCACTGTCCCCCGATCCTGCCCACATCAAGCCTTGCTTGTGCAGCTTGTTGGCCATGCGGGCAGCCAGCAGCGCACTGGCCTGAACGCCGCCGACGTGCTGCGCGACGTACCCCGTCAACGGATACATGCTGCCCTGACATCCCACGCACCAGAACAGCGTGTTGAGCGGGAAGCCGGCCGTCGCTGCCACGCAGTCGGCTGCACATGCGGCCTTCGCCAGCGGATTCGCGAAGAGGGCCGACTCCGGCGCCAGGACGAACGACAGCACGGTGTCGTTCCAGAGCGGGNNGAGCCTTGCTCGAGGCACGGATCGTCTGCGATCACCTCCAGCCAGTACATGATCGGGTTCGTGTACCAGTGCGCCTGGTAGAAGCTCAGCGCCTGCTCGCCGTCGGCGATCCGCTTCTGATTGTGGGCCGGCGCGTTGATTCCCGGATCGAGCACCACACCACCAAGGGACGGGTAGCAGTGCGGCTTGCGCACCGCCTCGAACAGCCTTGCAGGTTCCCAGAATTCGACCTTGATGCCCGCGGTCGGCAGACCCGGCCCCGTGCAGAAGCAGAACGGATTGCCGCCGCTGCCGCCCGTGTCTTCCTGGCCCATGTTCAACAGCGGCACGCCACCGACCTTGATCGGGAACATGCAGCTCCAGCACACATCGGTGATCGGATTCAGGAAGGTGCCCTGGCATGTCGGGCTGGACGTCGAGGTTGGCGTCGCCGCTATGACCACGCTGGCCCATGCCGCGATCACGGCACCACCTACCCATCGAAGCAGTTCACGCATGTCCGTCCTCGCTCAGTACGCCAGCTCGTCGATCCGCAGCTTCTTGCCTTCCTGCGTGACCAGTGCCGGTACGTTCTGGATGCCGAGCTTGCGCACCATGTAGCCGCCCTGGTCGAAGTAGACCTGCCGCTTCCAGCGCCGCATGATCTCGATCGGTCCGCCCTTGACCAGGATCGGCTTGACCATCCACTCGTACTTCTTGCCCAGGTCCTCGGCCGCCTTCACCTGCCGCTCGTCCGAACCATCGAAGAACACCAGCCACTCGCTCATCGACGTGTAGTCGAGCGGGTTCATGGTCTGGCCGGCCGCCACGATCAGCTTCCCTTCGGCGTCCTTGATGTCCTTGTTCGCTTGGATGGATGGGTCGAAGTAGTACGTCCGACGCACCGCGGATCTTCCGAGCCCCGGCACCGGCTTCGGGTACTGGGCGCTCTGGATCGACCGCTTCTTGGCTTCCTCGATCTTCTTGGCCATCTCGCCGCTGGCCTCCATCGACCGCAGCTTCTTCTGGATCTCCTCCAGAAGGTCCGGTTCCTCGATGGGGTACGTCGGGGCGACGGCACCGGGCTGCCGCGGTGCGGGCTTGGCCTGCTGGCTCCACCCGGGCATCGCGGCCGCCAGGCCGATCACCAACACCGCTGCAGCCTTCATCCTTGCCTCAGAAGAGCGGGATCGCCTTGCCGACGATGTCCTGCCGAGACACCAGCCCCAGGAGCGCATACCGCGAGTCCAGGCTGTCCACAGCCGTCCCTCGCACGTACAGCTTCCCGTCTGGGATCGGTCCGGTCGGGCCCAGCTGCAGGGGAACGCCCGCCATCTCGCCGACGCTCCCCTTCTCCTTGGCTCGACCGACCGGCATCCCGTTCACCGTGAACTCCCGGTTTTGCTCCGTCACCACGTCACCCGGGATGCCGGCAACGATCTTGATGAAGGTGAGGCCTCGCGGGTACGGCTTGTCGCCCTGCCACTTGAAGGCCACGTAGTCGCCGCGACCCACGCCTTTCGATTGCTTCAGCACCAGGAACACCTTCTGGGGCAGGCTCTCCGAGACGTTGATGCCGATGGTGAAGAAGGTGTTCCAGAGCACCAGCACCGCTACGAACGCGGCCAGGAACATCCACGCCTTCTGGACCCAGTCCAGAAAGAGCGGTACGAAGCTCTCGATCTTCTGTCGCGTGATTGCCGTCATTGCTTGCTCCTTGTGGCCGGCGTGAGGTCGACGGATGGCAGGTTCGAGCGCACCGATTCCGCGGTGAGCTGCTTCAGCTGCTCGAGGTCGATGCCTTCCATCCCGAGCTTCGACTTCAGTTCGGGCGTGTAGTCCTTCGGCACGTCGCCGATGTAGGCGCTGCGGTTCAGCAGGGTGCACTTGCACTCGGCTTGCACCTCGCGTATGGCCTTCGAGAGCTCGTCGCCGAATCCCTTGACCTTCACGTAGGCCTTCATCCGATCTTCATCGGTGGTGCCCTTCTTGCTGACCATCAGCGTGAGTCGCGTCTGCTCGATCTCCATCACCTCGTTCAGGTCCATGACCGCCAGCGGCGGCATCTGCTTCGAGGCGCCTGCGATGAGCACCACGCCTGCGATCAGCGCCCCGCTCAGCATGCCGGCCAGGCCGCCGATCAGCGCAGGCTTCACCACCGCTGCCCGGCCACCTTCGGCGGCTTCCCCCTCGCCGCCGATGCCTTCGCCTTCCGTCTGCGGTACGGGCGCCGCCTCTTCGGCCTTCGTCGGGTCGTCGCTCATTGCTCGATCCCCCGATCTCGCAGCACCAGGGAGATCGCGTCGGCCGTGTCGATTCCTGCATCGACGTAGCGGCGCACCGCTTCCGCGTCTTCGGCCTTGGTCGAGTACAGCAGCAGGCTGTACGGGTCCACGATCAGTCGGCCCACCGTTGGAGGGATGTCCCCGCATCGCACGAAGACCTCGCTGAACTTGCCGTCGATCTTCGTCACCGACTTGATGACTTGCTTCGTGTCGTCGTCGATGACGAGCTTGTCCGACTTGGCCAGCGCTTCCACCGATTCGGCCTTCTGGCGCAGGAGGAACAGCCAGTCCGCGTTCTCCAGCGCTGCCGTCGCCGCCGGCGTCTTGTAGTAGTCGTTGACCGATTGCGTGCCCGTGAGGAAGCTCCCTGAAAACTTCCGGGCCGTGCGGTAACCGGCCTCGATGAACTCGGCCGCCGACCCGCCCGACAGCAGCTGCCAGGCCTCGTCGATGATCACGACCTTCTTCTTGCCTCGGTCGCCGAGGTACATCTCCTGCGTGATCTTGTACATCAGCAGCAGCAGCACCACCCCCTGCAGATCCTTCATGCCATTGAGCTCTTGCAGCTCGAGCACCACGAGGTCGCTGTTGAACTCGACGTTCGCCTTGCCCATGAAGTACCTGCCGTAGGCCCCTTCTTCCGTGAACGGGAAGAGCTGGACGCCCAGGTCGCGGATACGCGGATCACAGTTCTCGGTCGGGACTTCCTCGTCGTTGAAGGCCTCCTTCGAGCCGCCCTGGTAGCACGCCTTCTTCAGCCGCTCCGCGAGCTTGGTGATCGTCGTCTCCGGACCGAACTCGGCCCACAGCTGCCGGATGTTGATCTCGACCTGTGCCAGCTGGTACGGCTCCAGCTTCGCGTTCGGCGAGATCATCTGGGCGATCAGCGGCTTGAGCATCTCCATGTCCGCGTCGATGTCCTTGATCATCGAGAACGGATTCAGGCTGATGTTCGATTCCGGCTTGAACTGCAGGAACTGCCCTCCGATCGTCCGGCAGAGCTTCTGGTACGAATAGCCTACGTCGAAGATCCAGACGCGACCACCCGTCGCGATCGTCCTCGTCGCGATCTCGTTCAGCAGCACCGACTTGCCCGAGCCCGAAGTCCCGACCACGCATCCGTTGTAGTTGCCGCTCGGGTTGCTGAAGAGGTCCACGCCCATCGCCTGGCCGCGCCGCCCGAACAGCGGCACCACCGGGGCTCCGACGCCTGTCGGCTCCGCGATGATCGGCATCATGTTGGCGGCGTTGTAGATCGTCTTCGTGCTCGACCTGAACGCGTACTGCAGGTCCTTCTGCATCAGCGGCCCGTACATCATCGGCATCGACGCCAGAAGCGCCTGCTTCTGCATCTTCCGGTCCGTCGTGATGTCGAAGTTCGTGGCTCGCCAGATCGCGCGCGCGGCCTGCTCCGACTTCGCGATCTCCGCGCGGTTCGAGAACAGCAGCACCTGCAGGTACATCTTGATCGTGCCCTTGCCCTCGTCGTAGGCGGCCTGGGCGATGTCCCAGTCGAACTTCTTGTCGACCAGGTCCGGCTGGAACTTCGCGAAGTTGCTTTCCGCGCCTTGCGTCGCACGAGCAGCCTTCACCACCACCTTGTTCCGCTCCGCCTCGAAGTCCAGCGTGCGGACTCCGAGGGTGATCAGGAACGGGCACGGATAGCTGAGCGTCGTGTTCTTCAGCGAACCGATGAGGTCGTTCATCTGGTTCATGCAGAAGATTTTCGGGTAGTTGCGCACCGACAGGGCACGCATCACCACCTCGCCGTTGCTGCTGTCGCTGAACGTGATGTCCAGTTCGTCCTCGACCAGCTTGGTGTCCGAACGAACCATCTGATGGCGCAGCAGCCGCCCCTCGTCGTAGGTCAGCCGATGGCTGTCTCCGGCCATCGTCGCGGCGGCGTTCAGGATCATCGAACACCAGTTCATGAGGTCCTCGGGACCCCAGATCTTCTCGAACAGGAAGTAGCTCGCCAGCGCCGTCCGATAGGTTTCGCGAAGCACGATCGCTTCCTGCTTCAGCGACTCCGCTTCGTGCGACTTCATGAACTCGTCGATGTTCTGGTACTTGCCATCGATCTTCTTGGGAACGGGCAGCACCACCGACACCACTGCGCGGAAGTCGCGCAGGCGGTAGTTCATGTCGTCGAACAGGCCTCGCGTCGCACCCTTGCGGTAGTGCTCCTTGCGCTTGACCATCATCCGGTGCATCAGCTTCGCGACCCGCGCCCGCTCAGGATCGTCCGGGAAGTGATGCTCGTCCTTCGTCACCCGGTCGTAGGCGTCGAAGAACACCGTCAGGTCCGGCGAACCGAACATCTGGACCTGGATGCCCGTGCCCGCCGGCGAGTTCGCCATGAACAGGCTCGTCAGGTAGTCGGCCATCGCTTCCGATGCGCCAACCTGCGGTCGGACCTCGATGCAGAACCCCAGCGACTCCAGCGTGTCCGGCTCGTCGGCCTCGATGTAGAAGAGGCCCGACTTCGCGTCGTAGCCCGTGTACGGGAGCAGTTCGCTGAGCCGGTTAAAGGCTTCCGGGCGCTTCTGCTTCCGCGCCTGCGCGAAGTCCACGACCTCGACCGGTTCCTGCTTCTGCTTGCCGCTCGAACCGAACGGCCACTTCAGTGCTCCCAGCATCACTCCTCCTTCTGCGGCTGCTGTGCCCGCTCAGGGGCACGACCACTGAACGCCGGCGAACGATCCGCCTGCGCACCCGCAGCCTGCGCCGCCACTGCCCCTTCAGGCCCTTGGTCTTCCTCCCGCTTGCTCAGCGGCGTCACCTGGCGGAACTGGCGCTGGACGTTGACCTGGTTCGCTTCCAGCACCCACCGTCCCGTGTGCACGGTCACGTACAGGTACTTCTGGTCGTGCAGATCCGATTCGGTGTCCTCGAACGGCGCCATCCAGATGCGCAGCACCCGCGGCGGCGTCCGGATCGGCTGGCCCGAGTAGGGCGCGTCGAGGTAGGACGGCGACACCTTGCCTGCACTCGCCATGCGCGTGCCGCCGTACGCCACCGGCTCCTCGCCCTTCGATTCGGTCGAGCCTTGCTTTTCGCCCTTCTTCATCTGGGCCTGCTCGGCACGCGGCTG
>JRYF01002633.1_pt1 | contig 19635 bp, 14 predicted proteins | sample 235331 | NCBI WGS metagenome assembly JRYF01 (sample SAMN03074217, study PRJNA261475) | activated sludge metagenome | biome: Wastewater Treatment Plant; feature: Wastewater; material: Activated sludge; isolation source: activated biomass of a wastewater treatment plant treating hydrocarbon... ...
GACACGCGGATTTTCAGTCCGCTGCTCTACCAACTGAGCTACCTGGCCGAACCAAATGGATTGCCGCCATCCGGCAAAAACTTGAGTTTAGTCAAGGCCGGGGGTTAAGTCAAACCTTTCTCCGATTCCTCCAAACTAATATCAACAGATCTGAAGAAAATTCCGAAAAGGGTATTGACAAGTACGGATGCTGGGCTATACTTTCGTTTTAGTGACTATTTCCTTGCCATAGTCACTCTGTCTTCCGAATCCGTTTGTTACCTACCCGTGCCGGTTTGAAGGCCGCCGCTGTCCCCCGGAGGCGCAACATTCAAGCCGGCACAGTTATTTCATCAACTAAGCAAATTGGTTCATATGCGGCAATCTATCTCAGGACCCCGTTTTCGCCGAAGCGGCTTCTGGTGGAACCGGGAAACCTAGAGCCGCTTTGACGTCGTGTTCGATGCGGTCACGAAGTCCGGCGTCATCTTTCAAAAGGTTTTTCACATTCTCGCGTCCCTGTCCAAGCCTTTCGCCTTTATAGGAGAACCAGGCACCGCTCTTTTCGACAACATTATGATTGGTTGCAAGGTCGAGCAGGTCGCCTTCTCGAGAGATTCCTTCGCCGTACATTATGTCAAACTCAGTCTCTCGAAAGGGTGGGGCGCACTTATTTTTAACGACCTTAACTCGCGTTCGATTTCCGACAACCTTGTCTCCTTCCTTTATAGCTCCGATGCGGCGTATATCCAGCCTAACGCTTGCATAGAATTTCAGAGCTTTACCGCCGGTCGTTGTTTCCGGAGATCCGAAGAATACCCCGATCTTTTCGCGTAGTTGATTTATGAAGATGAACGTTGTTCGCGAGTTCGATACTATCGCGGTGATCTTACGCAGAGCTTGGGACATCAGCCTTGCCTGAAGGCCCGGAAGGGAATCACCCATTTCTCCATCCAATTCAGCTCGTGGAACTAGGGCGGCGACCGAATCGACAACAATCACATCCACGCTGTTTGATCGAACAAGAGTTTCCGCTATCTCAAGCGCCTGCTCACCCGAATCAGGTTGAGAGATCAAAAGGTCATTGATGTTCACACCGAGCTTAGCCGCATAATCGGGATCCATTGCATGTTCAGCATCTATATACGCCGCTATTCCGCCGCCTCGCTGTGCTGAGGCCACTACCTGCAACGCGAGGGTCGTCTTCCCCGAGCTTTCAGGTCCATAGATCTCAATAATGCGGCCGCGCGGCATCCCGCCGACACCTATTGCTGCATCAAGGCTGAGGCAATTGGTCGAGATCGCCCCCGCATCCTCGTGCGGTTTTTCACCCAATCGCATTATCGAGCCTTTGCCAAATTTCTTTTCTATTTGAAGAAGTGCCGATTCGATCGCTTTGCTTTTGTCCATTTGATTTTTCCCCTAATTTCCGACACGGGTCCAATATCGCGGAGCCTTACCAGGAAAGTATTGTCAACACGATAGCACCGTTCGTGTTTCTGTGCAACGGCGTTGCACATCTGATACAAACCGTTCTGCCGTTGGATTCGGAAGATCGCTCAAAAGTAACCCAACATCCGCACAATCGCAAGGGATCTTTATAGTGGAGACCGATAAGAAATAGAGAGGACGTCGAAAACTGCTAAGCGTCTTTGCCTTTGATGTAAGGTATTTAGCTAATTTTGGGAGATCGTCAGAAATTTCTCATTTCTCATGTGAACGTAATGAAAATGTTTCTCTTCCCTTAATATCTTGCAATTACCCTTTTCTGATTGGTGCTAGAATCAGAAGGGTAAGAAGCCGGGCCGACTTTATGGGGTTCACTGCGATCCGTGCATCCTATTCGGCAGCGGACGACATCCCATCGATAAGTAATAATGACTGCCAGGTTATTTTTATCCGCTGTACTTGTGGCCCTGATATCATCGGTTGGGGCAAACGCGTTGTCACAGAAAGATGCGGAATGGAAACAGTTAGAGACCAAGAACTTCAATGTTATCGGTAATGCATCGGAGAAGGAAATCATTCGGGTTGCTAGACGTCTCGAGCTGTTTCGACAGGCATTCAGACAGATGTTTCCCCAATTCAGCGTCGAATCTCCGGTGCAGACCAATGTGCTGGTTTTTAAGAACTACATATCTTTCAGGCCATTCAAACCTCGGCGTCCTGACGGTCGGCCAGATGAACACATAGCCGGTTATTTTCAATCGGGCAATGATGTCAATTATGTTGTGCTTTCTGTGGGCCGCACCGAAGCCGAGACTTTTCGCACAGTCTTTCATGAATACGTGCATTTTCTCGTGAATGCCAATATCCGAGGATCGGCGATACCAGCATGGCTCAACGAAGGCCTTGCTGAGTATTATCAGAGCTTTTCGATGTCCGGTGAGCGGAGGGCTCAGGTCGGCACTCCCAATCGGATGGCCCTTGACATGCTCAGGAAGGATCGGATGATGGCATCGACCGATTTTTTCGGGTCAACAAATAATGAACTTAGAGCCCTTGGGAACCATTCGCGCAGTATCTTTTATGCCCAGGCCTGGGCCACGATGCATTACTTGATGACCCGAAAAAAGCGAGATCAAATGGAGAAATTCATCGAGCTTTCGATGAAGGGGCGAAGCGGAGAGCGGGCTTTTGTAGAAGCTTTTGGTCTTGGCTACGAAGATGTGGATTCGGAGATAAGGGCGCATTTAGCGTTCGGCGATCTTCGCGGGATCACGGTAGAGCTAGCCCCGATCTCAACGAATGAAGATCGACCCAATATTCGTCGCCTAAAATCGTCCGAGGTCAACGCATACTTGGGAGATCTTTTTTACCGGACAGGCCGAGATGCGGACGCCGAAAAGCTCCTTCAGGCCGCCATTGCTGAAGATCCAAGTCTCGTTATCGCCAATACCTCATTAGGTATGCTTTTAATGAGCCAAAAGCGTCTTTCTGAAGCGAGGCGATATCTTGAGCGAGCGGTCGAATACGGCTCTGAGAATTTTGTAGCTCTGTATCAGCTAGCTTTTCTGATCAGCCAAGAGTCAAAAGGGGACCTGGGATTCGTAACCTCCTTTCCTAAGGGTGAAGCTGACAGGATGCGGGCGCTTTTGCGGAGGTCGATCAGACTCAATCCTGATTTTGCTGAGAACTATGAACTGCTCGCTTTTGTCAGTCTCGTGTCCGATGAGGGTTTCGAAGAGGCGGTAGAGGGAATTCAAAGGGCGATCTCATTGCGCCCGGAGGACCAGAGATATGCAGTGCGGCTCGCGGAGCTTTACCTTCGACAGGATCGGTTTGAAGAGGCAACAAATATCGTGTCAAACGCAGAGATGGAATCTGAGGACGAACGCTTGAAGGGCCAAGCGAGAATAATACTTGACCGGATCAAGGCCAAGGCTGCGATCTACGAACGATCTAGATCAACCGGTTCCGAATATCAAAGGTTGGACAAACGTTCTGCCGATCCTGGCTTTGGGAGAGCGGCACGTTCGAGAATATCCCATGATCGCGGCGAAAATTCACCGGAGGAGATTGCGATAAAGGTGCGGGAAATGTACTTTCGAGCGATCAGCAGGCATCTACGAAGGCCTGTAGATGAAGAGTTCCGTTTTGTTGGCAGGCTCGAACGGATCGAATGCAGAAGCGGAAGGATCGAATATCATGCTATTTTCGGGCACCAACCACTTTTGCTTACAAGCAGAGATTTCCAGGGGGTCTATCTTACGTCTTATGTCGCAGAGGCAGGAATTGCAGAATTAGGATGCGGGGTCAGACCAGTTGCGACGAGAGCCGTAATCACTTATCTGCCCGATTCGAACGAACGCAGTCGATTTAACGGCACACTTATCTCGGTTGAGTTTGTCCCGGCAGACTTTAACGTTATAGAGAATTGAAGTTACAGTGTATCCGAGGTTAACTTGCCTGCCAGGCTTCAGTATGCGAAGTCGAAAGATTACCCGCGTGTTCGCTCTCCGTCTGCTTGGTCGGGATAGGAGCCTTTAATCGAAGCTGATGGATCCATCAAACCTCGTCGGACAAACGCTTGACGCCAAATACCAGATAGAACGGAAGCTCGGTAGTGGCGGGATGGGGACGGTTTATCTTGCAACGCATCTTGGTACCGAAAGGCCCGTTGCGATCAAGGTGATCTCTCCGCAGTTTATGAAGAGGCCTGAGTTCGTCGAACGGTTTCGGCGGGAGGCCCGAGCGGCCGGACGGCTAAGACATCCTAACGTGGTTGACGTCACCGACTTTGGTTTTGCCGAGACGGGTCAAGGCAGAGTCGCTTATCTGGTAATGGAATACCTCGATGGATGCACCCTTGGTGAGATACTCGAGGAAGAACACAACCTGCCGGTGGGTTGGACGGTCGATATCATCGAGCAGGTTTGCTCCGCAGTTCATGAGGCGCACGAGCAGGGAATTATCCACCGCGATCTCAAGCCTGACAATATTTGGCTCGAGCCTAACCAACGAGGCGGCTATACCGTTAAAGTACTTGACTTCGGCATCGCAAAGCTAGAAGCCCATGATCAGATCGTTGAGATCGAAGCGGACCCTCACGCTAGCGGTATTTCGACCCGAGCGGTCGTAACGGGGACCGCGGTCGGCGACCAACTTGCCGACCTGACCATTCACGACGGTGTATCAGCGACTAGAGTCTCTGCGAGCCCAGATGTCCTTTCCACAGTTCACGCCGATGTACTAGACCAGGAAACTTTGATAAAGGATCCTCAAGACGGGTCGGATCGGTCTCAGACAATTGATCAAGCGGTCAGCGAAGAAGGTATTGCAACCAAGATGATAGGCGCCGATGACGTTGACGAAGGCCTGAAGCATGATGAGACCGTCCACTCTTCAACTTCTAATCAAGCTTTCTCCGCGGATCTGACCCGCGTGGGCGCCGTATTGGGAACCCCGCTTTATATGTCGCCCGAGCAATGCCGCGGTGATCGGCTCGACACAAGGTCCGACATATATAGCATTGCGGTGATCACCTACCAGATGCTTTCCGGCCAAACCCCGTTCACGGGCGATTTCACTCGCGTCATGGAATCGCATAAATTCGTACCACCTCCACCGCTGACCGCAAAAGGTGTTCGGAAAAAGTTGAAGCGCGTCATCAACGATTCCCTAGCAAAAGACCCGGCCCGAAGACCCGCCTCAGCCGAAGCTTTCGCAAGTTCTTTGCGGTCAAGATCTGAAGGGATTGTTGGCCTCCTGCGAAGGGCCGGAATGATCTATACAGAACACATTCAAAAATTCTTGGGCGTGTCGATTTTGTTCTTTTTGCCGATCGGTTTACTGACCTTGCTTTTGGTACTAACCAACTTCTTGAAGGCAAACGGATCGATCTCTGAGTCGTTTGGTAATCTGGCCTTTGGAGCTCTGGGCTCGGCGAATTTTTTCATCACTGCTTTCTGTGCTTATTTGATAACGGGCACGATAACCTGGGTCGTTGCACAATCGCTGGCGGTACCGCTAAGGCCGATCAAGCTTCGTGCGGCACTTGCCGAAGCTCGAACAAAATGGCGAACTTTTGCTGGTCTCGGAATTTTGTCGTCCATGATTCCGGTAGTAGCGGCGGCGATCGCCGGAGCAGCAGCATTTGCGATACCTTTCATAGTTTTATGGGCAATCTTTGGAATGTCCAACGTGGTCGCGATCGTAGCAGGCGGATTTGGTGCTATTGCCGCCGTCTTCGCCTTCTTTCTTTCAGGAGTGTGGCTTATGCTTGTTGCTCCTGTCGCGATGATGGAGAATCTTCGGGGCCGCAATGCTCTAATGCGTTCTCGGCAACTTGTATCTCGCTCCCTGGTCACTTCATTTTCAGCATATTTGATAATGTTTCTTATTCCGTCGCTTGCGGCCGGTATCCTTTCATTTACGGTGAGTCTTGCCGCAAAGGCATTCACTGAAAGGCCTCCCGTGAGTTCGACCGAGGTAATGAGGCAGGTTGACGAAAGCTCTGGCTCAGAAAATGTAGTTGGGGAAAGAGCACAGCGGCGGGACATCAACATTGGCTTTGGTAGCCAACGAATTTCTCGTTCGCAGGTTCAAAAAGACATGCGTGAGCGACTGCGCGATACATTTTTCGAATCACTCTTGCAGATCCTTTTGCTTCCGATTCAGATCGTAGTCATCTCGTTTACGGCGATAATCGTGGCATTGTTGTACTTGAAGACACGCCAGGCCGGGGGCGAACCTCTCCGCGACCTTTTATCCAAGTTTGAAGACTCGGATCGGCCACGGAAGAAGTGGCAAGAGAGGGTCCGACAGAGATTGATCCAGTCTGGCCGTATATCGGGTGGCAGCTAGACAAACTTTACGAAATGCGAGCTTGTTTGTTCCTATTAGTCCTTTTCGTGGCCTCTCCTTTTGTTCGCGACTTGTTTGCGCAAGACGTAATGAAGACACTCCCTTTGAGAAAGGGAAGCTCGATTTCCGTGGTTAATTTTCACGGCCGAGTCGTCGCTAGAACAGATCAGGTTCCGTCAGCCGCCGTATCCCAGGAAACCGGTGTAGACGGAAGTCTTAGCATCGTAGCATCATCACCTACAGAAGTTTTGGCGAATGAACTAGTGGTCACATCGGCAGGTCAGAACCTGAGTTTGAAAGTCGAGCCGTTTGATCGAAACAAGAGAGTTGACCTCGTCCTGTCTATGCCTGCAGGCTGTCGCTTAAAGATCGAGACAGGCAGCGGAGAGGTTAGGATAGAAGGCGATATAATAGGGGCCGATGTGCGTACGGATACTGGCACGATCGCCGTAGATGTCCCAACAGACGACGTCAGATATCGTTTGCTTTGGACTGCTTCACGGCCTCGGTATCTGAGTGACTTCGAGCTTGAGCCCGTCAGAGAAAGATCGGCCGGGAGATTTGAGATCTCAGGCAGCTTTCGTGAAGTGGTATTCAATACCTTAGCTGGCAACGGGGGAATGGTTGATCGGTCAGAATCTTCGGATGGGGTGACCAATATAATGAGCAGCTCGGGACGGGATCCTAAGACTTCAAGGAACAAATCAAACAACGGTAGGCCGAACCCTGGCAGCGGATTAAGTTCGATCAACCTTAATCTTCAGACGGCGAGGGGAATAATTCTGATCAATATTCCGCCTGGCGAGGTGACGGGAGACCTCCGCGAGCGGCCGCTTACAGAAGCAGCCAAGGCCATCATCCGCAGTGGAGATTCACTTTTGATGGAAGCGATCCGTCGAGCTGCCCCGAAATTTTATGGGGACTACACTCGGACCTTGCCTCCGATAAAGCTTGAGCCGTCCCTCACGGAGCGAAAAAGAGCTGAGACTGCGCATGCGGGGAACACGAAGATCGCTTCCATTCGAGTTAGTGATGAGTTTAATAGAGCAGTTGGCGGCTTGGCTCCTGGCGATCTTGAAGTGTTTGAGAATGGCAAATCCCGTGAAATTCTCGATGTCCGTCCCTCGACTGCCTCGTTTAATCTAGTGCTTCTGCTTGATGTTTCCGGGAGTGTAGAGAACTACGTTAACTTCATTCGCAAAGCGGCACGAAATTTTGTTGAGACGGTTGACGGCAACGACCGTATCTCGATAATAACCTTTAACGACGATGTGACTGTAGTTTCGCCCTTCACAACCGACAAAGGGGCACTTTCAAAAAGCCTGGATTCCTTTGATGCGGGTGGAGCAACGGCATTTTACGATGCTCTAGCCTATACGCTCGCTGATACTTTGCGGCCTCTTAAGGGGGAGCGGACCGCGATCGTGGTGCTAACCGACGGTGACGATAATCGTTCATTTCTTCCATTCGATTCGATGCTGTCCTCGATCGAAGAGAGCGGTGCGTTGATATACCCCCTTTATGTCCCGTCGGGCCTTATTGCCGCTTTCCAAACCGATCCGAATGCCTCGGTCGATTCATTACGCCAGCGGTACTTGCGCGGTCAATTGACTTCGAGAGCAAAAGATGAAGGTAAACGCCTCGCGAAGGCCTCAGGGGGGGTCTATTACGAGATCGAGCGGCTTTCACAAATCCAAGCAGCGTATGAAGATATCGTACTTCAACTTCGTATGGCCTATGACGTTGAATACAGTTCAGAGATCGTTGACAGCTTCCAGGGAGTCCCACCAAGATTAAAGATCAATGTAAGACGCCCGAATTCGTATGTTCAGATCCGCTCAGTAAGTTCGAAGGAATTCAAATGATTAGGAACTAGAATCCATTTGGCCGATCGCTTCTATTTCAATTGACCACCTTCCCAGCGGCGATAACTCTTTCGAATCAGTCCAGAACTGCCAATGACTCTAGAATCAGGTTCCCTTCGCTTGTCGCGGCCAGTCGATCTTTTGCGAGACCATTATCTCGGTGAGCCTGATGCTCAGATCGTTCTTGTCGAATACGGAAGCTATTCGTGCAAACATTGCCACGCCGCACATGAAGTAATCGCCGACCTTCGAGATCGATTCGGCGACCGGATGATGTATGTGTTCCGCCAACTGCCGATCCGTGGAAGCGATTCTGCTCGCCCGGCTGCCGAATTGGCGGAGCTTGCGGGCATACTTGAAGGCAAGTTCTGGCCTGTTCATGACGAGTTGATGCGTCGAGGTCCCGATTTTGCTGAGGGGGAATTGGATGAGCTCGCCGTTCGTTTCGGCCTTGAACTCACCGGACCTGAGGTTGAACAAGCTAGAGAGCGAGCTTCGGCTAGAGTGGACGAAGACCGTGCGAGCGCGCGAGAAAGTGGTGCAAGGGTGACGCCGTCATTCTTCATCAACGGAAGGCGATACGAAGGGGCGTGGGATGAGAATGCTCTGGCTGAAGCAATGGTCGGTTCGCTCGGCCATCGAATACAGAGTGCCGCACTTGATTTCGTCAGATGGGGACCTTCAACAGGGCTTCTTCTTCTGATCATGTCCCTAATCGCGATCGCTGCTGTTAATTCTCCGATCGGCCCTGGTTTCGAGCACTTTTGGAATTTGTCAGCAGGGCTGGAACTTGGTAATTTTTCCTTCAAGCTGCCACTGCTGGACTGGATCAACCACGGCCTCCTTGCGATCTTTTTCCTCGTGGTCGGGCTCGAGATAAAACGTGAGTTCACAATCGGACACCTTGCGTCTCGCCGTTCCGCGATCTTGCCGATCGCAGCTTCGATCGGCGGCATGGCCCTACCGGCACTGATATATCTTAGTTTTATCCCGACCGGGCCGTTATCCGGTGGATGGGGCGTGCCGATCGCGACCGATACGGCATTTGCGATCGCACTGATCGTTCTGCTCGGCGATCGCGTGCCGGTAGAGCTTCGGGTTTTCCTGACTGCTGCGGTGATCGTGGATGATCTAATAGCGATAGTAGTGGTTGCGATCTTTTATTCGGGCAAGATCAGCGTATTGTTCATTGGTGCATCCATAATCATCACAGCCGCTTTGGTGATCATTAACCGTTGGAATGTCTACCGTCCGCTCCCATATGCAGTTGGCGGAATCCTGCTTTGGTTAGCTCTGCATGAGGCAGGGCTTCATGCCACGCTTGCCGGCGTGATCCTGGCGGTGGTGACCCCAACACGGCCGCCGGGGAATCTGCCGGCATTGCTTGCCCAGGCCGAGAATGTGCTTCAGGACGAGATGCGACGGGCGGGCGAAGCCGTGCTTCGGCATGGCCCGTCAGAGCCGGCTCTAAGGGCTCTAGACACGATCCACGACCGGATCGAATCGCCCGCGGATAAGCTGCTCCGCAATCTCGAACCCTGGTCAAGCTATTTCGTCCTTCCTGTTTTTGCACTAGCCAATGCCGGAGTTGTATTGACCACCGATGTTTTTGCGGGTCATTCCGTCCTAATGGCGGCGATCATACTGGGCCTTCTCGTCGGAAAGCCGGGGGGGGATCGTCGCGTTTTCCTACGCCGCAGTGAGACTTGGCTTTGCGGACAAACCTTCTCAGTACAACTGGCGGCAGGTGTTGGGAGTCGGGTGCCTGGCCGGGATCGGGTTCACAATGTCGCTTTTCATCGCCGGCCAGGCATTCCCGAATACTTCCGATTTTGCCGCAGCAAAGATCGCCGTCTTTATTGCATCTATTGCGGCGGGAGCCGCAGGGGCCGCGATTCTTTTGCCCAAAGCTGAGAACGAGGACGACATCGAACCCGATACCTCAAGGTGCACGGCCGCATAATCGGTTTTCGCTCGTTAATCGAGATGCGATCAACCCTAACCCTTCCCGTATCGGCTCAATTTTCTTCCTAAAGTCCTTTATGAGACCAAAAAGTACATTGTGCCTCTTGCCTAGCGGCGACAAATGCGCGGTCTTTTACTGCTGGGAGATATATGTTGTTTCTTTGCATTTGAATGCAACGTTTATCCATGTCCGAACGCAGGCTCTTGATTACTTTCACCTCTCCCACAGATCCATCGGATAAAACCTCAACCAATAATTCCACTTTTCCATTTCTTGGCCTTTTATTATTCGGGGGGGAACTCGGCGGTGTGGAGAACAATTTCAGAGGCGAGCGATCGGCTAGCGGAATCTTGTGAGAATTTTCAATACCCTCGACAAACAACTCGACATATTTCCAGACGGTCTTCTTGTCCGGTTTTCGCAACAAATCATTTCCAGCTATGCGAATTCGTTCCCACCAATCACATTCCGCCGGCGTGCATGGCTCCGAGGCTTCCGGAATTGTTGAAAAACTCGCAGTAATTAAGCCCGCGCCTGCTCGCCTTGTAACGGTCTCACGCGTCTGACTAAAACTATTGGCCACGCAGATTAGCAGAATGACGAGGCTGCCTAGAAACAATCGATTGGCTCCTCTGAGCGGAAAAAAGTTCTGCATCTCATCCTCCTGAAACAGAGTCGCGTGTTTGCGTAACCTGGTTCCCAAATGCGGTACTGTATATTTCAGGAAATTAATCATAATACTGGAAGGTCCTTTCAATGTAGAAATGTTCGCCTCCAGGAGGTCCGGGACACCAACACCCGTAGGTGCAGTACCAAACGGTCAATTCGCCCTCTTGAACAGAGATTGCCTCCAAAAGGTTGCATGCACATCCTATTACCGGATCGGTCGCACATCCGTTGGCTTGTACGACCGGAAGCCGCATCTGAACAAGACCGGCGCTGATTATAGTCACGATAAACGCTACCGCGCAAAAATTCAACATTTTCTTTTTCATTCTCATTCCTCCCAATCAAAACTGCGGACCGATAGAACCATGAGCATCGTATTGATCACCTAGCTAACATCACTTAACACAGAAATGTCGAAATATTCCTCGACTTCGGGTTTCGTTTCCTGGCTGAACGCACCGGGCCAAATTCTTTCTACTTTTCCAGCTTTGTTGATGACGATGGTGATGGGCGTCAAGTTAAGCATGAAAACGCGCTTCGTTTCCTGAGCAATGTCCGTGTATGTTTCTAAATTCAAGCCGCCTGAGCGCAGGAATGCTTCGCTTTCCAACCTGTCGCCAAGCGAAATGCCAAGAACCTGAAAGTTGTCACGCTTACTGGCCTTTACAATCTCTCGCCAGTAAGGAACTGTCTTTGAGCATGCAGGGCACCGGGGCTGAAAGACTAACAAAACGGTCTTACTGCTGTTGGCATAGTCCACTCTTAAGTGTTGTCCAGTTAACGTCCCAGCCGACAGTTGCGGTACTTGATCTCCCACAGCAAGAAACTGTCGCTCGGCCAATTGGGATAGAGCGGCTTTGAGGTCCCTGTTTGATCTGATAAGAAAAGCCGTCGTAGCACAAAGACCTACGAACAAAAAACCCGTTACTATCTGGCGGAGACGATCAGAGAATGTGAGGGGGGGGGCATAACTGTAAAATTGGAAAGCGAGCAAGTAATGCTTACATAATCGATTCGTCCTGTCAACTCGAAAATCGAATTTTTGTTAGATTTTGTCAGTTATGTCCGAGGTCAAACACTATCCAATTATCTTCTTGAAATAGGTTGAAATTAATGTCTTTCTGCACGGCTGATTTCACAGCAGAAGAAACAACTAATCCTTAAATTTATTACGCGCACGATGCGCCAAATGCCGATCACAGAGCCAATGTCGCTCTCTAGCCGGCGGTTCCTACGAAATTAGATCGTTAAAGTACAAAGTAAAAGCACCGCTTAATCGCCGGAGACTGCCGTTGCTATCGACTCGCGAAGCTTAGCGGCAGAGGTCGTCACGGGTTCAAGCTCGACCTCGTCAACGTTTCCACGCACCTTTTTCCCGAAAACCGCGTTCCACGGCGGGATGACGATGGTCACGTTGCCCGAAGCCTTTGCCTGGCAGGCAAGCCGGATCACTGGTTTCTCATCATCCGGCTGGTTGTAGCCAAAGACCTTCATCTGGCGGCGTTCGCGGTCGGACGGCGACGACAATTTTTCACGTCCGCCGAGCACGCCGACCCAACAGGTGCCGCACGAGGCGGAGGTGCATTCTATCGGCACCGGGCCATCCCAGCAGCGAGAATCAAAAGATTGCCAGTCGCGCTCATGGAATTTCTGAGCGGCCGATGCGATCTCTTCGTCGTTGATGATGGGAAAACGTCCGCTGGTGGCGAATGACTTGAAATTGACCGAGAATTTCTTGTCCACCGTCTTGAGAAAACCGAAGATACCCTGCGAATCATCTTTCGCGCGTTCGGCAACGATCTCGTCCGGCGAACCGGCCATAATGCCTTCGGGAGGTTCGATAACGCCAGGTGACGCTTTCAGTTCATCGATGCCGACTTGAACAAGTGTCATTAGGCCTACGGCTGAGATCGCCGTCGCAAGCGATTCATTGGTCTTTGCCGCCACCGAGGCAGTCTTGGCAAGTGTACGAATTTCTGCTTCCAGCCCGGCGAAAGGTTCTGCTGAGCCGGCACGTTGGATAAGAGCGTTTTTCACTTGCGGCCAAAACCGATGACCGTAAAGGAATCGATGGGACGTGTCGATCTTATCCAAGAGCCCAAAATTTCCCTGCATCGCCACTCCCTTCATCGCTTCTTCAACGTCTTCGGCCGTTTCAAGGTAGTTCAACAGGTCAAGCGGGTAAAACCTGAACCAGATCTGAACAGCTTCGCGGTCAACTTCGTGGATTGCCGGAAGCAGCGACGACACCGCCGCCAGCCATTCGGATTCGGAAAATTTCTCGAGCTGGGTCGTGAATGAGTTGTCCATAAATGAATCTATGCTAAGTAAGCAAACTGATATTTAACCAAATCCAACTGTCTGCAACAACCGAAGCGCAAACCCTGAGCGTGCTCAAACGTCAAATTGCGATTGCATTTACGCGCGGGAAATGCCAAACTTACCTTAATCGATCCTACTCTCGCGTCGAATTTTGCACGCGCTTCGCCTTAAACGGTTTTTGGATAAGTCAGAGAGCAGGCCCCTTAGAACAGTAGAAGTAGCTCTCAGATGACTTTTTGAGTTTCCGAAATCCGGCCTTTCCCGCAGAGCGGTGAACAAGCTCCGATCTCGACCACTTCTCATGCATGCCCGGACAGCCGGGAAAGGAAAAATCATAATGTCAATGAAACTTTACGTGGGAAATCTTTCCTTCAATACATCAAATCAGGACCTTAGCGACCTTTTCGGAACGGTCGGCACGGTCGAATCGGCAAACATCATCGAGGACCGTGAAACGGGCCGTTCCCGAGGCTTCGGCTTTGTCGAGATGTCGTCAAAGGCTGAGGGCGAGAACGCGATTGCCCAGCTCAACGGTAAGGAAGTGGATGGCCGCGAGCTAAAGGTGAATGAAGCGAAGCCCCAGGAAAATCGGGGTGGCGGACGCGGAGGCTATGGCGGCGGAAACCGCGGGGGCGGTTACAGCGGCGGACGCGGCGGATACGGAAAATCAGGCTGGTAATGCCAAAAAGATCAATGTTAGGACGGATGTCGAAAACGGCATCCGTTCTTTTCTCAGGCAGTCCAATCGTCGGGCATATCATATGAACCAGCAAAAGCTTTCAATGGCACGACGCCATGTCCTCGGCGACCTTTATGGCCGGTGCGAGCCGGTTACGGAGGTCCCGGTCTATTTGAATGATGGAGAGGGCGATGTGCTTGGTCATGTGGACGAGAGCCTCGGCAAGTATGCCGATGCGATGACATTCCATCTTGACGACCAGACCTGTAAGAGGCTTGCCTCAGGGCATTTCAGTTTCTCATTTGAATTCAAGTTTGCAGGCGACGATGATTCCGAACTGCCGTCGGCAAAAAGGCGTATCAAGCTAAGTTCCGTATTCCTCATAATGCGGAAGGGCTATGAAAAGCCGGTTCCGAAAAGCAAGCAGACCGCAACCGTGTCGGCCTGATCACCTGAAGCTTGTTCCGCCCGGGGCGATCGCCCGGGCAATTGACTTTATCCCACGGTTCTAGTGGACAGTCGGTCCAGCAGTCTGTTTTGTGAAAATACTCCTTTATAATCCGGACAACGGAGTTACGCGCAATTTTATGCCGCATCTCTGGATGTTCCTTCTCCAGTCTTTGACACCCGAAGGGCACGAGGTCGTGCTCATCGACGGCAACGCCAAGGCGATGACTCGAGCCGAGCTTGTCCGCTTCTGCCGTGCCGAGAAGATCGGTCTGGTCGGGATAGGCTCGATGACGAGGATGATCGCCAGAGCCTATCAGGTCGCCGATTCTCTTCGTGAAGCTGGCATCACGGTCGTGATGGGCGGGCCACACGTGACCGAATGTCCTGACGAAGCCCTGGGCCGGGACGGCGGGCCGCGCCACGCAGATGCCGTTGCCCTTGACGAGGCCGATGCGACCTGGCCGCAGATCGTGGAGGACGCCGCCAACGGACTCCTGAAAGAGGTCTATCACCCCGAAGTTGACGCCAAGGGCCACGACGTCAAGCCGTCGCTGCAGCCTTATCCACACATCCCCTGGGAAACGCTCGACCTTGAACAATTCAGCCTTGTGCCCAGATTACTTCGGCCGCTGATGTCAAGGTTTGGTGAGGGCTGGGGCAAATTCTTCGTCGTCCCGATCGAGACCGGCCGCGGCTGCCCATACGGGTGTGAGTTTTGCACCGTGACCGGATTTTTCGGTGATTCGATCCGTTTCCGCACTAACGAGAGCGTGGTCAACGAACTGCTTCGGCTAAAAACCCGTGCCAAGAAGGAAAAGGGCCAGATCGCTGTTTTCTTCATTGACGACAACCTTGCGATCAATAAGAAGAGGTTGAAATCGCTTCTTCGAGAGGTCATCGCCGCCGGTGCCCAATTGCCGTGGGTCGCACAGATCAGTGCGAATTTGCTGGCAGACGAAGAACTTGTCGATCTGATCGCCGAATCGGGCGGACGCTGGATCTTTATCGGAATGGAATCGATCGACCCGGCGAACATGGCCGACGTCAACAAGACCTTTTCGAAGCCCGCAAATTACAGATCCGTTCTCGACGGACTCGCCCGCCGCAACATTTACGCGATAACTTCATTCATCTTTGGTATGGACAACGATACGGTCGGCGTGGGCCGCCGCACGGTGGAGGAGATCGAGGGCTGGGCGCCTGGGCTTCCGGTCTTTGGCCAATTGACGCCTTTTCCCGCAACGCCGCTCTATGAACGCCTGCAGAAAGCCGGGCGCCTTGAGCGGCCGAAGCATTGGCTCGATTTCGCTCAGTTCGTTATGGCTCATAAGCCGGCGAAGATGACGATCGAGGAGGCACGGCAGGAAACGATCGGAGCGTGGTCGCGTTCGTACAGCCCGGAACGCAACCTAGAAGCCGTCGAATCGATCGCCGAGGCGCCGATCCAAACGCGCATTAGCCATCTGGTCGCTCGATTGTTCTTCCGAGGCATATATTTTCCACAGATGGGCACACGTGCCTGGCTGAAGCTGCTTTTCCAAAACCGTCGCTGCATCATCGGCCTGATTCGAGAAGGTGTTACCGCGTGGCGTGCAGCTCGCAAACGACGCCCAGCGCTGCCCGCGATCCACGAGGTTGCTGAAGAAACGACCGCGGCCCTACGGAATTGACATCATTGTGTTGGAAAATGCATGAACGCGGCTGCTGCCGAAGACAACGCCAGTCGCCGACGGATCACTCCAAATTTCTGCCGTCTGCTTGACACGGAGCAGCAGAATTCATAATATCTAAAGTTTCGGACTTTGGAGTCTGGGCTGTTATATGGCTCTGCGAAGGGCTTTACGCAGATTGAACAAGGAAATGCGGACGGGGGGTCCGCGTTTCGATTGAAAGCTTTAACAGGAATTGTAGCGTAAAGGGCGCCGCACCAACGGCGTCCGGCGATATGAAACTGCCGATAATTTCGGCGGTTCTGCCGATGCGGACCAAAGTGTCCGCGCACCGATCTGCCACGCTACAGCAAAGTTCGGGCTTTCGTGGATACATAATCGATCACCAATTCAACCAGCGCGTGCTGCTTGAGCTAACTGCCGGATGCGTTCCGAGCAAGAGTCAGGTGAGACGTTAGTTTTGCTTTTAAATAGGTAGGAGCGCGGACGCTCTAGTCCGCAATGAGTGCGACGCACGAAGACGATAATGGCCGCGAGAGCGGAAGAGCGGACGGGGCGTCCGCAGTCCGAAAAGAGATATGCCGACTATTAATCAGTTAGTTCGCAAGGGACGACAAAGGGTCAAGTATAAGACGGCGAGCCCGGCTTTGCAGGCTAATCCGCAGAAGCGAGGAGTTTGCACGAGGGTCTATACCTCGACGCCGAAGAAGCCGAACTCGGCGCTTAGAAAGGTTGCGCGTGTTAGGCTGACCAACCAGATAGAGGTCACGACCTATATCCCGGGCATCGGGCACAACCTGCAGGAGCACTCGATCGTGCTCATCCGAGGCGGGCGCGTAAAGGACCTGCCGGGCGTGCGTTACCACATTGTACGCGGAACGCTTGATGCGTCGGGCGTTGCGAACCGCAACCAGGCGAGGTCGAAGTACGGGGCGAAGAGGCCGAAGGGAAGTAAGTAAGTAAAGCGGACGGGGGCGTCCGCGTTCCTAAAGAATATGGCAAGACGAAGAACAGCAGAGCGGCGAGAAATATTGCCCGATCCGATCTACAACAGCACGATCGTGACGAAGTTCATCAACAGCATGATGTGGGCTGGAAAGAAATCGATCGCAGAGCAGATCTTTTACGGCGCGATGGATAAGATCGCCGAGAAGACGGGCGAAGAGCCGTTGAAGGTGTTCAAGAAGGCTCTGGATGCAGTGGCGCCGACCTTGGAGGTCAAGTCGAGGCGTATCGGCGGCGCGACCTATCAGGTGCCGCTTGAAGTTTCAAGAGACAGGCGAAACACCCTTGCGATCCGCTGGATCGTGACCAACGCACGTAACCGCAGCGAAAAGACGATGCGCGACCGGCTGGTCGGAGAACTGCTTGATTCGACATCTGGACGCGGCGGAGCTGTGAAGAAGAAGGAAGACGTCCACCGCATGGCCGAGGCGAACAAGGCTTTCGCTCATTATAGGTTTTAGGAAGATTTAACCACAGAGGTCACAGAGAGCATTGAGAAAACCTTTTGAGAATCCTCCGTGGACTCTTTGTGCTCTGTGGTAAAAGGATCAAATGGCTACGATTAGCTTAGACAAATACAGAAATATCGGGATCATGGCCCACATCGATGCGGGCAAGACCACGACTACCGAACGCGTCCTGTTTTATACGGGCGTGTCGCACAAGATCGGCGAGGTCCACGAAGGAACCGCGACGATGGACTGGATGGAACAGGAGCAGGAGCGGGGAATCACGATCACCTCGGCGGCCACGACCTGCTTTTGGAAGCGCAACAATATAGAGCATCGCATTAACATCATCGATACTCCGGGCCACGTAGATTTTACGATGGAAGTTGAACGGTCCCTTCGAGTCCTCGACGGGGCCGTAGCCGTTTTTGACGGTGTGGCGGGCGTTGAGCCGCAGTCGGAGACGGTTTGGCGGCAGGCAGATAAATACGGGGTTCCGCGAATTTGCTTTATAAACAAGCTGGACCGGGCAGGGGCTTCGTTCGAGCGGAGCTTTAACTCGATCTTGAATCGACTGGGTGCGAACGCGGTTGCTTTGCAGATACCGATCGGCGAAGAGGACCGCCTGCGCGGCGTCGTCGATCTGATCGCGATGAAGGGGCTCGTTTGGAAGGACGAAACCAAGGGAGCGCAGTTCGAAACCGTGGATATACCGGCCGATCTTCTTGATTCGGCAAAGGAGTGGCGCGAGAAACTGGTCGAGGCCGTTTCAAGCATCGATGACGACCTGATGGTCAAATTCCTTGAAGGTGAAGAGATTTCGGAGGACGAGATACGGGCGGCCTTGCGTAAAGGCACTATCGAACTCAAGATCGTGCCGGTAGTGACCGGTTCGGCATTCAAAAACAAAGGCGTACAGACCCTGCTTGACGCGGTTGTGGATTATCTGCCGTCGCCGCTGGATATTCCGGCCATCGAGGGAGTAAATCCGAAGTCGGGTGAAACGGAGACCCGAGAGCCTGACCCAAAGGCGCCTTTTGCCGGCCTGGTCTTCAAGTTGATGGCGGACAAGCATCTCGGTCAGCTTGCTTTTGTGCGCATCTATTCGGGCACGGTCACGTCCGGGTCCTACGTTTACAACACCATCAAGAATTCCAAGGAACGCGTGGGCCGGCTGATGCTGATGCACGCCAATAAACGCGAAGACCTTGAAAAGGCATCGGCGGGCGAGATAGTAGCGATCGGCGGAATGAAGAACGTTACGACCGGCGACACGATCTCGGCGGAAGACAAGCACATCATTCTCGAATCGATGGAATTTCCGGATCCGGTCGTTCGCGTAGCTGTAGAGCCGAAAACGCGAGCGGACCAGGACAAGATGGGAGTCGCACTCAATCGCTTGGCGCAGGAAGATCCGTCCTTCCAGGTATCTACGGACCATGAGACGGGGCAGACGATCATCGCCGGAATGGGCGAGCTGCACCTTGAGATCATCGTCGATCGAATGAAGCGGGAGTTCGGCGTTGAGGCGAATGTCGGCAAGCCGCAAGTAGCCTATCGTGAAACGATCACGGCGGCGGCTCCCGGCAAAGAAGTATTCAAGAAGCAGTCCGGTGGCCGAGGACAGTTTGGCCACGTCGAACTAGAGATCGAACCGGCACCGGGAGAGGGCTACGTTTTCGAAGACCTCATTACCGGCGGTGCCATTCCAAGGCAGTTCATCAAGCCGGTTTCCGAGGGAATTCAGGATGCGATGCGACGCGGCTTTTTGGCGGGGTACGAGCTGGTGGACATCAAGGCCAAGCTCGTTTTCGGTTCGTATCACGAGGTCGATTCGGACGAGCGTTCGTTCCATATTGCCGGAAGTTTGGCTTTCCAGGATGCACTGAAAAAGGCGAAGCCCATATTGTTGGAGCCGATAATGAAGGTCGAGGTGGTGACGCCCGAAGAATACATGGGTTCGGTCAACGGCGATCTTAACCGCCGACGTGGCCAGATCGAAAAGATGGAGCCCCGGCCGGGCAATGTCTCGGTCGTGACGGCCTTCGTGCCGCTGTCGGAGATGTTCGGCTATACGACGGACCTTCGCTCGGCCACGCAGGGTCGTGCAACGAGTTCGATGCATTTTGAGCGGTATGCGGAAGCACCGAGGAACGTTGCCGATGAGATCATCGCTAAAGTAAAGGGTGCAAGCAGTTAAGAGTACTTTAATTTCGAATTTGAGAATTCAGATCTGAGACCAGGAGAGATTGAGAGATGAGCAAGGAAAAATTCG
>JRYF01001627.1_pt1 | contig 19498 bp, 22 predicted proteins | sample 235331 | NCBI WGS metagenome assembly JRYF01 (sample SAMN03074217, study PRJNA261475) | activated sludge metagenome | biome: Wastewater Treatment Plant; feature: Wastewater; material: Activated sludge; isolation source: activated biomass of a wastewater treatment plant treating hydrocarbon... ...
GCCCAGCACGTCATACGCCCAGCGCCCGCCGAGGATCAAGCCGATGGAGAGGAAGATCCAGGCGACCAATGTCCAGCGGCGCGTGGTACGGATCCATTCATCGCCGCGCGACTGACCCGTGATCAATGCCGCGATGGCGAACGCGAAGGGGATGACGAAACCGGTAAAGCCAAGATACGTTGTGGGTGGGTGTCCGATCATGCCGAAGTGTCGTAGGAGTGGATTTAGTCCGCCGCCGTCTTCAGGGTAAAAAGGCATTGCATTCGCAGGTTGGAAAAGGGATTGTGTAACTTCGTTTGCGCCCGGAACGTGCCAGAGCCGCTCAAACGGGTTGGTGATGAATACGACCACCCCCACAAAAAATGCCGTGGTCAACATGGCGGTGGCGGTGAAGTACGGCATCAATTCCCGGTCGCGATCCCATTTTCGGAGGAGAACCACCGCCACGAAACCGGACATCATCCACGCCCAGAAAAGCACCGAGCCTTCCTGTCCGCCCCATAATGCCGTGACACGAAGAAACGGCGACATCGCCTGGCTGGAAACATCGTAAACGTAAGTCAGGGAAAAATCGAGCGTGTACAGGGCATACACCAGGACAATGACGGAAACGGTCAGGAAGGGAAAGGCAAGCAGGGATGCATTACGGGCACTTTCCACCCATTTCCATTGATTATACCGGCCGCCATATGCCGATGCGAAGGTGGCGTACAGCGTCAAAAGAAAGGCAATGGTAAGTGTGATCAATCCGATATCAGTAAGCATGGACACTCCTGTTTTTATGGGTATGGTTCTTCCTACGCACCGTCCCGAAGGATTGGAAGGCAGAACCGTATTTGTCAAACAAACCTTCGGGACGTTCCAGGGAAAATTATTACGGATATGGCTCTGCCAGTAATTCCTCGATCTTTTCATCGAGTTGTGGGGATTGCATGGGTCCAATGTGAACGCCACGCAGTTCGCCATTCTTGGCGACAAAGAATGTCTCTGGTACACCTTGAATGTTATATGCCTGGGAGATACGTGTGGCAATGTCTGGTCCGTTTAGATAAGTGATATCGAATTCCTTGATATAAGCGAGCGCTTCCTTCTCCGTATCCACATAGTCCACGCCGATGAAGACCACGCCTTGATCTTCGTATTTGCGCCAGGTCTCTTCCAGGTATGCGGCTTCCTCACGGCAGGGCGGGCACCAGGAGGCCCAGAAGTTGATGATCACAACCTGTCCGCGCAGATCACTCAACGTGACGGTCCTGCCGTCGAAGCCAGTGATGGTGAAATCAGGTGCCTTTCCTCTGTCCAGTGGACCCGCCTGAGCTTTCTTCAATCCCCAAGCGAGCAAGCCGAGGAGTGTCAGGAGTAATGCAAAGGTTGCAACTGTGCCAATATTTCTGCGCCGGGCGGATGGGATCTGTCCTCCCTGTTCGGTTTGGATTTGCTCAGTCATGGTTGTTTCTCTTTAGCGGGAGCAGTTACGGAAGCTGTATGATGTTCGTGTTCGGAATGATCCGCTGAGGAGTGGTCATGTCCCATGTATTTCATCATCAGCAAATGTGAAATCGGGCAGAGCAAGATCAGACCGTAGAACACGACATTGCTCACCGGAACGTTGAAGAGAAATATCGCCGCCAGCCCAACGATCGGGATCAGACAGCACAGGATCATGATCCACAGGTGTGATTTTTTCATGGGTATGCCTCCAGGATTTGTTCGATGGCTTCATCTGCGATGGATGGGTCCGCCGCCAGCCAGATGACCAGGTTATTGGATTGAAAATAAAAATGCCTTTGCCCCATCCCATCCAGCTCGTAGATCGTTCGCCCGCCAATCTTGAATTCATTCAACGGTGTGAAGGGGGAATTGCCTTCGGAGATCTTGTCATGCATGGAGTCGACCATGCCCGCCGCCATGAATCTGAGCGGCGCGCCCGCCAGCCAGATCGTTGCCTGATTGCCGCCATAATAACCGATTGCCCCGGAGGTGATGAGGAATTTTTGGTTGTGCAGATTGATGAAATTTTCAGCCGCCTCAGCGTCTGTCATTCGATCCGTCAATGACAGACCGGCGATGCGCTCGGGCAACTGCAATGCTGCTGGATGGTTGACCAGATTATCCAGATAAAACCAGCCCGCCGCGCCGAGAAATAGCGCCATTCCAAGCACGATGAATATCATCGGAAAGATGCGTTTCATTGCCATGATTATCAAATTTTGTGCCTGCTTTCACAAGCGCTAAAAGGCGCATCGTTGCGATAGGCAATTTGGCGTATTCGTAAATTGAGCAGGATAACCTGTGCTGGTTGTGGGTCAAAATGCTTATGCAAAGCCGCGTCAAACAGCGCTGGTCTCGACAACCATTGACCCCTATAATTTTTCATCAGTGATGCACTGAAAGAGGTCGCTGCTTCATCTTGTAACCTTGCCTGCTTGTACTGTTGGCAGAAAGGAGAATCAATGAACAACAAATATGATGTAATCGTTGTCGGCGGGGGACCTGCCGGAGGGACAGCCGCCTTTTTTCTCGGTCAGGCTGGGAGGCGTGTACTGGTGCTGGAGAAGGAAATCCTGCCTCGTTATAAAGCCTGCGGGGGCGGTGTCTCCATCCGTATGCTCGAACAATTTCCGTTTTCGTTTGAGTCCGTCATCGAATCGAAGGCAAAAGCCATCTCTTACGCGCTGGGTGATGAGATCGTAACGGTTCCTTCATCCGATCAATCGTTACGCATGGTCATGCGCGATAAATTTGATGCCTTCCTCCTGGAACATGCAGATGCGGAGATCCGCCAGAGTGTTGCCGTGCGCGCCGTGGAAGAAGTGGAAGATGGTGTGGTCGTTGAAACCACGCAAGGGGAGCGCATCGAGGGCAGTTACCTGATCGCGGCAGATGGTGCCAATTCGGTGGTAGCGCGTTCGCTGGGGTTACGGCAAAAAAAGGTTATGGCAGGAGCCATTGAGGTGGAAGCCGCTGTTCCGCGTAATGTCTTAGCTCGCTTTGCAGAAAAGCCTGTGTTCATCTTTGGCGAGATCGGGATCGGCTATCTATGGATCTTTCCGAAATCCGATCATTTGTCAGTGGGTATCGGCGCACTGCATCCACAACCGGGTGAACTGCAAACCACCCTGTCGCGCGTGATGACTCGATATGGCATCTCAATCGAGGGGCAACCGCGCAAGGGACATCCACTGCCCATTTATACCCACAGGGAACAGATCAGCACTCCTCGGACATTGTTGGTTGGTGACGCCGCGGGACTTGTGGATCCATTCTCCGGGGAGGGTATTCGCTTCGCCATCAAAAGCGGTCGGCTGGCGGCTGAGGCGATCTTGTGTGGTCATCCCGAGCGATATGCCTCTTCGGTGGATCGTCAGATTGGCCGTAATCATAGGTTGGGGATCAATCTGACAAACCTGTTTTACAGTCTTCCACAGCCTTATTTCGAATTGGGCGCGCGGAATCCTTTCGTCACGCGTGCGATCATGGACATGCTCGCAGATAGGATTGGTTATGGTGGTGTACTACTGCAATCCTTTGGCACATTACCGCTGTTTCTGCTGACGGAGGTAATCGCCCGCATGGGTGGGTTGATCGGCGGACCGAAGCTCAAGGACAGTTTGAGAAGAACCGTTTATTCGCTTTAGGCATCACCAGTTCACACGAGCCGGGGAAGGATTTATTACGCCCCTCTCAAGTATCCGCAAAACGGCGCATGACAAGATAGGCTAAACGCCTCTCACGTTCCACCTGCAAATCCTTTAGACTTATTTATAAGAAGCTTATTGCTTTCAAAGGAGTAAAAATGGAATCTCATCCCTCTGTAACGGATCGCCCGTTTCGCATTCCGCCCATCGTCTGGTTGCTGGGCATTGGCTTGATTGCCGCGCTGGTCGCGATCTTTGTTTTCAATGTGGCTGTCAGCACCGTCGCTTATTATGGCTTTTTTGTCCTGTTCGCCGGAAGCCATTTCTTCATGCACGGATCGCACGGCGGACATGGCGGCTCGCAAGGCCACCAGCATGGCACAGTATCAAATGGCGCTGAATCGGACAAGAATGAACATTCCCGTCACACTGGCGGCTGTCACTAACCCTGTTATTCTGAAAGAAAGGAAATACCAATGAACGATCTATTTCAATTTGAACCCTTCGCCAATTTGCGTGCCTGGCGTGAGGCAATGCACCAATTCCTTGACGAAGGCCGGGTTGATCCGCGCAACGTATTGCCCTCCGCTTTGGCATCCATGTTTGTGCCGGTGGACCTCCTGGATACTGGCGATGACTTTCTCATCCGCGCAGACATGCCCGGCGTGAAAGCTGAAAAACTTAAGATCACGTTGAGCGGGAATACCCTTACTCTACGAGGCGAAGTCGAGGCTGAGGCGGAATTGGAAGACGCAACCTATCTGCACCGTGAGCGGCGTGTCTCAGGATATACCCGTTCGATACCCTTGCCTGCAGCGATTGATGCCAATAAGGCTCAGGCAGTTTTCCGTGACGGCGTGCTATCTTTGACTCTGCCCAAAATCGAGAAGGTTCGGACTAAAACTATCAAGGTTATGGCAAGTTGAACCCATGGCCGGAATCTTTTCAGGTCCGCGATGGCTACGCGGCCGGCTTTTGCGGCGCTCGCGTGAAATCGCATCGGCATTGACGCGGCATGGCTTGGGTTGGCTGGTAGTGCGCGTGGGTTTGGGCGGCCTGGTCCCATTCGAACGAGGCTGGCTCGGACACCCGGTGCGCGAGACGCCGTACACACGGCCTGAGCACCTGCGCATGGCGCTCTCGGAACTTGGCGGCGCTTTCATCAAACTTGGACAGGCGCTCAGCACACGGCCCGACTTCATGCCTCCTGAATATATAACCGAGTTCAGCAAGCTTCAGGACGCCGCCCCAGCTGTGCCATTCGAAAACATCCGCCAGGTAATCTGCGATGAGCTGGGTCAATCGCCCGAAGACCTCTTTGACGAGTTCGACCTACAACCGCTGGCATCTGCCTCGATTGGGCAGGTTCACACCGGCAAATTGAAGAACGGGCAGTCTGTCATCGTCAAGATTCAACGACCGGATGTGGCTGAGAGGATCGAAGAAGACTTGGAAATTCTTTCTGGCATGGCCGATTGGGCTGAAGCTCACACTGCTACCGGGCGCGACTACAACCTCCCTGTGCTCGTGGATGAATTTGCCTTCACGCTCCGCAATGAACTGGATTACCGGCGCGAGGGACAGAACGCCGACCGCTTCCGCCGCAATTTTACGGGCGATCCCGGCCTTTATGTGCCGCGCGTCCACTGGGATTTCACCACCGATCGTGTCCTGACCCTGGAACGCGTCAGCGGGGTCAAAGTTGCGGATATGTCAGTGTTGGATGAGGCAGGGATTGACCGTCACGTTGTCGCCGAAAATTCGGTGCGGATCATGCTGCGGGAAGTGTTCGAGTTCGGCTTCTTCCACGCCGACCCCCATCCCGGCAATTTCTTTGTCCAGCCGGATGGAGCGATCGCCATGGTTGACTTTGGCATGGTGGGACGTCTCGACACTAACATTCAAGAGTCGCTTTTACGAATTGGAATGGCAGTCGGGCGGCAGGATGCGGAACGCCTCACCGATGAATTTTTTGCGGTTGGGATGGCCAATGCGAACGTCAAACGCAAGGCACTGCAACGTGATCTCGACCACTTCATCAGCCGTTACGCTGGGCGTTCGATCAAGGATCTGGCTGCTGCCAAGACTGTGGATGAAGTCATGGCCATTGCCCTGCGNNGCTCTTCCGTGTAGTGGGCATCAGTGAGGGACTTGGCGCACAGCTCGATCCAGATTTCAAACTATTCGATTTTGCAGCTCCCTATTTGCAGGAATTCTGGCTCCAACACCGCTCGCCCAAAGCCATTGCTTTACGCGTAGGACAAAGCGCTCTGGACGCCACAGAGCTAGCCCTGACCCTGCCTCAACATATCTCGCGTTTGATCGGGCAGGTTGAGCGCGGTGAACTGGAATTGAATGTAAATCACGAAGGTCTGCGCGATTTTGCGCTTCAGCTTCATCGAATGGTCAATCGGCTGGCGCTCTCGATCCTATTGGCAGCGACGGTCCTTGCACTGGGGCTGATGATGATTATCTATCACCCGCCCGGCTGGGAAATCTATAGCGGCTGGCTGTTTGGACTCGCCTTCCTCTTTTCCCTCGCACTGGGCGCCTGGATGATGTGGACGATCTGGCGATCTGGGCGAGGATAACCTTTCACAAGGAGTTTCAGTCAATGTTATTCAAAGACCCTGTATGCGGCAAACGCCTTCAACGCGGCAAAGCCCATGTCGTGATCGAATATGAGGGCGTGAATTACTTCCTTTGCTGTCCACGCTGTCAGACTGAATTCGAGCATAATCTGAAACTGTACGCGCGGCCTGAATTGGGCGAGAAGACAAAAAAGAAGTCAGCTCGAGTGCCTCACCGTCGTTACATCTAGAATCTACAGGAGGCACGCGCACGCTGCAGTAATCATGATCCACTTGATTTCTCTGACTGGGACTTTGGCAGATCAAACAACGTCGTCCTGATGAGGCAAGTAACAAGTAAATGGAAGTTGACGGTAAGGAACAGTAGAATAATGGCAAAACTTTCAAGCGTCATTGCAAGAATTGAAATTCGTAGACTTTCCTCGAGTGGAAGCGTGGTTTTTGATTGGGTGGTCGTTGTTCTTGGGCTTTGGATGATTGGCGGCGTTCATCTTGATGCCTGGTTTCACCACGAGTTCAAGTTCGAGTCGCTCTTCTTGCTTGGGCATGGTGTGTTGTACTCTGGATACGTGGCGCTGTCTGCCGTCCTCCTGGTTACCTTCATCAGGAATTTGCTGGGGGGCGCGGACTGGCGGGATGCCATGCCGTCCGGTTATGGGCTTTCCCTGGTTGGACTGGCGGTTTTCACAGTCGCCAGTCTTTGGAGCGACCCTTGGCGTCCCGCAATCGGCGCTGAAGTTGGCGTCGTTGGGTTGTACAGCCCGGCTCGCTTATTGTCGGCTTTCGGGAGCGCTTTGATTGTGAGCGGACCGTTGCGAGCGGGCTGGAGACACCAGGGGGATGGGCAGAGGTGGGTAAGTCTCATGCCGGCGCTCCTGTCATTGGCATTGCTGCTGTCGGAATTGTCGTTTTTCGTATTCTATCCTTACCCACTTTCCAACACGATCATCGCCGTGGGGCATCGCCCATTCACCGATGGGCAGGCGGCAGCCAACCTGGGGGGAGCAGGCATCAGTACCATCCTGCTGCAAAGCGCGCTCATGATGAGTGTTATCTTGCTTACAGTGCGTCGATGGCGGATGCCGGTTGGCGGTTTAACCCTGATCATTACCATTGCGTATGGGTTGACTGTCTCGATACACGAGAATTTCTTTCTGATACCTTTCGAGATTCTTGCCGGTTTGACGGCTGAAATTCTATACTGGTGGTTGAAACCGTCATCGAGTCGATTGGTCCCGTTCCGTTGGTTTGCATTTGGGGTGCCGGTTGCTTTCTTTGCGTTTTATTTCCTTGCCTTGGCGCTGGCCGATGCTGTCTGGCGGACAATTCATGTCTGGGCCGGGGCGATCCTGCTGTCAGGAATCGCTGGCTGGTTGTTGAGCTATGCGTTCGTACCACCCCAAATCACTGATGAGATGGAGGCATAGGTGACACATGATTCAGGTCATGAATTCGTCTGGGGATGCTCGCATTCTCAGGCTGAGTTCGGGTACACAACAAAATGTATGCTCGGCTTGAACTGGGTGAGAAGGTAAAGAGAATGATATGCTTAACTCATCGTCGTCATATACTTACTTATTGTGAAATCTTGAAGGAAGCATCCGGCAAGCTCAATCCTGTGCCAGGCGGAAGACTCGTCTGCCAGGCACAAGCGGCGTTGGTGAAGCTGAAACTCAGAATACTCTTCTACTCAATCATAAATAATCTGGAGGTTTAAATGTCAGATCAAAAAGTTCGCGTGTTAATTAATGGTTATGGTGTCATTGGCAAGCGCATTGCCGACGCAGTAGCCGTGCAGAATGATATGGAACTGGTTGGCGTGGCTGACGTTGTCAGCGACTGGCGCGTCAAAGTCGCTGTCGAAAAAGGGTACCCGGTCTTCGCATCCAGCGCCGAAGCGTCGGCGCAGATGCGCTCCGAGGGCATTCCATTGGCGGGGAATTTGGATGAGGTGTTGGGTAAGGTTGATGTGGTCGCCGACGCGACACCCAAGAAAATTGCCGCGGCCAACTTCGAGAAGTACAAGTCCGCGGGGGTCAAATCCATCTTTCAAGGCGGCGAGAAACACAGCCTTACCGGTCACTCATTCGTGGCGCAAGCCAACTACGATTCCGCCATTGATCGCGATGCGACTCGTGTGGTTTCGTGCAACACCACCAGCATCGTCCGCACGCTGGGCGCGCTCAAGAATGCCGGTCTGCTCAAGAAGGCGCGCGGCGTACTCGTGCGCCGCGCCACCGATCCGTGGGAATCCGATCACGGCGGCGTGATGAACACTGTCGTGCCCGAGAAGAGCATCCCCTCCCATCAGGGGCCGGACGCGCAAACGGTTCTTCCCGGTCTCGACGTGGTGACGATCGCTGTGGTGGCGGCACATACCACAAGTCACCTGCATGCCTGGAGTGTCGAACTCAACCGGGCGGCGGGCAAAGACGAAGTGTTGGCCGCCTTCCGCGCCGCCCCGCGCATCGCATTCCTGCGAGCCAGCGATGGCGTGATCGCGCTCAACAGCACGCTGGAGATGATGGCAGACCTAGGCCGCCCACGCGGCGATATGTGGGAAGTGGGATTGTGGGAAGACAGCCTGACGGTAAAGGGCAATGAACTCTTCTACAATTATCAAGTATACAACCAGGCTATTGTTGTCCCCGAGACGATTGACGCCATCCGTGCATTGACCGGTGTCGAGAAAGATGGCGCCGTGTCCATCGCCAAAACTGACGCAGCGCTCGGACTGGTGCGCGAGTTTGTGTCGCGCAACTCCGAACCGGCGTAGCATGGATGGGACTGCCTGAACCATATCATGGACTTGATTACCGCTTCGCTTGCGCTCGACGCACAGATGTTCCTGCGCCTGCTGGTCGCCGTGGTGCTTGGCGCGCTGGTGGGTTATGAACGCGAGCGCGCTGGCAAACCGGCCGGTGTGCGGACGCATGGCATGGTCAGCCTGGGCGCGGCGCTCTTTGCAGTCGTCTCCATCCACGGATTTGATGGTACAGGCGATCCAGCGCGCGTCGCCGCGCAGATCGTGACCGGTATCGGCTTTTTGGGCGCAGGCGCTATCCTGCACCAGCGCAGCAGTGTTCATGGTCTCACGACGGCCGCCAGCCTATGGGTTACGGCGGCCATTGGTCTGGCCGTTGGTGTGGGTATGGTATTTATGTCACTGGCGACCGCGGTCTTGGTTTTTCTGCTTCTGCGGTTCGGTCCGCGACCTGGGCTTAAAACATCAGACAGCGAAAGCGAATGAAACCGGAAAGGAGTTTGTCATGGCGCAAATCAATTCAATTCCAACTGTTGATCCTGTAATCCATCGCACGGTGGATCTGCTCGAACACCTCTTCCCACCGCCGCGCAGATTCGGGATCCGTTTATGGGACGGAACCAAATTTCCCATTGAAGGCCTTCCATCGTTCCATCTTGTTCTCGATCACCCTGGCGCGTTGCGTCGTATGTTCACACCACCTATCGAACTTTCACTCGGCGAGGCGTTCATTCTGAATGATTTCGACATCGAAGGCGATATCTTTTCCGCGTTCCCGTTGATGGAATCCATCGCGACGCGGTCTTTTTCCGCGGGAGAAATTGTCGGCATTCGACTCGGCTTGTCCGCGCTGCCCGCCTCGGGTCCCGCGCGAAGCGGAGGACGCGGACCCGCGCAACTGCGCGGCAAAGTCCATTCGCGCGAACGCGACCGCGCCGCGGTCCAATATCATTACGACGTCGGCAACGATTTTTATGCGCTGTGGCTCGACCGCAATCTGCAATATTCGTGCGGTTATTTTCCGAGCGGTGCGGAAGATTTGGACACCGCACAGGAACGCAAGATGGAACACATCTGCCGCAAACTGCGACTCAAACCCGGCGAACGATTGCTCGACATTGGATGCGGGTGGGGCGGGCTGGCGCGTTACGCCGCGAAGAATTACGATGTGACCGTGCTGGGCGTGACGTTGAGCAGGAATCAAAAGGCCTATGCGGATGAAGCCGTCGCTCGCACAGGACTCCAGGACCGGGTCGCCGTTGAACTGAAGGATTATCGCGACCTCGGCGACGAATCGTGCGATAAGATCGTGAGCGTGGGGATGTTCGAGCATGTGGGTCGAAGCCATTTGCCCGAATATTTTGCTCAGGTTTATCGCCTGCTCAAACCCGGCGGTCTGTTCCTCAATCACGGCATCTCGCGCCGCGCGGGAACAGAAGATGAAAAGCGGGGCTTCGTGCAGAAGCACATCTTTGGGCGCGGCGCGTTCCTGCAAAAATACATCTTCCCCGATGGCGAGTTGACGCCGGTCAGTGATGTCAACGTGATGGCTGAGAACGCAGGCTTTGAAGTGCGCGATGTGGAGAACCTGCGCGAACATTATGCGCTAACCCTGCGTCACTGGGTCAAGCGCTTGACGGCCCGCCAAAAACAAGCGGTGAAAGCCTCTGATGAAGTCACGTACCGCACGTGGCGATTGTACATGTCTGCTTCGGCGTATGGATTTGAGTCGGGCAACATCAACGTCAACCAGACCCTGCTGGCGAAGATGACGCCCGACGGCAAAAGCAACGTGCCATTCAGCCGCGCAGAGTTGTACGCGTAACAACTCCAACGCAAAACCGCACAATAATTCGTAATTTACATCAGCGGCCATAATCCAATTAGAGGTATCATAGGTTTTATCGGTAGTCAAAGGAGACGACATGAAGACCACAGTCATCCATCTCGAGGGGATCGAATCGATTCTTTCCACAGCGGGGGTCGAAAAGAAGATGTGCAAGCATCCCGGCATTCACAAAGTGGAAACCAATTTTATGACCGGCACAGCCACCGTCTATCACGATGACTCAGTGGCGCTGGCGGAGATCAAACAATGCGTGGCTGATTGCGGCTATGGATGCGCGGGCGAAGCCGCGCCGCAGAATATCGTCAAGCCGGGCGACCCACCCGCCGCGACGTTGGCACATGCAGGCCACGTGATGCCCGCAAAAGCAGGCGAACACGCAGGACATGATATGTCCGCGCACGCCGGCCATGCCATGCCTCCCGCCAAAACAGATGAACATGCCGGACACAGTATGGCCGCAGGTGAGATGGAGGGGATGGCGCATGAGATGGGTCATGGCGGGGGCATGAGCATGGAAGGCATGGTGCGCGACATGCGTAACCGCTTCTATGTCACCTTCCTACTTGCCATCCCCGTTTTCCTTTACTCGCCGCTGTTCACCGACGTCTTCAAGATTCAACTGCCGCTCCCTTTTGGGTTGTCCAACGAAATCTTGTCATTCCTTCTCGCAACACCCGGCGTGCTATATGGCGGTTGGGTCTTCTACATTGGCGCGTGGCGCGGGCTTCAGAATCGCGTGCTCAATATGGCCGTGCTGGTCACACTTTCGGTGCTGGCCGGTTACATCTTCAGTGTGGCGGCTACCTTTTTCTTTGAAGGAGAAGTCTTTTATGAAGCCGCCGTGCTTCTCCTGGCCTTCGTGCTCTTTGGTCACTGGATGGAAATGCGCGCCCGCTCCGGCGCGTCACAGGCAATCCAGGCTCTGATGAATCTCGCGCCGCCCAAAGCCACTGTCATTCGGAATGGCGAACCGGTCGAAATCCCGACCTCGGATGTGCTCCTTGACGATATCGTTCTCATCCGCCCCGGCGACAAAATCCCTGTGGACGGTGTGGTCATCGAGGGCGGGTCGAGCGTGGACGAATCCATGCTGACCGGTGAAAGTCTGCCAGTCAAGAAGGAAGTTGGTTCCGCGGTTGCAGGCGCGACCATCAACAAGACAGGCACATTCAAATTCCGCGCCACGAAAGTCGGCGCGGATACTGCGCTGGCGCAGATCGTCAAACTGGTGCAGATGGCGCAGAACTCGAAAGCCCCGTCACAGCGTCTGGCCGACCGCGCCGCGCAGTGGCTCGTGGCCGCCGCCGTCATTTTTGGAGTGGCAACCTTCTTCGGCTGGTATTTCTTCGGCGGCGCGAACGTCCCAGCGGAGATGAGCCCCGCCGTGTGGGCGCTGACGTTGGCGATCACGGTCGTGGTCATTGCCTGTCCAGATGCGCTCGGTCTCGCCACGCCGACTGCGGTTATGGTGGGCACCGGACTTGGGGCGCAGAATGGAATCCTGTATAAGAATGCTACCGCGCTCGAACAGGCCGCGAAATTGCAAGCCATCATCTTCGACAAGACTGGCACGCTCACAGAGGGCAAGCCCCAAGTCGTCGAGATTGTGGCGGTAGGTAATCCACTGACAGAGGATGAACTCTTGCGTCTCGTTGCCTCCGCCGAACAATCGTCCGAGCATCCGTTGGCGCAGGCCATTGTGGACAAAGCCAAAGCGCAAAACCAAAAACTCGAAGATGCCACTGGCTTCGATGCCATCCCCGGTCATGGCATGAAAGCGAAAGTGGCTGGCAAGACCCTGCTCGTTGGCAATCGCAAACTCATGCGCGACAACAATATCGCCATGGATGACTATAAAGAGCGCGGCGACGTGCTTGAAGGCGCGGGACGTACAGTCGTGTATGCCGCGGCGGATGGCAAGTTCGCAGGCATGATCGCGATTGCAGACGCGGTGCGGCCCAATGCCAGGCAAGCCGTTGAAAAATTGACGGCCATGGGCGTGCAGGTTGCCATGCTGACTGGTGACAATCGCGCCACCGCGGAACGCATCGCGGGCGAATTAGGAATCACAACGGTCTTTGCAGAAGTCCTGCCAGGACAGAAAGCCGACAAAGTGAAGGAATTGCAGTCGCAAGGCAAGCTGGTTGCGATGGTCGGTGACGGTATCAATGATGCGCCCGCCCTGGCGCAAGCCGATGTGGGCATCGCCATTGGCGCTGGCACCGATGTGGCGATGGAAACCGCCGACATCGTGCTGATGAAGTCTGATCCGTTCGACGTGATCGGCGCGATCACATTGAGCCGCGCGACCCTGCGAAAGATGCACCAGAATCTGTGGTGGGCCGCGGGCTACAATACTATTGCTTTCCCCATCGCGGCCGGTTTATTCTATCCAGCTTTTGGATTGATCTTGCGTCCGGAGATTGCAGCCCTCTCCATGTCTGGTTCGTCTCTGCTCGTGGCGGTCAACGCATTGATGTTGAAGAACACAAAGCTGGAGGGCATCAAAGCCAGAAATTAAGTATTCGAATAAAGGAAATATTACGATGACAACCGATATTGGTATTCGCGTTACACTCAAAACTTCTTTCGAGCAGGCTATTCAGAAAACCACCGATGCACTCAAGACAGAAGGCTTTGGCGTGCTGACGCAGATTGACGTGAAGAACACGCTCAAAGAGAAGATCAACGTGGACATTCGCCGCTACGTGATTCTCGGCGCGTGCAACCCAACACTGGCTCACCGCGCCCTCTCAGCCAATCCGGATGTAGGGTTGCTTCTGCCATGCAATGTCACTATCCAGGAGGCGGGCGATGAGATCGCCGTCGCCGCTGTTGACCCGTTGCAGATGCTCGGCGTCCTGAAAGACGATTCCACCGTGCAAGCGGTCGCAGTTGAGGCTAGGGCAAAATTGAAAAGGGTGATCGCGAGTCTCTTATAGACCGGGATTCTGAATGCAGTGCGTCGAAATGATTGGGGTAGCGTTGCAAGTAAATCTTTGATTTTAGAGTTAGGAGAAAAAAGAAGTATGTTCGACTCCAAACGCGTTCTAATTCATGCGGTCGGCCTGACTTTGATTGTCCTCGTGGCTGCGTGCGCCGCGCCCCCAAGCACACAACCCCCGGCATTGACAACGCTGGCAGCCCCGAATCCCTCGCTCCCTGCGGGGGGTGAAGAGATCATACCAACAGCCACACTCGTTGCTAACGTGGCAAACGGGCAGACCCTTGGGCCTACGCCCATGCTGCTCTATCCCCTGGCGATTGAAGCAATGCGCGCCCGCGACTATCCGGGCAGTGACATTACAATTGAACAAGTACTCGAGCCCGGCAGTAACTATCAGCGCTACATCGCCTCATACCAATCCGACGGTCTGAAAATTTACGCGCTCATGACGGTGCCGAACGGCGACAAACCCACGACAGGCTGGCCCGTGATCGTGTTCAATCACGGCTACATTCCACCCGCACAATATCGCACAACCGAGCGCTATGTCGCCTATCAGGATGCGCTGGCGCGGTCCGGGTACATCACGTTCAAATCGGATTATCGCGGGCACGGTACCTCGGAAGGAACGCCAAGTGGGCATTTTGCGCCGGGTTACACAATTGACGTGCTGAACGCAGTCGGCTCGCTCAAGAAATATCCTGACGCCGACGCGAATCGGATAGGCATGTGGGGCCACTCGCTGGGCGGAGAGATTACCCTACGCGCGATGGTCGTCAGTCACGACATCAGGGCGGGCATCATCTGGGCCGGCACCGTGGCCCCGCCTGACGAACAGTTGGGCATGTGGGGAGGCGGGCTACACGGCGGTCCAAGCGCGCCGCGCGAGTTGGTAGATCAATATGGCACACCTGAGGAGAATCCAGAATTCTGGGCTTCGCTGTCGGCGACTTCCTATCTCGGCAACCTGTCGGGACCGGTCCAGTTGCATCATGGCGAAGCGGATCCAGAGGTACCGTTGAACTGGTCGCAGGCGCTGTACGATGCGATCAACCAGGCAGGCAGCGCCGTCGAAATATATACATATCCCGGCAGCGATCACAACATTTCACAGGGGTTTGACCTGGCGATGCAGCGCACGATTGAGTTCTTCGACAAGTACGTGAAAGGGAAATGACGCTCGCATCCCTCTACCTCTGGAATGGTCAAGCCCTCTATCTCGGTCAGTCTGATACGGAGATGCATCGTCATCACGCGCTGATCATCAGCATTGGGATCGATTCCACGTTCAAGGTAAAGGCAGGTTGGCAGTGGAAAACCTATCGGGCTGTGATTACGGCCGCTAGTTGGCCTCACCGGTTCGATGGTCGGGGTGGAACGCAGGTTTTCGTCATCATGGAACCGGAAATGGAGATTGCCCGCAGGCTGAAGCGGAAGTTTCTCGGGAATAAGGCCACAGCCGAGTTGGATTACACGTTGCTCCATCCTCTCGTGAATGAACTCGAAAATATTTCGTCGCCGCTTACCTGCGCGGAGGCGCGCAAATTATTCGATGAGATCATTCTGGCATTGCTGGATAAGGATATGCCAGCCCATGACATGAACCCACATGTTCAGGGGGCATTGGAATTGATTCGAGAGTTGCCCATCAAGAAGGTTTCGCTAAAGATGATCGCAGACAGCGTGTATTTATCACAGAGCCGTTTTGTGACTCTTTTCAAGGAAAATGTTGGGGTCCCGTTTCGCCGTTACCTGATGTGGCAGCGCCTGCTGGAAGCGGTCAAACAGGTGACGAGCGGCGCGTCGCTGACCGAAGCGGCGCACGAGAGCGGCTTTGCGGATTCGGCGCACCTAAGCCGCACCTTCAAGCAGATGTTTGGCATGACGATGGCGGAAGTTTTCAAAAACAGTCAGTTTGTTCAAGTCAATTCGTGCTTGTAGCAATATCATACGCGGTACATTTACACTTCAGTTTGTTCGTATCAAAAAGGAGCAACTATGAAAACCATGACTGTAAATCGCGCCCGCGTTTCCATCGCTGGTTATCCAGAGGTCAGCGCCCGCTTTGAATGGGCAGTGACGTTCGCCGCGCTCTGGATACTGATTGGTCTGTACCTTGACGGTTCAGCGCACGTCAACTTTTCCGAGGCGATTGACAATTTCTTTACGCCCTGGCACGGGATCTTATATAGCGGTCTTGCCGCCTCCATCGCCGTACTGGGAACCGTTTACATGACAAATCTGGTAAAAGGCTACAACTGGCTGAGAGCGCTTCCGCCCGCTTACATGCGTTCCATTCTTGGCGCGGCGATCTTCTTCGCGGCAGGTGTCGCAGACCTCTTCTGGCATGAAGCCTTCGGGTTTGAAGCCGACATCGAGGCCCTGGTCAGCCCATCCCACCTGTCACTGGCAGTCGGCGCCGTGCTGATGATCAGCGGTCCTTTGCGGATGGCATGGGGCGACAACCGTTCGCAGGATACAAAGATGCCCTGGACCGCCGTGCTGTCCATGTTTACTGTGCTGGGAGTCTTTACTTTTTTCACGCAATTTGCGAGCGCATTTGCCGAATCCGACCTCCTCACAAGCGGAATCCCTACAGGGGATACGCACCTTTTGGACAAAGCGCTCATTTCAGGTGTGTTGATTCCCAGTGCCTTATGGATGGTGTTTATCCTCATGGTAATCCTGCGATGGAAACTCCCTGTGGGAAGTCTGACCCTGTTGATCGCAGGCAATTCCGTCTTGATGTTCATGCTCACAATTCTGTCTTCACGTGAGAACTGGCAGGTGTTGATCGCGGCATTGCTCGGCGGAGTCATTGCGGAGGTGTTGCTGCGTGTCCTTCAACCTTCACGGGAACGGGTGAACGCTCTTCGCTGGTTTAGTTTTTTGGTCCCAGCTTCGCTGTTTCTGTTGTATTACCTCTCCCTGATTCTGACAAAAGGAATCTGGTGGAACTCGAACATGTGGCTGGGCATGATCTTCTTCAGCGGAGTGACAGGTCTCGGCTTGAGCTGGCTGGCAGCGCCACCGTACGCGCCGGGAGCGGACAGGTCTCAGGATGCGTGATGGTATTCAAACCATGCATTGAGATATAGCGATCATCAACCTGATTTTACGGAGTGCCGCATAATAGAGTAAGCCTGAAATATGCGTTTTAGCTTACAAAGCAGTCGAAGAAGTTTACTCACGCATGTTCCACATGCGTGAGACAGGCGGCAGAAACCGAGGAGAGAAAAATGAAAAAACATTCCTTTCTATCACACACACCCGAGGAGATGCGCCGACTCTCGAATCTAGGGCACATCGTTGAAGGCGTTCTGTTTGCCATCGTTGGCGTGCTTGCCCTGCTGGGAAATCTCGGCACATTCACCTGGGCCTCGTTAGCATGGTCCATATTGGTTCTTGCCTCTGGCATAGTATTGTTACTCCTGCTCTACCCGCTCCATCCAGTCTCTGAATGGGGACTGATCTGGCGCGATACGCAACAGCGTGAGCACACGATCATCGCTGCGGCAGTTGCAATCGCCGGTGTGGCTGAACTCTTAAGCACCACCATTCCGGCACTCGGATATGCATGGCCCGCGGCCGTTATCCTGATTGGCGGCTTGTTTCTCTTTCACGCGCAGCACGGCACGTCGGAGGCAGCTACTCGGGCTGTGCGGCAGCATCGGGCTTTGGGTATCACGCTCATCCTCGCAGGATTGCTGAACTTCGTTGAGATCGCCAACGGAGGGCGGTTCGCGGCGATCCTGTGGCCCATTGTGCTGCTCGTTGCCGCGGGGCAATTACTGCTTTACGCGAGCCGGTGGGCGCCTATGAAAATGGAACGGAGCATGACGGTCATGTGGGTCATTAATCCCTTTTCCCCATCCTCTTCGCGAGGCTACTGATCAGAGATAAATCAGAATGAGGTCAGAAAAGACATGGCGGTTCACCAGCGACAGACCGCCGTGTTTTTATTTATAAGAGCATGCGCAGTTTTGCCTATGTCCTGAATACGCCGATTAACGCTTGAGGTCTGAGAATGAATGACATATAAGTAAAACAGTGACGTAACATTACACCATCCATGATGAGCCGCGTCGGATAGATAGTATGGAAAGGAGAGCCTATGGTCACAATACAGAAACGCACCAAAAGAAAGGGCAGTAGGATACAGGTGACATTCGCGATGCCCGCGATTGAAGGTTGCGGCTGTCTGTATCTAGTAGGTAAGTTCGACGAGTGGAACGAAAGTGTTTATCGCATGCAATGCGCAGACGATGGCACGTGGTCGCTGACACTCGAACTGGAACCGCGCCGTGAGTATCAATACCGCTTCCGCACTCTCGACGGCGAATGGTTGAACGACCCTACCGCACTTCCCGCGCCCAGCCCATTCAGATCCGAAAACTCAGTCATAAACACATCAGCCGCTTACCCTCGGCTGATCGAAAGGAGTAGTGTGACATGAAAACCTTGCATTTCTGGCCCGTGGCCTGGACCCTGGCGGTCTTCTCCGCGGTGGTCTTCACGCTTGACGTTCTGTTCGGCCTGTTGTTCCCGAACTGGTGGGTGATGCAGAATCTCTATGAGTTTCTACTGCCAGGCTTCACCTTCATCAGTTGGGGCGCGTTCTTCCTCGGCCTGGTGGAAATCTTCGTTGGCGGCTTCCTGACTGCTGTGATCTTTGTCCCGATCTACAACTACTTCATCAGCCGCGAAGCGCCCAAAGTCACACCGACCATGAAGCCGGTCAGCGAACATCATTAGGACAACAACCCTTCCAATACTCCGGTCTCACCCAAATACAGGAATTAGCCAGTACGGCTGCCCTGACACCAGTGGAGTGTATCCGCAAAGAGACTGGAACATTACAACGTGGCGGTTTTCACCCGCCACCATCTCCATAGGCCGCAGGCCTTCCCCTGCGGCCTATGTTCTAAAATGTGGCAGCAGGGCGATGCTCCAAACTCCAAGTACAGCACTCGCGTTCACATCTCACACTTTTACACATGATCCCATTTCTTTACGCTCTGGTTACCTCAGGTGCAACGTTGACTGGCGGCGCGCTCCCGATGTACACCCGCCTGCGTCTCCTCGAACAACGCTACATGGTTGCCTTCGCCGGTGGAGCGATGGTTGCCATCGCGCTGTTCGACCTGATCCCGGAGATGCAAAGCCACAATGCCATAGCACTGCTGGCAGGCTTCTTTATTGTCTATCTGCTGGAAAAACTGGTAATGCTCCATTCCTGCGGCGAAACCGAATGTGAAACTCATGCTATCGGCTGGTCGGCGCTCATCGGCATTGCCGCGGAAAGTCTGATTGACGGTGTGGCGATCGCTGTCGGTTTCCGCGCCGCACCCGCGTTGGGGTTATTGATCGCGCTGGCTGTGTTCGTCCATGAAGTTCCGCGCGGGCTGACGACCACCATCATTATGCAGGAGGCGGGCTACAGCCGTCTCAAGATCTGGGGAGCGCTGGCAGTGGACGCCGGCTTTGCGCCGCTGGGAGTCCTGCTGGCGGGTTTCATCCCTGCCTCAGGCTTCGAATGGCTGATTGGTTTTACTGCGGGCGTCTTTCTCTATGTGGGCGCGAGCGACTTGTTGCCGGATGCGCATCGCCGCTTCAACCTGCGCGTGGTGCTGTCTACTGTGGCCGGCGGCGGGCTGATTCCACTCCAGGGAATCCTGCTGAGTCTGTGAGAGATTTCAGTTGCCATTG
>JRYF01000078.1_pt1 | contig 19449 bp, 17 predicted proteins | sample 235331 | NCBI WGS metagenome assembly JRYF01 (sample SAMN03074217, study PRJNA261475) | activated sludge metagenome | biome: Wastewater Treatment Plant; feature: Wastewater; material: Activated sludge; isolation source: activated biomass of a wastewater treatment plant treating hydrocarbon... ...
CGTATTTCAGGACAAGTCACTGCATATCGGGAGAAAACCTTCCAGTTGGGCATTTTGTGCTTCCGCCAAAATGCCGGATTAGTGCCGGGTTGTGCCGAAGAGGGCGGTTTGCCGGAAATCCTCGTGTCCGTTACTCGCCAAAATATTCGACGTAGATGTTTTCCGTTTCGTACAGTTTGATGCAATGGAGCCGGCATCCTTTGATGTGCGGTTCGAGCTGTTGCCAAAAGAGGATGGCCAAATTTTCGGTAGTGGGCTGCATTCCTTGTGGAATGAAGGGCACGTCGAGGTTCAGGTTGGAGTGGTCCACCACGTCCACGATGGTGGCTTTTATGAGTTTGCTGAGTTCTTTTACGTCCATGACAAAACCTGTCAGGGGGTCGGGTTGACCTTTCACGGTGACGAACAGGTCGTAGTTGTGGCCATGCCAGTTGCGGTTGGCGCACTTGCCGAACATTTCGAGGTTCTTTTCGTCGCTCCAGACATCCACCCAGAGTTTGTGGGCGGCATTGAACCGTTCTCTTCTTGTCAGATAAACCATTTCCGTTATTGCAATTATCGCAGCGGCAGGAAAAGGGGGCAACGTGTTTTCCCTGCACACTTTCCTTTTTCCGGGGCGCAAATGTACAAAAAAGCCGCACGATGCGCAGCAGTTGACTGTGGCACTTATTCGCTCTGTCAACTTCCCCCGATCCACATCGGACATGCAGTGGATTTCATCTAAATATTTGCGGGCTTTTGTCCTTTTCGACCGAACGTTGTACCAACATTTGATTCTTCGGGCGTGTTCCACGTGCTGAAATTCAACAGTGAGTGTTGCCGTTTTATTCCTCGATCCAGAAGTACATGGGCCATATTTTGAGCGAAAACATAAGACAGCGGTTGTTGCGGCTCCTTTCCAACCGGGCTGTTTACCACACCCTCTTTTGGGTGAGCGTGCTGGTCTTGTATTCCATCGTGGATATGTTCTTCACGGGACAAAACTTTGTTTATACCCTGAGCAACAACGTTGTCCGGCTGGTCGTGCTGGGGGCGGCGGTTTATTACAATATTTATTTCCTCATACCCAAGTACCTCGCTTCCAAAAAATTCATGGGCTATGTAGGGTTTCTGCTGCTGGTGGTTTTTATCGTGTCGCCCCTGGAGGCTTTTTTGATTTATGTGAAATCCGATAACATACCAGAGATGCAGGCCAACGTGCTGATGAGCCTCAACTGGTCGTTCATCCCCAATTTTTTCATCCTGAGCACTTCCACAGTGGTCAAAATCACCCTCGACTGGTACAAAAACATCCGGGAGCGCCAGGAACTCGAAACCCAGACCATGCAATCGGAACTGCGCTTCCTGAAATCGCAGATCAACCCGCACTTCCTGTTCAATACCCTCAACAGCCTGTACGCCCTCACCCTGAAAAAATCGGATCAGGCCCCTGAAATCGTGCTCAAGCTCTCCGAGATGATGCGCTACATGCTCTACGAGTGCAACGAGCGATGGGTGGACTTGACCAAGGAAGTGAGTTACATTGGCAACTACCTGGAACTGGAACGCCTGCGGCAAGGCAAACACGTGGACATCAGCTTCGAGGTGCAGGGCAACATCAGCGACCAGAAAATTGCGCCGCTCATGTTCATCCCTTTCATCGAAAACTGCTTCAAACACGGATTGGGCCACCACCTGTCAAAGGGTTTTGTCAACATACGCCTAAATGTGGCGGATAATGAGGTAGATTTGTTCATCGAAAACAGCAAACCGGAGAGCATGCCCAAACCTTTGCACCCCCGCAGCGGCGGCATCGGCCTGGTCAATGTGCGCCGTCGCCTCGAATTGCTATATCCCCAACGCTATACCCTGCACATTGACGATACCCCAAATACTTACACCGTGCATTTGAAATTGACGCTTGAAAGCTAAGGGACGAGACACCAATAAAATGTACATCAATCAACAACCATATCATGATTAACACCATCATCGTTGACGACGAACCTTTGGCACTCGACGTGCTGGAAACCTACATCGAAAAACTGCCCGACCTCAACCTGGTCAAACGCTGCAACAACGCCTTCGAGGCCAATGAAGCGCTCAAGCAGCACGACGTGGACCTGATGTTTCTCGACATCCAGATGCCGCAGTTGACCGGGATTGATTTCGTGAAAACCCTCACCGATCCGCCGCTCGTGATATTCACGACGGCCTATTCCAACTACGCCATCGAGGGCTTTGAACTGAACGCAACGGACTATCTGCTGAAACCCATTTCGCTCGAACGTTTCATGAAGGCAGCCAACAAAGCCGTCGAGCAGATAGAACTAAAGCGCAAGGAAAACGCCCACGACGTACACTTCGGCGATGCCGACGATTTCATTTTCGTGAAAGCCGACAAGAAGTTCGTGAAAGTGAAATTCTCCGAAGTGCTCTACATCGAGGGCCTGAAAGACTACGTGATCATCCGCACGGAAAAGGGCCGCGTCATCACCCTCCAGACCATGAAAAGCCTGGAGGACAAACTGCCCCCCAAACTCTTCCGCCGCATTCACCGCTCCTACATCGTGAACATTGACAAGGTGGAAGCCATACTCGGCCACATGGTGGAGGTGATAGAGAAAGGCCAGGCCAAGCATCTTCCAATAGGGAAAAACTACCGCGACGACCTGCTGGATTTGGTCAACGACAACAGGCTCTGATGTCCTCAAATACCACTCCGCTCGAACAACGCCGCCATCAGGGAACTTTCGACCTGCAAAACATGGGCGACCTGTATCTCCGGGAACAGGGCCGACCGGACGTGCCACATCGCCATGCCTATTTCACGGTGATCCTGATAAAAAAGGCCGTCGGAGAACACGTCGTGGATTACCGGACTTACCCGTTCGGAGCGGAGGAAGTGCATTTCATTGGCCCCGGTCAAATACATCAGGTAAAACTGACCGACCTGCCCGAAGGATGGGTCATCACTTTTACAAAGGGTTTTCTGGTCGAAAACAACATTCCTGAAAGTTTCATCACCAACATCAACCTCTTTCGCCAATACGGCGACGCTCCTCCCCTGAAGGTCGAGGGGGAAACCTTCGGCGTACTCGAACGCATCGTGGGCGAAATGAAGCAAGTTGTTTCCGAGGACCTGCGATACCGCAACAGGGCGCTCGGCTCGCTCCTACAATTGTTCCTCATTTATTGCAGCAACTCCTGCAACCTCGATCCCGCACAATTGGACGAAGAGAAAAACAGCGTTTGCCTGCTCCGGGACTTCAAGGCACTCGTCGAACGCAACTTTGCCCGCTGGCATAAAGTGTCGGACTACACTTCGGAAATTCCTGTATCTTCCAAGCACCTCAGCGAGGTCGTCAAATCACTTACCGGAACAACCGCAAAAACATTGATACAGGATCGCATCACCCTTGAGGCGAAACGGCTTTTATTGCATACAAATTTGACTGTCAAAGAAATAGCTTACGAGCTGGGCTTTGAAGAGCCTTTGCATTTCAGTGGTTTTTTTAAAAAACAAACCGGCACCTCACCCACCGACTTCCGGGCGGCCTGAGCCGCTTTTAACCTCGTTTCCGACATTTTTATATAAATGCCTCCTTTTTTTGTATCGCACCCAGGGTTTATTGTGCCGATCTTTGTACCATCATTTTCACGTGTAAAAAACAGCGTCATGGATAGAAAAAATTTCATCAGGAAAGCGCTTCTCGGCGCAGCGGGCGTAGCAGCCGGTACCTCCATGCTGCAGGCCAAAGATGCCGATGCAAAACCGTCCACCTACGACAAACTGATGGCGGACGTGCCAAAAGACCAAGTTGGATTCAATCATTTACCAAACAAGGAGATTAAAACAATGAAAACGGTATTGCACAAAGCAAGCACCCGGGGCCATGCCAACCATGGTTGGCTGGACTCCCACCACACCTTCAGCTTCGCCAATTACTACAACCCCGAAAGGGTACACTTTGGCGTGCTGCGGGTACTCAACGACGACCGGGTCGCTCCTGGCAGGGGCTTCGGCACCCACCCGCACGACAACATGGAAATCATTTCCATCCCCCTGGAAGGCGACCTCGAACACAAGGACAGCATGGGCAACACTGCCGTCATTCGCGAGGGCGACGTGCAGGTGATGAGTGCCGGCACGGGCATCTATCACAGTGAGTTCAACAAGAACTCCGACAAAGAAGTGAAATTCCTGCAAATATGGGTCTTCCCCAACAAGCGGGGCGTGAAGCCGCGCTACGATCAAATCACCTTGAGCAATAAGGCTTTGAAAAACCAGTTGCTCCAAATCCTGTCCCCCAACCCCGACGACGAAGGCGTTTGGATTCACCAGGACGCATGGTTCCACCTGGGCAACCTCGACAAGGGCCGTACAACCAGCTATCGCATCAAGCGTCCCGGCAATGGTGTCTATGCCTTTGTCCTGGAAGGGGACGTGACCATCGCCGGGCAGAAACTGAACAAAAGGGACGGTTTCGGCATCTGGGACACCGACAAGATCGAAATCACTGCCGACAGCCAGGCCAAACTTTTGCTCATGGATGTTCCTATGGCCGTGAACTGACTTCGCTTATGAGTGTTTAGCCTTTTTTTTTGAAACAAATCCAGTGTTTCCCCCCGTTTGGCTGGCCTGCCATGACCGGCCAAACGGGGGAACGCTTCTTTCTAATTTGATAAAATCCAAAAAAATGACAACCGACACCGCAATCGCAACGACTTGGGCCATTGACACCGCCCATTCAGAAATCCATTTCAAGGTCAAGCACATGATGGTCTCCACTGTTACGGGGGCTTTTACCAGCTTTGAAGGCTCGGTGGAGTCCGAAGACGAGGATTTTGAGGGAGCCGATATCCGCTTCTCCGCCGACGTGGACAGCATCAGCACGAACAATGAACAACGGGATGCACACTTGAAGTCCGACGACTTCTTTAATGCTGCTCAATTCCCGAAACTGACTTTCCAGTCAACTTCTTTTACAAAAAAATCCAACGGTAATTATCTCCTCATCGGAGACATGACCATCAGGGACATCACCAAAAGGGTGGAACTGGATGTGGAGTACAACGGAACGGCCACCGACCCTTACGGCAACACGAAGGCGGGTTTTGAAATCAATGGCAAAATAAGCCGCAAGGAATTTGGCCTGAAGTGGAATGCCGTGACAGAAGCAGGCGGCGTGGTCGTCAGCGACGAGGTACGCCTGGTGCTTAACGTGCAGTTGACGAGGGTGTAACCCGGAAGGAAATGCTAATGCGACTCCCTGGAGGAAATAATCATCTTGCAAATGAGGGCGTGAACGCAAATCACGCCCTCATTCTGTAATATGATGGGTGTCTTCCCGCTAAAATACTGCGCTTTTACTGCCTCCTGAAATTGAAAAAAACGATCTTTGCGCCCTTAGTAAGGGACGAGGCATCAATAAAGTGTACAAGACTGGGTGAGCTATTTTTTCTTGTAAAGAACTTATCAAATCAGTGCATAGCAGCGCTACGGACTTATTTGATAAGTTTTTTAGAAGGAAAAAGAGCCAGCCAGGATGTACACTTTATTGGTGCCTCGTCCCTAAAACATCTTTCTCTATGATAAATACCGTCATCTTCGACTTGGGGGGTGTGCTCATTGACTGGAACCCCGATTACGTTTTCGACCAAGTTTTCGACGATCCCGAACGCAAGCGTTTTTTTTACCAAAATATCTGTACCCACGAGTGGAACGAGGAGCAGGATGCGGGCCGTTCCCTTCAGGAAGCAACCGAGATGCTCGTTGCTGTCCATCCCGAATGGGAGCCTGAAATACGGGCCTACTATGGTCGTTGGCGGGAGATGCTTGGCGGTGCGCTGGAAGAAACGGTCGGCATTTTGGAGAAAATCAAAAATGGAGGTGCTCACCGCCTGTATGCCCTCACCAACTGGTCGGCGGAAACCTTCCCGGTGGCACTCGAACAGTTTCACTTTTTGCACTGGTTCGAGGGGATCGTGGTCAGCGGGGAGGAAAAGACGAGGAAACCCTTTCCCGAATTTTACCACATACTGCTCGACCGGTACAAGGTTGAGCCGACAAGAGCAGTCTTCATTGACGATAACCTTCGCAACGTGGAAGGAGCCATGACACTTGGGATCCATGGCATCCATTTCCAATCACCCGAACAGTTGGCAGCCAGCCTGCGGGAGCGGAACATTCTTTAAAGATAATTGTCGTTGGGGGGAGCCATTTGTTTCTTTCATTTTACCGTTCATGAATCAACTGCAACACGAAACATCGCCCTATCTGCTTCAACATGCCGGCAACCCCGTCAATTGGTATGCCTGGAAGCCGGAAGCATTTGAAAAAGCAAAAAAAGAGGACAAGCCCATCTTGGTCAGCATCGGCTACTCGACCTGCCACTGGTGCCATGTGATGGAGCGGGAGAGTTTTGAGGACGAGGAGGTTGCCACGTTCATGAACGACCACTTTGTTTGCATCAAAGTTGACAGGGAGGAGCGGCCCGATGTGGATCAAATATACATGGAGGCCTGCCAGGTATTGACGGGCGGCGGCGGTTGGCCGCTCAATTGTTTCCTGACCCCCGACGGGCGGCCTTTCCATGCGGGGACTTACTACCCCCCGATGCCTGCCTACAACCGCCCTTCCTGGCTGCAAGTGCTGATGAAAATTTCCCATGCCTACCAAAACCAGCGGCAAACGGTGGAAGACCAGGCCGACCGCCTTACCGAAATCATAGAAAATTCCGGCAAGACCTTTACCGGCAATCCACCCGTGCTCACCGACGGGGAGCAGCCCTCCTTTGGCCCCACCCTGGCGCAGGGGATGTTTGCAGCCCTGGAAAAACAGTTTGATACCCGGTACGGAGGCTTTGGCGGAGCGCCAAAGTTTCCCGGTTCCATGTCGCTTGAATTTTTGCTGGCCTACCATTTTTACACAGGTGAAAAGGCGGCCCTTGATCACGTCGCCCTTTCGCTCGACCGCATGATCATGGGCGGCATTTACGATCAAATCGGCGGAGGGTTCGCACGCTACTCGACCGATGTAGCGTGGCTGGTTCCTCATTTTGAAAAAATGCTCTACGACAATGCCCTGCTCGTCGGGCTGCTGTCGGATGCCTACAAAACGACCGGAAACGAACTTTATCGCAACACCATAGTGGAGACCCTCGAATGGGTGCGCCGGGAAATGACCGGCAGCGATGGTGGTTTTTTTTCGGCACTGGATGCTGACTCCGAAGGAGAGGAAGGTAAATTTTATGTCTGGGACAAGGCAGCAGTGGACGGTATCTTGGGCAAGGATGCCGCTATCTTCTGCGAGTTTTACGATGTGACCGAAAAAGGTAACTGGGAAGGCAAGAACATCCTGTGGCGCAGAAAGTCGCTCGAATCGTTTGCCCAGGAGAAGGGCATGTCGGCGCACGAACTGGCAAACCGGTTGGGACAGGCTCGACAGCAACTTTTTGAAGAAAGAGAAAAGCGCATCCGGCCCGGCCTCGACGACAAGGTCATGCTCGACTGGAATGCGCTGATGTGTTCGGCCTACGCCAAAGCCTATTCCGCTCTGGGCGATGAAGCATATAAAAAAGCAGCCGTTGACAACCTGGCATTTTTGCTCAAAAACATGGCACGGCCTGATGGCGAAGGGCTTTACCATACCTATAAGGCAGGCAAGGCCCAATACGATGCCTTCCTCGACGATTACGCTTTCCTGATAGAGGCCATGCTGGATGTGGCCGAAATCACGGGGAATCCCGAATACATTTTGCAATCTGGCCGATACATCGAATTTGTTTTGGAAAACTTCTTTGATGTCACGGATAAAATGTTCTATTTTACGTCTGCAAAACAAAAAGATGTGTTGCTTCGCAAAAAAGACCTCTACGATTCGGCCACCCCTTCGGGCAACTCCACGATGGTGCGCAATCTCCAGCGAGCAGGCATCCTGCTCGGCAGGGAAGATTGGCGACATCTGGCAGGCCAAAGCCTGTTGGTGATGCGGGACGCAATCGTGCGCTACCCTGGTTCGTTTGCACGTTGGGCCAATTCCTTGCTGGGCGAGGTCTTTGGCATTCCTGAGATTGCAGTTGTCGGCAGCCAGGCAGCCGGGCTTGCTGCTTCCGTGAACCGGGAATACTTGCCGCAAAAAGCGTTGATGTCCTCCGAGGTTCCCGATGACAGCTACCCTCTTTTAGAAGGAAAAACCAGCGACGACGACACATATATATACATATGCCGAAACTACGCTTGTCAGGCCCCCGTGCGAACAATCGAAGCCTTCAGGCAGTCCGTGCGTCACAGATAACGAACTCCGCAGGGGCTATTCGCCTGATTGGCAAACTTTTTCGATGTTAATAAATGCGGCAGCCTTCAGTTTTCGTCCATTGTTTAAAACCAAAGCGTCCATGAAAAACTTTTTTACAGTTCTGGCCATTGCGATAGCGAGCACGGTTCATGCCCAACAACCCGCTCAATACAGCATGTACATGCTGAACAAGTTCGCATTCAACCCGGCGTATGCGGGCATGGACAATTCGCTCAGCATGACCGGTGTCTATCGAAAACAATGGAGCGGGCTGGTGGGCAGCCCTGAAGGCCAAAATTTCAATGCGCATCTGCCGCTTTATATGACAGGCGGCGGTGTTGGGCTAAGTTTCGAAAACGAGTCCATCGGTTCATGGAAACAAGCCTCGTTCATGTTGGCGTACAGCCAACAGGTACAAGTAGGCAAATCCGGCATATTGTCAATGGGGCTGAGCGCTGGGTTGGTGCAACGGCAGTTGGACGGTTCGAAAGTGAGGACACCGGGCACCGTCTTCGTGGACGAAGGTCCTCCCACGAGTCACAACGACCCGATATTGAGCATCGCCATGGAAAGTGGGTTAGGCCCAACTGTGAACGCCGGGCTTTTTTACCAGGGCGAAAAATTGGAGGCCGGGCTTTCGGCAGTGAATTTGCTGGAAAATGAATTGGACTTGTCCATTTTGAAATACAAACAACAGCGGAGCTACTTCCTATACCTGGGCTATGCCATAGACATGGGGAAAAGTTTGACGCTGCACCCCTCGGTTTTGGCAAAATCTGACGTGCGGCAAACACAAATTGATTTTTCCCTCATGGCCCGTTACAACGAAAATATTTTTGTGGGCGGTTCGTTTAGGGGATACCATTCCGAAAGCAGGGATGCCATCGCCCTTTTCGGTGGATTCAAACTGAGCGAAAGAATCACGGCGGGCTTGTCCTACGATTTGGGCATGTCCGAGTTGAAATCGGTCAACAGCGGCTCTTACGAGTTGTTTTTGAACTACAACCTGGGCAGGCCAATCGGACAGGGAAGGCCTCCCATCATCATCTACAACCCGCGCTCGCTGTAATGGGCGGCGGGCAAGGCCGGGAAACACATCGCTTCAACCCTCTTTGGAATCAAAGTCTTTGCGTTTGCATCAGAACGATTACATTTGCTTCTGCTACCCCATCGGCGTTTTTTTTTCAACATCATTGTACCCGACAGGAGGACATCACAGAACCAACAGATGTCGGGTAGCAATTACACTGGCATCTCCCTCCATTCCGAAAAGCCCGCACTGACCAGAAAAGCAAGACAATAAAAAATTGGCGAAAACGCACTAAGCAAGAAACAATAGGCGTTTGGTGTTGCGCAAAATGTTAATTTTGCCCGCCAATCGGCAGAAAAGAGAACTTGCCCTTTTTTTTAAAAGGTAAAACTCTATTTTTACGGCTCTTTTTTCACTAAGAAGGAAAACTCGGGTGTTTAAAATGAAAGAACTACTAAAAACTTCGTTTGCGCTGCTTGTAATAGCAGCGTTCTTGACTTCATGCGGCAGCAAGCAAAGCGGCCAGCTCATCGGTGTACAGAAGCGTCCCAGTTGGAAGGGGATCAACCCCTACGGCATGGTTTACATTCCCTCCGGAACGCTCCATATCGGGCCGAGCGATCAAGACATTACCAACACGTTTGTTCAAAGGCCCAAATCCATCTCCATACAAGGTTTCTATATGGACGACACGGAGATCACGAACAATGAATATCGCCAGTTCGTCTATTGGGTGAAAGACTCCCTTGCACATGTTTACCTCGACCACTTCATCGAAGATGAAGAAAGTGGTCAGGAACGCATTGACTGGGATTATGACATAGATTGGACTGACGAAACCCTTGCGGATTTGTTTTACCAGGGCGACGACCGCTTTGCCGGCAGGAAAGAACTCGACGTGAGCAAGCTCGAGTTCGAATACGAGTGGTACGATTGGCAAGGTGCTGCTCACGATCACGGAAAATCTCCGCGCACCTCTTTCATCAAGCGCAAAAAAATTAACGTTTATCCCGATACGCTGGTGTGGATACGCGACTTCGCTTATTCCTACAATGAGCCGATGACCCGGAACTATTTCTGGCATCCGGCTTTTGATGACTACCCAGCAGTGGGCGTTAACTGGCACATGGCCACAGCATTCTGCTACTGGCGTACCAAATTGTGGGATTCCTATCAGTCTGTTCGCAACGACGGAGTCAACTCTGAAGACTTCCGCCTACCTACCGAGCATGAGTGGGAATACGCAGCAAGGGGTGGCCACGAACACGCTCCGTATCCTTGGGGCGGTTACTACCTGCGCAATGCAAAAGGTTGCTTGTTGGCCAACTTCAAGCCGGGCCGTGGCAACTATCCCGAAGATGGTGGCCTTTACACCGTGAAAGCCGATGCTTACTTCCCCAACGATTACGGCCTCTACAACATGGCAGGCAACGTAGCCGAGTGGACTTCCTCCGCTTACTATGAAAATGCCTACTCCTTCCTCCATGACCTCAACCCGGATATCCGCTTTGATGCCAAAGATGACGACCCCGAAGCATACAAGCGCAAAGTCATTCGCGGTGGCTCCTGGAAAGACATTGCTTGGTTCCTCCAAACGGGCAACCGCGACTGGGAATTTCAGGATACGACCAAGTCGTACATCGGTTTCCGCTGTGCTTTGACCTTCTTGGGCCGCTCCATCAACGATTTTTAATAAAAATTGCTGAAAAATATAGAAAAAAGAAAAGGATAGTAAGCCCAACTTACTATCCTTTTCTTTTATTTTCGCGCCGCAAAAAATTGCTCTTGTCAAGCAAGTGCAAAAAAAATCTTCCTCTTTTTGAAATGCCGCGTTACTTTTTTGAACAACAGCATTATCTGAAAGGGAAATTCAATCCCACATCCTTATTTATTAGCTAACCTTTTTTAAAACGTCTAACAATGAGTTTCTTAAAGACAAAAGGATTCAAGTACATTAAGAATTTGTTCATTGGTGTCGGTGCTTCCGTCGTTCTTCTCGGTGCTTTGTTCAAATTGGAAAGTTGGGAAGGAGCAAGCGAAATGCTTATCATTGGTTTGTCCGTTGAAGCTTTCATCTTCCTCTTTTTGGGTTTGATTGGCCCGGAACCCGATTACTACTGGGACAAACTTTACCCTGGACTCTCTGACTATCACTCCAACATCGCGCCCTTGACCGCTGGCGAACAGCAAGACTATGGCACACCGCTTCATGGCGATGTCATCGAGGCCCAATTGGGCGGCATGTTGACCGAATTGCAGTCCATGTCGAAAAATCTCTCCTCGCTGAAGGCTTTGCAAGAAGTTGACTTCTCCGGAACGACCGAGCAGATCAAAACCATGAACAACTTCTATTCAAAACTCAACGAAGCTATGGCCGACCTCAGCGATTCGCTTGAGGATACCAAGGCCTATAAATCGCAGATATCCAGTCTGAACAGCAACCTCGCCGGCCTCAACAATGTGTACGGTGGCCTCTTGAATGCCATGGCTCCTTTCAGCCCACAACGCTAAGGAATAGTTGAAAAAGCAATTGGTTATGGTTCGTAAAACCTTCTTTGCAAAGGAGGCCAATCAACTAAATAGCCGGTGTATTTTTCAATATCCCCCATTCGGGCTTTTTGAAAGAGCATTTTTACTTAATTGTTTAACTAAAAAATAAAAGCACATGTCCATTCCAAAGGAACCGCGGCAGTTGATGATTAACCTGATGTACTTGGTGCTTACGGCATTGCTTGCCCTGAACATTTCAGCGGAAGTGATGAATGCCTTCTTCTCGCTGGACAAGGGTCTTAAAAACAGCAACGANNCGTTGATTCCACCAACGAGCAGATACTCACGAGCATCAACAAGCAGGCTGACGCATATAGAAATGAGCGGAACGAAAAATTCCGCAAAGCTGCACAAGAAGCGGATCAGATTACAAAAGATTTTTCGGCCTATGTCGCCGATGTCTGGACCCAACTTTTCAACGCTGCCGGCGGCCCCAGCGATAAGGATCCGAGCAAGCCCAAAAGGGAGAAAGACAAGGACGTGACCACTCGCTTGTTGGTACTCGGGCCAGAGGGCAACCCGGACAACGCACTCGGTCCCAAGTTGGAGAAGCAAATACAAGAAACGAGGGATAAACTTCTCGCTCTTGTTGACAACGACCCAGCTATCGCCGGTTCGATGCCCTTGAAAGTAGAAGAAGAGTGGAAAAATTCAAAAGACAAAAACAGTTGGACAGATTGGAAATTCCGCCAGATGCCCGTCGCTGCTGTTTTTCCGCTTTTGACAAAAATCCAATCCGATGCCAAGGCATCTTCTACGACCGTCCTCAACCACCTTTTCAAACAGGTCAGTGGTGAAGACATCAAGTTCGATGCTTTCGAGCCTGTCATTTCTGCACCTAAAGGTTACATCATCAAAGGTGAAAAATACTCTGCCGATGTATTCCTCAGCGCTTATAGCACCTCTGCGAGCGGCAATACCCGTATCAGCGTGAACGGTGCGAGCCTGCCCGTAAAAGAAGGTAAGGCCACTTATGAGACTTCCGGCAGCAAGTTGGGCGAGAACAAATTCAGCGTGAAAATTGACGTGGTCAACCCGCTCACCAACGAAACGAAGTCTTATTCCAAAGAATTCAGTTTTGAAGTAGGCGAGCGTTCGGTTGCCATCTCCGCCGATAAAATGAACGTATTTTATATCGGTGTGGACAACCCGATCTCCGTTTCTGCTGCGGGAATTTCCAGTAACCTGCTAAAGGTCGGCATCAACGGTGGCGGTGGCCAACTTTCCCAAACGGGGAGCAATACATGGACCGTGCGCGTGAGCCAACCCACCGACGACTGCAAGATTACCGTCAGCGGCGGTGAAATGAATGCCAGCAAGCAGTTCCGCGTCAAGCGTATTCCCGACCCGGTCGCCAAATTGGGCAACAAACCCGACGGCGAAATGGGCAACGGTGAGTTCAAGGTACAGCGGGGCCTCATCGCTTGGCTCGAAAACTTCGACTTCGATGCCAAGTGCGATATCCAGGGTTTCAATATCGTGAAAGTTTCCAAACGGGAAGACCCTGTCGAGGCCGTGAACGCCGGCGGTTCTTTCAGCGACAAGGCGCTAAGCCTCGTGCAGTCAGCAAAACCAGGCGACACCTACTACCTCGAAAACGTGAAAGCGAGGTGCCCTGGCGACCAGGCTGGACGCAAAATCAATTCGCTGGTGTTCAGAATAAAATAAAATCTTCCGAAAAAATACTAACTGCCGGACATTATCAGTTTCTTTACCCGGCAGTTAGATTTTTTTTCATTTAGAAAAACTTTTGAGAAACATGAAATTCGCTTTGAAACTGTTCGGTACAGCCTTTTTGTTGGCGCTCTGCAACCTTGCCTTCGCCCAGCAACCTGGCAACATCCTCACCGAATCCAGCGATCCGAACGCAGGCAAGCCACTCGACGACATCGTTGACAAACGCATTACCGCCGAAAAGCGCCTGTTGCCTTACGATCACGTCAGGGAGGCCGATATCTTTTGGGAAAAACGCATCTGGCGCGTTATTGACATCCGGGAAAAAATGAACCTTCCTTTCGCATATCCCGAAAGGCCGTTCTTCTCTATCCTGATGGATGCTGCCACCACCGGCGAAATCAAAGTGTATAGCACCGAGGACGATAAATTCTCCTCCTTGCTAACGCCCGATGAAGTAGCCTCGATGGGAGCAACCATTGACACCGTCATCACCTTTGACCCGGAGACTTATGAAGAGCAGCTCCAAGTGGTGCGCAACGATCTCAACCCCGAAGATGTCAAGCGCTTCCGTCTCAAAGAAGTTTGGTTCTTCGACGAAGAAACCTCTACGCTTCAGGTACGCATCCTCGGCATCGCACCGCTCATTGACGTGAAAGACGAAAACGGAAACTTCCGTTACGAAAAACCCATGTTCTGGGTTTATTACCCGGCGGCCCGCGAAATCCTGTCCAGGGAAAGAGTCTTCAACGTGGGCAACGATGCCAGCCCGATTACTTGGGAAGACCTGCTCGAAATGCGTTTCTTCTCCAGTTATATCTACAAAGAGTCCAACGTGCGGGACCGCCGCCTGCTGGACTATCTCAGCGGCATAGACCTCTTGCTGGAGGCTGAAAAAATCAAACAGGAAATCTTCAACTTCGAGCACGACCTCTGGTCGTACTGATCCAAAGCAAGAAAGTTTTCATAAAAAGGGTTCAAACTCGTACAGGGTTTGAACCCTTTTCATTTTGGCTTGTACCGATAGTGTTTGAAACGCTTGACATTGCTCCATGCACCAGGCAGTTCGGTATTATCCCCGTATGGCAACACGAACAGAAAATAAACTCTCCTTTCGGCAACAGTTTTCGGCCCTGGGCAACTTGCCCCGTTTTTTCAAAATGATTTGGGAAACAAGCCGATCCATGACCCTGGGCAATCTCCTGCTCCGCTTGGTGCAATCCGCTGTGCCCCTGTTGATGCTGTATGTCGGCAAGGAAATCATTGACGAAGTGATAGCCCTCATCGGGGGGGAGGGCGACCAAACACGGCTGTGGCTGCTCGTCGGGCTGGAATTTGGGCTGGCCATTGGCTCTGACCTGATGAACAGGGGAATCACCCTGCTCGATAGTCTTTTGGGCGATCTCCTGTCCAACAGGTCTTCCGAAGAACTGATCCGCCACGCAGCAACGCTCGACCTCTACCAATTCGAGGATGCCGCTTTTTATGACAAACTGGAAAGGGCAAGGCGACAGACCACCGGACGAACGGCTCTCATGTCCCAAACTCTCTCGCAATTGCAGGATACCATCACCATCCTGCTCCTCGGGGCTGGCCTGGTAGTGTTCAACCCCTGGCTCATCCTCATCCTTGTGGTGGCCGTCATTCCTTCTTTTTTGGGGGAAACGCATTTCAACCAGCGCACTTATTCGCTCACCACTGGCTGGACACCTGAGCGCCGGGAATTGGACTATCTCCGCTACATAGGTGCCAGTGACGAAACGGCCAAGGAAGTTAAAATTTTTGATCTGGCCGAGTTCATTGCAAACCGTTTCAGCAAACTCTCCCACAGGTATTACCTCGCCAACCGCAACCTCGCCATTAGCAGGGCAGGCTGGGGAAGTTTGCTTTCGGCCGTCGGAACCCTGGCCTACTATGGAGCCTACGTTTTTATCCTCATTCAGACCATAGGTGGCCTGATCACCATCGGGACGCTGACTTTCCTGGCAGGCTCCTTCAACCGGATGCAGGGAATGCTCCAGGGGATCATGAACCGTTTTTCCCGCATCGCCGAACAGGCCCTCTATCTCCAGGATTTGTTTGATTTTTTTGAAATAAAACCCCAAATCGTATCAAGGCCCGACCCGGCACCTTTCCCTGTTCCCATTCGGCAGGGTTTTACTTTTGAAAACGTGAGCTTCAAATATCCCGGCAGCGAGAAATGGGCCGTGCGCAACCTGTCGTTTCACCTGAAAGCAGGGGAAAAGCTGGCCCTCGTTGGCGAAAACGGCGCAGGTAAAACGACCCTCGTGAAACTGCTGGCCCGCCTTTACGAACCGACCGAAGGCCGCATCCTGCTCGATGGCATAGACATCAGGGATTATGGCTTGAAAGCATTGCGAAACAACATCGGCATCATCTTTCAGGATTATATACGCTTCCAATTGAAGGCTTCCGAGAACATTGCCATCGGCAATATCGGCCAATTGGGCGACATGGAAATCATAGAAGACGCAGCCCGGAAAAGCCTTGCCGATACAGTAGTGGAAGGTCTTCCCAAAAAGTACCAGCAGGTACTCGGTAAACGTTTTGCCGGGGGCATCGAACTGTCGGGCGGCCAATGGCAAAAAGTAGCGCTTGCCCGTGCCTATATGCGCGAAGCGCAACTCCTCATTCTCGACGAACCGACCTCTGCGCTGGATGCAAGGGCAGAACACGAGGTGTTCGTCCGATTCTCTGAATTGATCGAGGGCAAGACAGCCGTGCTCATTTCCCACCGCTTTTCCACCGTGCGCATGGCCGACCGGATTTTGTTCCTGGAGAATGGCCAAAAAGTGGAACTTGGCAGCCACGAAGAACTGCTTGCGCAGGGTGGCCAATACGCCGAATTGTTCCGCCTGCAGGCCAAAGGGTATCTGTGAAGCCTCATTTCACGTGCCCCAATCCCCGCATCAGTTCTTCCATGTTGGCTTCACTGACGGGAATTTCCCGCTCGCCGATGCTGATTTGATGGCCCCGTATGGATTCTACCTTTTCCAGATTGACGATATAGGATTTGTGGACCCGCATGAAGTTCCCGGTCAGCAGTTTTTCCTCCAGGCCCTTGAGCGTGGCTTTGGTGAGGACGGGCTTGCGGGCAGTTGTCAGGAATATTTTCACGTAGTCTTTCATCCCTTCGATGTGGGTAATTTCATCCACCATGATTTTAACGAGGGAATACTCCACGTTTACAAAAAAATGGCCGGGGGTGGCGTGAGAGGTCGGAGGAGGAGGGGTCGGTGGCGCGGATTGCGCCTTTTGCCAAACATCCAGTGCCTTGAACACAGCCTTGTTGAAACGCTCCTGGCTCACGGGTTTCATCAGGTAGTCCACCACGTCGAGATCGTAGCTTTCGACGGCGTAGTTGGCATAAGCAGTGACGAAAATGACCATCGGGCGGTTCCTGAGTCCTGCCAGGAAACGGGTTCCCAACATGCCGGGCATCTGTATATCGAGGAACATGAGGTCAACGGGCTGATTTTGCAGCAGTTCAATGGCCTCAAAGGCATTTTTGCAGGTGCCTGCCAACTCGAGAAAGGGGATTTGCCGGATGTTTTCCTCCAGCAGTTTCCTGGCGAGCGGTTCGTCGTCCACGGCGATACAGCGGAGTTTTTGCATGGCTCATTGTTTTTCGTTGAAATGCAGGTCCAAATCTACGACAAACCAGCCGTCGTTTTCAGCAATTGAGAGGGTATGGGATTCGGGATGGAGCAGTTCCAGCCGTCGTTTTACGTTCCGCAGTCCGATACCGGAACTGTTGTCCCTTTCAGCCTGCGTTTCTGGTGTTATTTTGTTTTTTGCCGAAAAATGCAACCCCTTTTCACCTATGGCAAGCGAGATGTCAATTACCGGCGCATCCACCATACCCACGCCATGTTTGAAGGCATTTTCAACAAAAGGAATGAGCAACATGGGTTCGATGAACAACGAGCCGGGGTCGCCCTCTATCCGTAGCCGGATGTCCACGTCCTCCCCAAAGCGTATTTCCTGCAATTCGATGTAATTTTTCAAATATTCCACCTCCATTTGGAGCGGCACCTGTGCCACGTCCGACTCATACAACATATAACGCATCAATTCCGACAATCGAATGGTCACGGGTTCTGCCTGTGCCGATCCGGTGCGGATGAGGTAAACGATGCTGTTGAGGATGTTGAAGATGAAATGGGGGCTGATCTGGGAGCGAAGGAAGGAAAGTTCAGAACGCAGGCGTTCCTGTTGCTCTTCTTGGCGTTCCTTTTCCTGGCGAAGCAAATAGAGAATGAAACCATAGCCAGTTGATATGGCCGTGAGGAACACAACGGGCACGACTGCCCAAAACACGTCCCAGTGCCGCCGCACCAAATCGGCTGGTATCAGCCATTCTTTCAATACCAGATGCAAGGCAGAGAATGAAATGATCAAGCCCAACAGCGCCAGCAAATAACCCGGCAGGCCCCGCCGCCTGAATACTTTCGGGATCAACCACTCGCTGTTCAGCAGGAACAGCGGGATGTTGGTCCATACAATGGGGAAAATGGCCCAATAGAACCGACGGAAATGCTCGTTGTCACCGGCATTGATGATCGGGAAAAATATCCAGACCGTCCAAAAGACGAGATGGAAAAGCCAACGGAACAGTTTGTCGGTGGAGATGAAGTAGTTGAATATTTTCACGACAGACATTGATTACCGCAAAGATAAACCCGTTGAAACTGCCGCATCTTATATGAAGACGAAACCGAAACTTCCGGCGATGTAGCCAGTGATTTGAAGGACGTGCCACCATTGGAAATACACTTGTGAACGGGGCCTTACCGCTCGAAGTCCATTGTTTCTTTACCGACTTTTTTCCATTCTGCAATCAGTAAAAGGCCAAGTATGGTGATAAGCCCATTGAGGGCCAGGTTGAGGAACCCGAAATCGAAGTGCAGATGGTTTTTTGATAAATCCACCATGAGCCAGGTGAGCACGGGAGCCAAAAGGCATACCGGGATGACCCACTTGTCCTTGATGCGCAGGCGGGTGAACATGCCAAAGGTGAAAAGGCCCAACAAAGGGCCATAAGTGTAACCTGCCGCTTTGAAAAGTTCGTTGATCACGGCATCGTTGTTCATGATTTTGAAAATCAAGATGGTGAATGCCAGCACCAGCGAAAAACCGACGTGTACCCAACGGCGGGCACGCCGTTTTTCGGCTTCCGTTTTTTCGCTGTTTTCATGGTTCAAAAAATCCACGCAAAAGGAGGTCGTCAGGGCCGTGAGCGATGAATCGGCACTGGAGTAGGCTGCTGCCGTCAGGCCGATCATGAAAATGAGGCCCACAGCGGCGGGCAGGTGGTGCAATGTTATTTCGGGGTAAAGGTAGTCCGACTTGGACGGCAGTTCCATCCCAATATGCGCCGCATAGATGTACAGCAGCGCACCCAGCGCAAGGAATACGAGGTTGGTGAAAAACAGGATGACAGAAAACGTGAACATGTTCTTCTGCGCATCCCGGATATTGGGGCAGGCGAGGTTTTTCTGCATCATGTCCTGATCGAGGCCGGTCATGACGATGGTGATGAGTGCTCCACTGAAAAACTGCTTGAAAAAATTGTTGGGATCGCCCCACCCTCCCTCGAAAAAGAAAACTTTNGTCCCGCACGGCGGCCAAGAGGCTGCCGAGGTCTTCGCCCATGGCGTTGCTTATATACACTATGGTCGCAATGACGGCAGCAACAAAAAACATCGTCTGTACAGTATCCGTCCAGACGATGGTTTTCAGGCCCCCTTTGAATGTATAGACCCAAATCAACAGGATGGTGGCGAATACCGTGACCTCAAACGGCACGTTGAACGGCGGCAACCCCAGCACGAACCTATCCAAAACCATGGCCACCAGGAACAACCTGAAAGATGACCCTATGACCCGCGACAAC
>JRYF01002247.1_pt1 | contig 19445 bp, 16 predicted proteins | sample 235331 | NCBI WGS metagenome assembly JRYF01 (sample SAMN03074217, study PRJNA261475) | activated sludge metagenome | biome: Wastewater Treatment Plant; feature: Wastewater; material: Activated sludge; isolation source: activated biomass of a wastewater treatment plant treating hydrocarbon... ...
GCCCTGAGATGATCACAACTTCAGCGCTCTTTTTTGGGGGTTATTTCGATTACCCGAATAAATGATTTATGCACTGGGCTTTACTGTAATCTGTGTTTTCCTTTTTTTAAAGTATTCCAATATTTCTTCTTTAGTCATTTTGGATAACTTCTCGCTTAATCGTTCTCGCTGTTGACGCATAAATTTTACAGCGTCAAACCCGCCTGCCGGACGGGCAGGTGTTTTTTCAGTCGTCTTCGTATTTTTCAAATTCTCTTGGTGAACGAATCTCTAATTGTTTGTAACCATTTTTAATATTGATTGAGTTATAACCCCTAATTCTCTCAATGTTCACGATGTGTTTGAAGTTCCAACTTACCATAAAGTCAGCACGGTTAACGGTCGCTAAAGCAATATGTAAACAGTCAGCAAAACTTGTTTGTACTATTACTTTTTCAGGTGCACTTTCAAGTTCTTCCTGTGTAACTGTCGAGTAGAGAATTAGAAATTCACCTGCCTTAATCCTGTCAAACAGAGGTATTGTATGCGCTTTGAATTCTTCGTCAAAGTTTCCACCGAAAACTGAAGTATCTATGTAAATTCTTTGTTTCACATTTCTCTCGTCTTATCGTTACCAAATTTACTATTTTTCATTGGTCAGCTTGTTTCATAAAAGTGGTTTTTTAACCTTTTGAATAACCAACGTTATTTGCCCGCCAATCTAAGTCGACTAAACAGCCCAAAAATTGGTGTATATGCGCTACTCTTCAGCGGGTTATTTTTTTCTTATTCAAATTTATATTTTTCTGCATAAATCATCATAGGGACTCCTGATCCATTACAAGTTATATGCACTCATATATGTTTCGTTCAGCTACAAATCCTCGAGTTATTCCTTGACCTTCCTACACAATCATTAATGAATTTACAGGCAATAGTTTCGCATTAGAACTAGCCATTCCAAATTCAGTTATCTTACTTTAGGAGTCAAACATTTCTCTTTTATGCTTGCACAAAACCACTCATACGAAGGGCAAACCCACTTTTATCAAAATTATTCTTCCACAATAGTATAAAGTACCCCCATACGGTGAAGAAATTGATACATTTGGATGATCTCCATCGCTTTCATATCAATCGTGGAAAGTACAACCTGGAGATATTGAATCTCCCGGTTATTGACTAAAAAAACAGAACTTTCACCCAAAGAAAATTTTTGAATTTCTGCCCTGTATAATCGTTCACTATCCCTTTGCATTTGTTCAAAAAGATTCATTTGCTCAGAAATATTATTAACGGCAAAAAGTGCAGCCTCTAATTGATTCTCAAGCGCATTGATCACATTATTTAATTCCAACCTGTTTTGCTGTTGTTGAACTTTGATTTGTTCTACCCTACCTTTGGCTGTTCTGAACCACAACGGCATTTGAAATCGAAAACCATATTGATGATTATCATTTAACCATGGCTGGGATACAAAACTCATTTGGGGATTGAAAAGTAAATTGGCGTGGATATCCAGCCTGGGTTTGAGTTGCTCTTTTTCAAGCGTTTCATATACAGTCAATTGCTGCCATGCATTATTGATATCCTTGACTATTGGGTGTATTGATAATTTTTGTTTGTACTGAAGACGATCAGCATGGACAGTATACATTCGGTACGCTTGTGCATTTTCCCATATTTCAAATTCTTCCACATCTGAATAAGAGGAAGGAATTTGAGGATTCTCCCATAAAAACTCTTGTAATTTACGCCGTATCAGGTTTACATTTAACTGCATCGCCTGATATTGTAAACGTATCCGGTTATTTTGAAGAAAAGCTTCCAGGGTATCAATGGCAGGGATTTCTCCTTGCTCAAAGGATCTTTTCATTCCTTCTAATACCGCGTCATTGTTGGCAAGAACTTCTTCAAGAATCTTTAATTTGTTCAATGATGCTGTCCACTCCCAATACACCTGAAGTGCATCTAACAAGAGATCATTGAGAAGCATTTGATATTGCAATTCCTGTCCTTCCAAATACAATTGCGCAACCTGTAACCGGGCTCTTCGATCGTCCATCCGTCTTCCCTGGAGTAAAGGCAGGCTAATTCCAGCATATCCTTGACCGGTAACGCCAGAAATGTTCTCAGGATTTAAATTCAGACCAGAATTTGCATCAAATCCAGCATGAACATTCATCCCCAAAGGCGCCAAAGGCTGATCAACAAAAACATAGGATTTATTATAGTACAATTTCTCATCAAAGTGCTTGCTTGCATAGCCCCCGCCTATAACTGGATCAAATAATCCTCTGGCAGATCTGATCTCCTCTTCACCATACCTGATTTGCATCCTGCCACTTTCCAATACAGGATGATTTTGCTTCAATTGCCTTATAAATTTAAGTTCATCGAAAGGAAGACTTTGTGCAAATGATGAGATGCATCCATAAGACAAGCAAACCATTATCCAAAGAAACCTGATCATATCATTTTACTTTTCTTAAAGGCTCCTTAGTCTTTACAGGATAATTAGGTTTTTCGACATTCTCATAAAAATTAGGGGGAAACCCATTCAATTGCCTCCATATTTCAAACCATACCGGAACATCATTTAATAAAGCAAATCCTTTGGCCCCAGATCCGACTCTTAGCAACTCAGGCCAATCTCTGTCTTCAGGATCTGGCCCTACCAGGATTCGAAAAAGATTATTATTATCTGCGAAATTATCAATGGCTATGATTGACCCCCCAAAAGTACCAAAAGATATCTGAGGCCACCCTGAAAATACAAAAGCAGGCCATCCATCAAATATAAATCGAACGTGATTCCCCCTTCGTAAAAGAGGTAAATCAATAGGCCGCACATACATTTCTACTGCCAATTCATAATCCGAAGGCATGATGCTCAATAAAGGCTCCCCCTCTTTGATGTTCTCACCTACTCCGGTTTTTAAAGCCCTTGTTATATAGCCATTCTGCGGTGCTGTAATATATCTGTATTGTGTTCGCATTTCGATATTTACATAAATATTCTCCATTCTTTGCAAATCGGCTTCAGTATCAAATTTATTTGTAATCGCAGCAAAAAGTGTGGCATTGGTGCTGGCAATTTTTTCATTGAACTCAAATTGGACGGCAGTCAATTCCACTTTGGTATTCAGCAATTCATTCTGCGAAATTAAATAGCGATTTTCGGCATCTATGTACCTTGCTCTGGTTTCCTGAAGTCTCAACCTTCTGCCTTCCGTCTCAGTCAATGACTTGAGCCCGTCAGTAAGCAATTTTTCGATACGCTCTGCCTGATACTCTGCAATCTGGTAATCCACCAAAGCCGCTTCTCTTTGGATGCTGTCAGAAATCACTCTCAGCTCCGCTTGTTTAATCCGGTTTTCTAATTGCTCGGTTCTTACTTTCAATATGGTCTGAAGGGAATTGATCTGATCCCTCAAAGCGCCAATTCTGTCCTCATAGGCCAGCAAGGTTCCTCTTCTTGCATCCAATTGAATATTTGTTCTGTCTAAAAGTGCCGGATCAAAAAATGCATCCTGGATTTCAATAATTTTCAAGATGGTGTCTCCGCGATTTACAAATTCACCTTCCATGACTAACCATTCGTCAATTCGTCCCGATATCACTGAATGAATAGTCTGTGGCCGGTGTGAAGGATTTACTGTAGTTAATATTCCATCACCTTGAACATTTTGTGTCCAGGGTAGAAACAAAATTATAACTACAATGATAAAAAAGTATACAAACACACGGCCAACGGTAGTTATTTTGATTTCATTTTCCGCTTGTTGAAAACTATGGTATTCATTGACATTTACTTTATGCTTGATAGACTGAGGGCTAATATTCAGCATGATCAAAAATTGAGCTTCTTAAACCATAAAGCATTTTGTACTTCTTCAAAACTGCCTTGTTCCAAAATTCTACCGTTTTCAAGATAAACGATTTTATCAAAAAACTCAGCATATCGAGTATGATTAGAAATGGCTATGACCGTTCGACTTATGTCTTGTCCAAATAATTCGAGAAAAAATTCAACCTGTCTCACCGAATCCACATGGTGAACGGTTTCATCAAGTAGTAACAACTTTGGTTTGTGCACAATACATCTTGCTAAAACGATTTTGGTAATGATGCTTTTTGATAAGCCTTTCCCTTCCGGTGCCAACTCAGTATGTACACCCTTTTCAAAATTTTGAACAACTGGTTTTAACTCAACCAGATCGATAGCATTCATTACATCATGAATAGGAACTTCTCTGCCCATAGTGATATTTTCTAACAAACTTCCATGAAAAATGGCTTCAGACGCCATGCTGTCTCCAATATGAGCTCGCATTGATTCGAGATTGAGGGACTTTAAAGGAGTTCCATTAATCCGAATAGTACCACTATAATTATCATACATTCCTGCAATCAGTTGCAAAAGGATACTTTTCCCTGATCCACTCAATCCGGTGATCAACACATGGTCTCCCGGGTTAATATCCAAATGGATGTTTTGCAAAATGGGTTCATTAATTCCTTCCCATTTTAAAGAAACATTTTCAATCTTGATAGCAATTCCCTTTTCATGATCTTCAATATGTTGTATGTATCCCTCCTTGTCCATTGGCAGATCGAGGACATTACCAATTTTTTCGATGGCGGTCAAAGTAGCATAAATGGAATCCATACTAGAAATCAACTTTTCGACAGAAGCTAATATGATGATGATTACGATTTCTGCTGCTACAAATTGGCCGATATTCAATTGCTGATTGATCACAAGCATTCCTCCCAATAATAAAAACGCTGCGGCTATCAGCACTTTGAAAGCTAAAATTGCATAATAGTGAAGCAAAAGATTGCTAAAATGTTTAGAACGGGCGGTCAAATACCTGGAAACAAATTCGTTTGCTTTCTTCATAGGCAAAGCAGTTGCTCCTGCCATTTTAAATGATTCCAGGTTTCTGGCAACTTCTTCAAGCCAATGTGCCACTTCGTACTTATGCTTTGATTCGATCAAAGAAGTTCTTAATCCAATCGGCCCTAATATCCACACCATGAAACCTACAAGTAAAATAGCTAACAATCCAAACAGGATAAAAAATGGATGATAAAAACATAGAAGAACCAAACCGATGAAAATCTGCAGACTGGAAGAAGCAAAGTCGATCAACAACTTAGGCAGACCTTTTTGGATGGATAAAGTATCAAAAAATCGATTCATCAATTCAGGCGCATAGTACTGCTGCAACGATTTTAACTGGATCCGGGGAGTTCTGAATGCAAATTCAAAAGCGCTTTTTGTAAAAACCTTTCGTTGCAATAATTCAGCGATGGAAAGCTGGAGGATTTGTAAATACCCATTGATGGCATAACCGGCCACAACAATGATGATAAGAACATAAAATGAGGTGGTCACTCTTCCACTGGCTATGAGATTGATGATTGCCTGCAATCCCAAAGGAAGCGAAAGTGCCACCAATGAATTCAATAAGGCAAAAAGGTAAAGATTACCTAATATTTTAGTATCCGGTTGAAGGAGTTTCCAGAATCGTTGAATGGGCCTTAATTTCACTATCTGTTCCTGAGCCATATGATCTAAGAATTATCAAACATCACAAGTTCAATGCGGCGAACTATTATCATGGGAAACGGGATTTTTAAGAGCCCTTGAAAAATAATGAAACTTCTAGTTAAAATGTTTAAATAAAATCCAAACAGTACATAATAAAGTTGATGCTGGCTCGATCCTCTTATGTAATTGGCACATTATCAGATAAAATATAGAATTTACAAACCTTTTCAGCATAACTAAAAAAGTAAACTTTCAAAGACCTTATCATCTTTTAGCTTATACTCTGATCCTTTTTTACAAAGATTGAAACGATGGCTGCCACAACGAGCACAAAAATTGAACTGGTAAGTATATTTAAGAACATTGCACCCGGAGTAAATCTTGACTTAAAATCCTCTTCTGCTTTTTCCAAAGCTTCATTGATCACATCTTCTGAAGTACCCAGTTTTTCAAGGAGTACACGTGAAGAATCTAAAGCCTGGTCCTTTAGTGTATCTATTATCGAAGGATCTATTAATTGGATGAGAATCAAAGAAAAAATACCTGAAATAACAAGGCCAATAAATCCTACTAAAAAATTTAATTTTAACGCTTCGCCATAAGGCAAAACCCCTTCATGAATCTCTTTATACTCCCTGGAGGCAAATATCATCACTCCTATCATTACCAGAAAGCTGATCAGTGTTTGTGTCCACAGTCCAATGGAAGAAACGTAATAACTAAATAATGCAAGAGCTATAGATATTCCACCATAAATCAAACCATACTTCAACCATGTATTTTGTAAGTTCATATCGTATTGTTTTAATTATTGTTTAATAAAAGGCAAAGTTATAATATTCCCTGAGTTATCCGTAATACTGGCTCCGGATAACCTTGTAAATACAAAGTAATGTAATCCCTCTTCTAAATCGTGTGTCGGAAAAAAGCAACGTATACCTTGTTCGGACTGGTGCGGATGAACTGAAAAAAAACAATGGTCAAAAGTTACTTTAGTGGAATCAATTTCAATCTTCACTAATGACAGATATTGTTCCAGTACTTTCCTGATTTTAAGATCACTATATTCTTTAATTTTTCTTTTCCATTCCGCTTCCTGGAATTCAATTTCCTGATTTATTGAATCTCTCTTAAATGTTTCATCAGTACTTTCCTCTGTATCATTTAACTTTTTCAGCTCCCTTCTCTCTCTGTACAACCTGGAAATAATTTTGGATCTTTCCTCTTCCATCCTTACAAGCTCAGGATCTTTAAGGCTTGACCGGTTAAACCAAGCGAATGAAAAACCCTTTTTCTTGTATGGAGTGATTAAATCTTTAGATTCCATCATTTGATCCAGTTTTTCATCAATTACTATAAAAAGTGATGAAAATGCTTTTGAAATCTCAAAACTTTCAAGTGTAAAAGCAGGTAATCGATTCTTTTGGAGCTTCCTTTCACTCCCTTCATATTCATTTAAAAAAGCGACTCTCAAATCGTCATAATAGTAAGGTGAAATTCCGGAACCCGTAGAAGTAAGTTGACCTTGGGGAGGAATAAAAGGCTGAGGGTGATTTTCCAATATATTGCTTCCAAACAGAACAAACAAAATATAAGGTATAGAAAAATAAAAGAATTTCCTCGTATATCTGTTGTCCATAAAATTGTATAAAATCGGCCTGTAAAGAAATGAGAGTGTGGTGAAACTGAAAAACCGGTAAATGTAAAAGTAAATAGTAGAAATCGATTTTTCTTTAATTCTCTTAACGCCACCCAAAGTGATTAAATCAATAAAGATAATGGTTCCCATCACCAAATAAAGCAACATAATCATCATTGCAATATTCATCCAAAAACCTGATTCCTCACCAAATCGAAATAAAAAGTATGCAATCGTAATGAGTTGCATCACGAAAATCATGAGAGATGTAAATAATAAAAATAAAAGGAATGTATAAGAAAAGATGATACTGCAAAGCCGCTCCAATCGCTCGATGTAGGCATCATAACTTCCTACTTGCTTTTTGAGGTGCCGGGTGAAGCGATCTGCGAAATGAAATGAATCATAGTCAATTTCCTGAGAAACATATCTCAAACCTATAGTCCCTATCCATAATCCACGTAGAATTACATGCACAATCAAATTGATAAAAAAAATGACCCAACCTTTTTTAATGATGAAAATAATGAGATAACCAATAAACTTAAATTCACCGGTGACAGAAGCATCAACAAACTGATTTAAGTCATGGATTACAGACTTTGCTGCATATATTCCAAATAATGCCAATCCGGAAATTAATAATTCTAATTGCCAGGACTCCTGCTGAAGTCGCTCAAGCCATGCTTTGAAATGCTGGGATTGACTGGAATCTGTAGGATTTTCCTTCATTATAAAACATTCAAAAAGTTATGCTAAAAAGTAATGAATTGATCATTCAATATTGTATAGTTTTGTACACTGTTCAAAGAAAATAAATTCGTGAATATTATTTAATGATCTTTACTATTTCAATTTAAATGACCATTTTATAATTATTCTTGCTACCATTAGTTCTTCAGCATTCCTGGCGGTAGATACCATTTCAATTGTACCTGATTTTCCCTCTTTTACTAAATCAGTTAAAAATTCATTCAACCTATCGCCATCTTCACAATGAAAATATATTCTCCCAGTAGCTTTTTTGTAATATTCAGCATGAATGTCAGTGACAAGCATAGACCATTCACCCCAGCTTGAAGAAATTACTGTACTCAAAAGTCCAGTGGACAATTCTCCAGCACCGGCCATGGCTGCAAAATATATTGATCCAAAAGGATTCTTTGTTGCCCACCCATATTTTAAAGAAACTGCACATGCCTGATGGTCTAATGATTCCAGCTTGACATTCCAGAATGCAATCGACGGAAGTCGTAACCACATGCCCAACCTGAATTTCCATGGATGGTTATATTTCTTTATTAAAGCTTCTCTCCTGTGCATAATTGGATTTTTTCTCCATAAACAATAATGGTTTCACATGGATACCCACTTTTACTTATCCTCCTAATGATTTCAATATCAAACTTTTCACTTCCATTTAATAAAAATATTAGAGTAAGAGGGCAATTTTATTCCTGCTAAAATAATCTAAATCTTCAAATTTTAAACTTGATATGTTCATTGAATGCTGGCAAAAGAACAAGACAGTTCATATGAAAATGTTTTGCAATAAAATAAAAAGGACTCTCCTTACGGAAAGTCCCTCATTGAACTGAACTATTCGAAAATATGATGACAATCTAACTTTTGACGGTATTGATAATGAAAGCCACTACTTTATAAGGATCGGCATTGGAAGCAGGTCTTCGGTCTTCCAAATAGCCCTTCCAACCATTTTCAACTACAGCAATTGGAATACGAATTGAAGCACCTCTGTCTGAAACACCATAAGAAAATTTATCCATGCTTTGTGTCTCATGCTTTCCTGTTAATCTCAAATGATTATCAGCCCCATATACTGCAAAAGCAGCCTCAATTCGCTCTTTTGGTCTGAATTTTTCACAGATTTCTTCAAAGACCTCTTTCTTTCCTGCATTTCTTAAAGCAGAATTGGAAAAGTTGGTATGCATACCTGAACCATTCCAGTCTCCTTGTACAGGTTTTGGATGAAGGTTAATCCGCACCCCAAATTCTTCACCCACTCTTTCCAAAAGATACCTGGCGGCCCACAATTGATCGCCGGCTTCTTTAGCGCCTTTTGCAAAGACCTGATATTCCCATTGCCCTTTCATCACCTCTGCATTGACCCCTTCAATATTGATCCCGGCTTCAATACACAGATGTAAATGCTTTTCAGTTAACGCTCTACCCACAGCATATTCTGCTCCTACAGAACAGTAATAAGGTCCTTGCGGTGGCGGATAATACCCGGAAGCAGGAAAACCAAGAGGGGTATGGTGATCCAAATCCCAAAAAGTGTATTCCTGTTCAAAACCAAACCAAAAATCGTTATCATCATCGTTAATCAAGGCCCTGCCATTGGAAGCATGAGGTGTTCGATCCGGGTTAAGAACCTCACAAATAACCAAATATCCATTCTCTCTGTCAGGGTCAGTAAAAAGTCTCACCGGTTTAAGAAGACAGTCAGACTTATCACCGGTTGCCTGATTGGTTGATGAACCATCAAATGACCAAAGCGGACAATCTTCGGGCTTTCCCGTAAATTTATCTGCACTGATTATTTTAGTTTTGCTCCTCATCATCTGCGTTGGGAGATTACCATCCAACCAGATGTACTCTAATTTAATTTTTGTCATTCATCGATATTTTTAAAATAGTTATTAAAATTGAAATCAAAAGTAGAAGAGTAAGTGAATTAAGCATATTTAAATTTTGCTATATATGCTATCCTCAAAGTGTCAAAAAATTATATTTACATCTGTATTTCAATCAATTACATTTTAAGCTTCTGTTATGCCTATTGCCCATACCGACCAATTGTTTCAATTGATAAAAAGCCTTGATAAAGCTGAGAAAAGAAATTTCAAGCTCTATGTAAAGCGTCTGGAGAGCAATAAAGACCCTTTATTTTTAAAAGTGTTTGAAGTTTTGGACAAAATGGAAGTACTCGATGAAAATGCATTGAGTCAAAAACTGGCAGGGATAAGCTCAACAAATTTGATAAATATCAAAAGACATTTATATGCTCAAATTATCACTTCTCTTCGTTTAATCCATAATAAAAAGGAAGTCCGGCTTCAAATCAGAGAGCATATTGATTATGCTGAAATTTTGTATGGCAAGGGACTTTATCTTCAGGCATTGAAAATATTGGATAAAGCAAAAATCATTGCTGAAAAAGCCAATCAGGATCTTTTGCTTTTTGAGGTGCTTGAATTTGAAAAGTTGATTGAGTCACGTCATATCACACGGAGTCGACAAGTTGAAAACAAAGTAGAATGGCTAATTGATCAGTCACAGCTAAAAAAAGAGCATCTGTCCAATGCTTCCGATCTGCTCAACCTCAACTTAAAAATACATGGTTTTTACATTAAGAAGGGACATGTGCGGACTGAACTTGACCGCTTCATTTTACGTGATTACTTTTATTCCAACCTCAGAAATATAAGTAAAAAACCTCAGGGCTTTTTTGAAAAAGTGTATCTCCATCAGGCCTATATGTGGTATTATTATACCTGCCTGGAGTTGCCTTGGTGTTACCGCCATTCAAAAAAATGGGTAGATACTTTCCTTCATAGGCCATATATGATCACAAAGGATCCGGATTTGCTTATGAGGGGGTTACATTATCTGCTTACCTCTGTTTTTTATATGAAGCATAGGGATGCTTTCCGGAAATATTTCAGGAAATTTGAAGATTTCTATGATGAATATCACAACTCTTTCAACGCTACCACCCAACTTACATATTTTATTTATGGCTGGAATGCCCGTATCAATAATCACTTCCTTAAAGGCGAATTCACAGAAGTTGCAAATATGATTCCAGAGATAGAAAAAGAATTGCAAAAATTTGATCACGTTCTGGATAAACACAGGCGTATCACATTTTACTATAAAATCTCCTGGGCTCTGATTGCTTTAGGTGATTATAATCAAGCTATTGACTATATCAACCGTATTTTTGAATTTGAACAATCACGGCTCCGAAATGAAGTATTATGCTATATACGAATTCTGCAATTAATTGCTCATCATCATTTGGGGCACCACGAATGGGTACATAATACCATTCCATCTGTTGTTCGATATTTCAAGGTATACCAGGAAAGTAATCCAGTTCAAAAAGAGGTTATCAAATTTTTGTCAGGTTTCAAAAATGCCGGACAATCTTATAACGAGAATATCTTAAAAATTCTAAAAAATAAATTAGAATTAATATTCAAAGATTCATTGCAACAAAGACCTTTTATTTATTTTAACTTTATCGATTGGATCAGGGCTATTGAAAATAAAACAACCATAGAAATGATCGTCAAAAAAGATTATTCCGATTACCTGGATAACAAACTGTATAAATGAAAAAGGCGTTTTATGCGGTTTTTTGTTGTTGGTGTTTTCATGTGATCCACGCCCAAACCGATTCAATTTTTGTCATTGACCAAAGTGATTTGGAGAATATAGTTGAAAATGATGAAATTGAAGGAGATCTTGATATTTTCAACACCTGGGATCAGTTGAGTTATTTTGCTGAAAATCCTTTAAACATTAATAAAGCAACCTATGATGAACTTAATTTTCTGAATCTATTACATCAATACCAGATACTTGCACTTTTAGATTACCGTCAAAAATTTGGCGATTTGATCAGTATCTATGAATTGCAAGCCATTCCGGGATGGAATCTCATAACCATCGAAAGGGTCAGACCATTCATCACTGTCAGAGAGAGAACGTTGGATCGTGAGGAATTCAAGAATATGTTGTCCGCTGGCAACCATGAAATTGTTAGCCGGGTAAAAAGAGTAATGCAGCAAAGGGCCGGTTTTGACCCAATGCGCAATCCCCAATACCTGGGAGATGCTCATGATTTATTTTTCCGGTACCAGTATAATTATGGCAATAAACTCCGATGGGGATATACCGGAGAAAAGGATCCTGGCGAATTAATTTTTAGAGGTATAAACAATCATGGCTTTGATTTTAACTCTGCTTTTGTGCATTATTATGATCCCCGAACCCGAATAAAATCCGTATCACTTGGAGATTATACCATCAGCATGGGTCAGGGTCTCATACTTCACAATACTTTCGGATCTGGCAAATCCACTCAGGTCATCAATATAAAGCGGGGAGGTCGGCCGATAAGACCTTATACTTCCATCAATGAAACCAATTTTTTCAGAGGGGGTGCAACTACTTTGCAATTATCAAACCAACTGGAAGTAACAGCATTCTATTCCCGAAAACGAACCAACGGAACCGCATCCATTGACACTACCCTCGATGATGGTTTTGAAACATTTACCAGCATAAATCCTTCCGGGTTTCATCGTACTCAAAGTGAGATTGATCGCAAGGGAACCATTACCCAGGTGAATACCGGAGGAATAGTTCAATTCAATTCTGGAGGTCTTCGGCTTGGTGCCAACTATTTGAATACCAGCTTTGACAGAACATTGGTGCCTACAGATTTTCTTTATCGCCAATTTGCATTCAGCGGTAATACATTGGACAATTACAGCACTGATATATCTTACCGTTATAAAAATTTTAATTTCTTTTCAGAAGCAGCTATGAGTGGAAATGGTGGTACTGCCCTATTATCCGGAGTTCAGGCAGTCTTACATCCAAAATTAGATATTGCCATTTTATACCGGGATTACTCAAAAGACTATCAGGTCATTCAGGCGAATGCCTTTGGAGAAGCCGGACAACCGGTGAATGAAAGAGGACTCTATTTCGGCGCAGAATTCAGGCTCTCAAGATCCTATCGAATTGCGTTGTACCATGATACCTGGTACCATCCATGGTTGCGGTTCAGGGTAGATGCACCCAATGACGGCCACGAAACTTTTGTCCGTTTTGAATATACAAAAAGAAGAAAACATTTCTTTTATTTCCAATACAGACATGAAACCAAAGGAATCAATATAACCACCGAAAACCCAATCAGAACGGTTGACAACAGACATCAGCACCGTTTCCGTGCACAATTCAATAATATTATATTTCCAGGGTTAGAGCTTAGAAACCGGATAGAATATGTTTATTTTAAAAACATAGAAAAGGTATCTACCGGATGGTTGCTGTTTCAGGATATTTTGTACCGGCCTCCTGGCAAGAAATATGCATTTTCATCAAGATTGGCTTTCTTCGACACCGACGATTTTGATAGCAGAATTTATGCTTTTGAAAATGATATATTATATGAGTTTAGAATTCCTTTTTTTCAAAATCGAGGCATGCGCTTCTACCTGAACAGCCGATATAAAATCAATAGAAATCTTACTGCAGAACTACGATTTGAAAATACTTACTTTGATAACGTGTCGAGTATAGGCAGCAGTGGTGAAACCATATTGGGAAATAACCGTTCAGAAGTAAAACTACAGTTCCGGTACAGAAGGTAATACCGCATTTAAATTAAATCTGAAGGGATGGCTGTGAATAACTATTGGGTTGGAGATTGGGTACTTCTGAAAAAATCAGGAAGGATAGGCAAATATGAAGGTCTGAATAAAGAGGGTAAGGTGATTGTAAAGCTAGAAAATAAAAAAGTGTATACATCTTTGAAAAACATCGAACCCTACCTTTGGGAAGAAACAGCTTCAATGGAATTAACCGATTGGGAAGAGGATCAACCCAAAACTATATATACCCCCTTAAATTTAAATTCAGAAAAAGATAAGATTGATTTGCATATAGACCTATTGAATCCTTCCATGAAAAATGCCCTGCCTGCCATCATACTGGAATATCAAATCAGAAAATGCAGATCCTTTCTTAAAGCTGCTTTGGACGAACGCTTGAAAATAATCACCATCATACATGGAAAAGGAAATGGGGTATTAAGAGAAGCCGTCCATCATGTAATCAATGAATTTCCGGAAGTTAGATTTACAATTCTTCAATCTGATGGCGGAAGTACAGAAGTATGGTTTTATTGAAGATAATGAACCGATGTAGAGAAATATTCATCACCCATCCATACATTTCTGAATGCAGGCATGTAATGCTCAGGCTGAAAATCCTCGAACCGGTAATCGATCTGCACAAAACAAGAAGGTGTAATTAAACATTCCATATTATGGATAGAAATCGTATTTTCTACATGATAATGACCCGTGAATAATCTGAAATTTCGATTAAAAGATGTCATCAATTTTATAAAGCGATCATTTTGGGTAAATGCATACCGCTTATCCATATGGGGTACACCACCGTATAAAGGTGGATGATGCATAAAAAGGATTTTGCAATCAATGTCCATTTTCAACTCTTCCGCTATCCATTCAAATTGGCTGTCACTCATGAATCCTTTCCCGGTATCCAGAAACAATGCTGAAATTCCACTTAAATTTGCTTTGAAATACAATTCATTGGTTTCAGTATTATAATTTTTCTCCAGGTTGAATATTTCTGCCATCATTCCGGAATGATCATGATTTCCGGCAATGACATAATATGGGATGCCCGTTTGGTCTAAAATCGATTTTACCCAATGATACACTTCTATATTGGGATCTCTGAAACACAGGTCACCACAAATCACTAAATAATCCAACGGGTCTGCAACCACCCTGTTCACAATTCTAATAAAATGGCTGCGGCTATCCACTTCCATGGCCATTTTACCAGGCTCTGGTATATGAATATCCGTTATTATGCAAAATTGGTTTGTTTCCATTTGAAAAAAATGTCTATATAGTTCAGTAGAAAACATAAGAGGCTGAACAAATGCATGTTCAGCCTCAAGATATTAGATATTATTTAGAACACGTTGTTAATTAAAAGCCCATAGCTCCACCCATAGATCCCATCATTTTTTGGAAATCTTGAAGGCTCATTTTCTGATAACCATCCGTTTTCAATTCAAATACTTTATCCTTAACCTCTGTCTTCAGATCCACTGCACGCATTACCATTGTCATGTTAGGTTCAGCAGACGCTATCACGAGTTCCAAAGGAAAACCCTTTAATTCAACATTTTGCATTCCCTGCATTGTTTTTGGGTTCGCTTTGATTTCATTGGTTACATATAATGACATATTCATACCTGGTACTTCCGGATTTTTTACATTTACCCTGTAACATTGATACCCGAGAATCACTTTTGTATCAGAATGGTCCTCTTCAATTTTGGCATCTTTCATAGCATCATTATTTGCAGCTTCCATCCTATCTCTTTCTATCTTCGTACTACTTATATGCATTTTTTGACCCATCGCATTGAACAACATATCCATGTTTTCATTTTCGTTGTCCAATAGCGAAGTCATTTCAACCATACCCCCCATCATGTTCATTTTGGTAAGCGTCTTATGGCTATTGAAATGTACTTCCGTAATAGCACCTTTCATCATTTCCATACCCATGGCAATCTGAGGATTATCAGATTTGACATCTACCAGTTCCATTTTGATCATCCCTGATGTCAATTCTTTCTGGGCAAAGGAAATCATCGAAACACCCAAACAAAGAATTAGGCTGAATAAAAATTTTCTCATGTTCATATCTTGATTGTTTAATTAATTGATTATTAAGAATAATTTTTAAATAATGTTTTAGTTATAAAAGTTTTGCAAACAAGTATTATTCGATAAAATCATGTAAATATAAGACAAATTCACCCTTTATTTTTTGGATTTTTCGGTCTATAAATAATTTTTAACATTTTTCAAAAGGAATTAAATCATTGTTAATATCATTAAATTCCTTTCTATGTCCAATCCTCGAAGTAATATTTATAATTTTATAAAATTTAATATACCCATTCATCAATGTACTTAATGAATATTTTAGCCAGATTTTCCGCGTCAGATATGGCTCTGTGATGTACACCTGTAAATTCGAATCCTTCTCTATCTACTGTGTTCTTCAAGCCAGTATATTTAACCATTTTTTTTATTTCGTGGTATTGAGATTTTAGGTTGGTGTGATGATCAAGCCAGCTGGTTTCGACTCGATGCAAATTACAATCATTTCTTAACAGATCAATATCAAACTTGCCCCATGAACATAATAGGTATTCCTCATCATAAATGTCTATCCAGTCCTGAAATTGCTGAATAACCTGAGGAAATTTTCTGGCACTATCTACATCACTTTGCGAAATACTGGTAAGTTTTTGGCAAAATGGAGATAATATAGGGTTTGCTACGGGTTGAATAAAACTGGAAAATGAGGAAATGGCTTCCCCAAACAGGTTAATCTTAAAGGCGCCAATTTCTATAATCTCCTGAATTCCTTTAGGAGGTTTTCCCATCCAACAAGTAGCCTCAAGGTCATAAACTATAAAGTTCACTAATTTGATTTAATCTTATCTATGAATATACCGGCATCTATCCGGCAGTTACCGAATTAATTAATTTAACTTCTTCCAAAACCTTTTCAAGTTGATAATGTTCCATCCGGTTGTGATAAAAATACAATAATCTAATATCTTCTGTAGTCAGGATTTCCCCTTGAATTTTTAAAGGTTTTGCAATGTGATATATTCCTAAATTTTTTATTCCGTATAGAGCCATTTCTGGTACATTTTCAAAGAGAATGGTTTCAGATAGTCTGATTTCACCTTTCTCTTTCATAATGAGTAATTTCTCTTTTAATTTTTCAAGAACCTGAAAAAAATATTCCAAACTCACATGAAAGGACGATGTATCCAGATTAATAAAATCCTCAAAAGGTAAATCTTTTTTAGTATTCAAAAACAACCTGTAAGCAACAAATGCCACCAGATGAGAACTCAATACTACGTTATTTCTGTAATAGCTTTCCAGTATTTTATCTCCAAGCATTTTAGTATATACTGTTTCTCTTTGGTGGTCTGTAGTAACTGTTTCATTCAGTAAGAAATATTTTTTTAAGTCAATGATTTCACCATACTTATCTACACTATTTCCATCCCCATCTACCTTATTACCCAGGACGTCAAGTGGCTCACCAACGCTAATTGTTATTTTAGATTTTTCTGAAAATAATGACCAGACAAATTTCATGATCTTTCTATATGATGTATATTGATCTCTGGATTTGACGTATTTTTCTTTCGTTGTTAATCTTAAATGCTGGTCTATCAGATACTTAGCTTCCAGAACAAAGTGATAACTCATAATGATGGGGACAATAAATATTTTTTTATCCTCACCATTCTGAATAAAATGTCGTTGTGTCTCCATTACAGAACCTAACAAACCAAGTTTCAACCGGGATTCTATGGCTCCGGTTCGTGATCGGGTACCTCCAGGAAAAAATAAATTATTGACTCCCTTTTCAAGGCTATAACAAGCCATGGATTTCAAACATTCAAGGTATATAGGATTCTTTTTTCTCCGGTCAACTTTATAAGCACCCAATCGATTCATAAAGTATGCAATCAATTCAACTTCATATAAATTCAAACCAGCGCCATAGGCAAAAGCCGGAACCCCAACGACAGCGTCCATTGCATATCCAATCAAAATGGAATCCAAATTTGAAAAATGAGTGGGAACAACCACTACCGTACCTTTTGAAAACAGCGACCTGAATTCATCAACATATCCTGTCACCATGATTCTATCCTGTAACTGGTAACGGTTACCCCATATTCTTCTATGGTTTCTACCTGCTGCAGTATTCAAAAGGCGCTTAAAAAAGGAAGTGAGAAATCTTCGCGCAAACTTAAAAGTTTTGGGGTTAAAGCTTCCTGTAATCTCTTCTGAATAACGGTGAACTATTCTCCTCAAAATTTCAATTTGCTCCTCTTCACTTTTACAGCTTTGAAATTCCCTTTCCAACTGGTTCCAATATCCAATCTCATCCGGTGGGTCAACTTTCCAGGGAATGTTTTTACATCGAATTTTCTCCAGATAGATGGTCTTAGCTACCATATCTTCGATCTCATGGGCGTGTAGATCCATCATTCTATTGAATGAAAACTGCTGTAATTCAGCAACATAGGCAGATCTGTTTCTACTGACTTTATAAATAGGCCAATCTTCAATTTCCGGGATGATATGTGGATAAACACTTTTCAAATTGTATTTACATTTTATTCAAATAGTGCAAAGGTAGTACTATTCAGGTATTTGATTGTAAAATCCATCCACGAGGTTTTCAATATAATGAAACAGCTCATCAATTCCCTGTTTAGTTTCAGCGCTGGTGACAAATTGTGATGGTAGATCATTCCAATATGCTAATAAACCATTTTGAATGATTTTGATGTTATCCTTTAACCGGGAAGATTTAACCTTATCACTTTTTGTATAAACCAAACTAAAAGGTAATGAACGGGCTCCCAGCCAATTGATGAACTCAAGGTCAATTTCCTGTAAAGGAAGTCTTGCATCCAGCAATACAAATGCACAGATTAATTGCTTGCGAGTCACAAGATATCTCTCTATCATTTTTTCCCACTCCCCTCTTTTTCTTTTGCTGATTTTTGCATAACCATAACCTGGCAAGTCTACAATATGCCACTTTTTATCCATTAGAAAAAAATTAAGCATTTGTGTTTTTCCGGGTGTCTTTGAAACTTTGGCTAATTCCTTCCTCCCTGTCAAAGCATTGATCAGTGATGATTTCCCGACATTTGAACGACCTATAAAAGCAAATTCTGGTATGCTCAATTTGGGACAATTCTGTTCGGATGGAAAACTTCCTATATATTCAGGTTCAGCTTTAAGCATACGGCACAATTTTTGTCACATTAATAATTTATATAATATGTATATTCTTTGAAAAAAAGTAATTGATTCTGAATGTTAAATTTTGTCACCAATTCAATCTTTTAATCAGTCTTCTGAAATATATTGATCAGGTACTTTGAGTTCACTTTTTTACTAATAACGTTTTAATTTATAAAGAAAATAAAAATCCTATGCGTACTTACATGATTTGGTCAATTATGTTCATTTTGATCCCACTGTGTCATTTGAGTGGTCAAATTGAAATTGGGGTAAAGATGGGTTTGTTTACCTCGGATCAGATCATTGAAAACTTTCCTATTCAATCCACAGGAGATCAAGGCATACAACTTAATTTACAAAATGCACAGTATGGTGTTCATGTGGGTGTGTATAGTAGATTAAAATTGTTTGGATTATTTATAGAGCCGGGGATAATCCTCAATTCAAGTGCCCATTTCTATACTTTGCAACAATTTAATGAAGGTGAGATTTTCAGTTCGCTCAAAACAGAACGATTCAACAATATTGATATACCTCTGTTATTTGGCTACAAAATATTGATTTTCAAAGTTTTTGCAGGACCTGTAGC
>JRYF01004438.1_pt1 | contig 19436 bp, 23 predicted proteins | sample 235331 | NCBI WGS metagenome assembly JRYF01 (sample SAMN03074217, study PRJNA261475) | activated sludge metagenome | biome: Wastewater Treatment Plant; feature: Wastewater; material: Activated sludge; isolation source: activated biomass of a wastewater treatment plant treating hydrocarbon... ...
GCGCGAGCGCGCCACGGCATTCGCACGCAAGAACAGTGAGCGTCTGCAACGGGTCGGGTGCGGTCATCGCAGACCGTGCCGCGTGGAAGAGGTGTGTCGACCTTCAGTCCAGCAGACTCGCATCCCAGGCATGCACCGTCTGCTGCTGCTCGCCCAGCCCCTCGATGCCCAGGCGCATCACGTCGCCGGGCTTCAGGAACACCGGGTTGGGCTTCACGCCCATGCCCACGCCCGGCGGGGTGCCGGTGGTGATGACGTCGCCGGGGCGCAGCGTCATGAAGCGGCTCAGGTAGCTGACCAGCGTGGCCACGCCGAAGATCATGGTCTTGGTGCTGCCGTGCTGGTAGCGGTGGCCGTTGACGTCCAGCCACATGCCCAGCGCCTGCGGGTCGGGCACCTCGTCGGCCGTCACCAGCCAGGGGCCGATCGGGCCGAAGGTCTCGCAGCCCTTGCCCTTGTCCCACTGGCCGCCGCGCTCGAGCTGGTACTCGCGCTCCGACACGTCGTTGATCACGCAGTAGCCGGCCACGTGCTTCAGCGCGTCGGCCTCCGACACGTAGCGCGCCGTGCTGCCGATCACCACGCCGAGTTCCACCTCCCAGTCGCTCTTCACCGAGCCCTGCGGCAGCACCACCGGGTCGTTGGCACCCACCGCGCAGTCGGGCGTCTTCATGAAGACGATGGGTTCCTTGGGGATGGGCATGTTCGATTCGGCCGCATGGTCGGCGTAGTTCAGGCCGATGGCGATGAACTTGCCCAGGCCGGTCCAGGGCACGCCGGCGCGGCCCATCGGCACGGCCGGCAGGGTGGACGGGTCCAGCGCGCGCAGCTTGGCCAGGCCGGTGGGCGACAGCGTCTGCGGCGTGATGTCGGCGATCACGCCAGAGAGATCGCGCAGCGTGCCGGCGGCATCGAGCAGGGCGGGCTTTTCCTGGCCCTTGGGGCCGTGTCGCAGGAGTTTCATGGGTCGTCGTTCGTCAGTTGGACCAGCCGCCGTCGATGATCTGCGCGGTGCCGGTGGTGAAACGGGATTCGTCGCTGGCCAGGTACACGGCCAGCAGCGCGATCTCCTCGGGCGTGCCCAGCCGGCCCATCGGCTGGCGGGCGATGAAGGCGGCCTCCACCTGCGCGGTGGTCTGGCCGCTGGCGGCGGCCTGCGCGGCGATGCGGTCGCGCAGGCTGGGGCTTTCCACCGTGCCGGGGCAGATGGCGTTGCAGCGGATGCCCCGGGTGATGAAGTCGGCCGCCACCGACTTCGTCAGGCCAATGACCGCCGCCTTGGTGGCGCCGTAGACGAAGCGGTTGGGCGCACCCTTGATGCTGCCGGCCACCGAGGCGATGTTGATGATGGAGCCCGACCCCTTGGCCAGCATGCCGGGCAGGAAGGCCTGGATGGTGCGGAACTGCGAACGCACGTTGAGGTTGAAGGCGAAGTCCCAGTCGGCCTCGGTGCAGTCGAGCACCGTGCCGGCGTGCACGTAGCCGGCGCCGTTGAACAGGATGTCCACCGGGCCGTGGGCCGCGGCGGCGGCCTGGATGGCCTGCGGGTCCAGCGCGTCGAGCTTCAGCGTCGTCGCGCCCTGCAGGGTGGCCAGCAGCGATTCGTTCAGGTCGCTGGCGATCACGCGCGCGCCTTCGCGCACGAAGGCCTCGGCCACCGCGCGGCCGATGCCCTGGCCGGCGGCGGTGAGGAAGGCGGTCTTGCCTTGCAGTCTCATGAAATGGTCTCGGGAAGTCAGGAGGGGATCAGCTGCACCTTGGTGCTGCGGGTCTTGTCGGCCGCCAGTGCAAAGGCGTCGGCGGCCTGGGTCAGCGGCAGCTGGGCGCTGATCAGCGGCCGCACGTCCACGCGCCGGCTGCGGATGGCCTGCACCGCCCAGTCGAAGGCCAGGTGGGCGCGGAAGACGCCGCGGTAGTCCAGCTCGCGCGCCATGATGCTGTTGGCCGGGAAGGGGATCTCCGCCGGCAGCGTGCCCACCTGCAGCACGCGGCCGCCACGCTTCACCGCGGCCAGGCAGGTGGCCAGCGCGGCCGGGTGGCCGGCGCATTCGATGGCCACGTCGGCCAGGTCGTTCAGGCTGGCCACGTCCACCTGGTCGGTGCGCAGCACGGCGTCGGCGCCCACCTGGCGCGACATGTCAAGCGGCCGGTCCATCACGTCGCCCACCACCACGCGTGCGGCGCCGGCCAGGCGCGCCGCCAGCACCGCCATGCAGCCGATGGTGCCGCCGCCGGTGATGAACACCGTCTCGCCCAGCACCGGGCCGGCGCGGTGCAGCGCATGCAGGCCGATGGACAGCGGCTCGGCGCAGGCGATCTCCCCCAGGCTGATGTCCGGCTCGGTGATCGGCGTGAGCTGCGCCTCGCCCATCACGAAGGCGTCGCGGAACAGACCCTGGGCGTGCGGGAACACGCTGGCGCTGCCCAGGAAGTACATCTTCCGGCAGAGGTTGCCGCGGCCGCCGCGGCAGTAGTCGCAGTGGCCGCAGGGGTGCGACGGGTTGATCGCCACCCGGTCGCCCGGCTGCACACGCGTGACGGCGCTGCCGACGGCCTCCACCACGCCCGAGGCCTCGTGGCCCGGGATCAGCGGCTCGCGCACCTGGAAGGCGCCCACGCGGCCGTGCTGCCAGTAGTGCAGGTCGGACCCGCAGATGCCGGCCGCGCCCAGGCGCAGCCGCACGTCGTACGGGCCCAGCGGCGCGGTGGCCAGGTCCTCGAGCCGCAGGTCGTGGGCGGCGTGGATGCGGCAGGTCAGCGTCATGTCGGTCGGATCCTCGTCTGGGCCAGCTGCTCCTGCGCCTCCACCAGCGCCGGCACGAACTTGCGGCCGTGGCCCAGCGCGCTGGCCAGCGCCAGCGCCTGGTGCACGGCCTCGCCCACCACGCTGGGCGTGCCCTGGTTCTCGGCCAGGTGGGTGTAGTAGCGCACGTCCTTGCGCGCGTTGTCGAGCTCGAACTTCAGGCCGTCCATCTGGCCGTCCAGCGTCTTCGCCATCGCCTGGAACAGCCCGCAGTTCACCGGGCCCATGCCGACCAGCGCCACCAGCTGCCTCAGGTCGACGCCGGCCTTGGTGCCGACGGCGAAGGCCTCGGCGGTGGCGGTGCAGATGGCCTGGGCGATGAAGTTGTTCAGCAGCTTGATGGTGTGGCCGGCGCCCGGGCCGCCGACGTGGAACACGTTCTCGGCGAAGCACTTCAGCACCGGCTCGATCTGCGCGAACAGCGCCGGCTCGGCGCCCACCATCACGTTCAGCCGGCCGGCTTCGGCCTCCACCGGCGTGCGCGACAGCGGGGCGTCGACGAAGGCCATGCCGGCAGCGGCGCAGCGCGCGCGCAGCCGCGCCGTGCTGTCGGGCTCGGCGGTGGAGCAGTCCACGATCACCAGCCCAGGTTTGGGCGCGGCCAGGATGGCCTCGACGTTGGCCTCCACCTGTGGCGAGCCGGTGACGCAGAGGAACAGGATCTCGCTGCGTGCGGCCAGGTCGGCGGGGGAAGGGGATTCCACCGCGCCGGCAGCCAGCAGGTCGGCCACACGCTCGCGGTTGCGGTGCACCGTGAGCGCCAGCGCGTGGCCCTTGGCCAGCAGGTGCCTGGCCATGCCGTGGCCCATGAGGCCGCTGGCGCCGATGAAGCCGATGTTCATGGCCCGGTCCGCTTCAGCCGCGGCCGACGAAGGGCATCTTCGTGGCCATCACGTTGACGAACAGCATGTTGGCCGACAGCGGCAGGCGGGCCATGGTCAGGAAGGCGTCCACCACGCACTGCACGTCCATGCGCGGCTCGGCCTTCATCGTGCCGTCGGCCTGCGGCACGCCCGAGGCCATGCGCTCGGTCATCTCGCTGGCGGCGTTGCCGATGTCGATCTGGCCCACCGCGATGTCGTACGGCCGGCCGTCCAGCGCCGCCGTCCGCGTCAGGCCGGTGACGGCGTGCTTGGTGGCCGTGTAGCCCACCGACCCGGGCCGCGGCGCGTGCGCCGAGATGCTGCCGTTGTTGATGATGCGGCCGCCCATCGGCCGCTGCGCCTTCATGATGCGGAAGGCCTGGCTCAGGCAGTAGAAGCTGCCGTGGAGATTGGCGTCGACGATGCGCCGCCAGTCGGCGCCGCTGACGAGGTCCGGGGTCTGCGACGGCAGGCTCATGCCGGCGTTGTTGAACAGCAGGTCCAGGCGGCCGAAGGTCTGCTCGATCTGCGCGAAGGCGGCGGCCACCTGGTCTTCCTGGCCCACGTCGCAGGCGACGGGCAGGCAGCGCGACGCCGCGTCGCCGGCCTTCTGCGCGGTTTCCTTCAGGGCGTCGAGGCGGCGGCCGATCACGGCCACGCTCCAGCCCTCGGCCAGCAGGCCCAGTGCGCAGGCACGGCCGATGCCGGAGCCCGCGCCGGTGATGGCGGCGAATTTCATGCGGACGATCTCCTCGTGGTCTGGGGTCCGGCTGGCAGGCGCGCGGGCGCCGGCAGCGTCAGTGGTTGTCCTTCGGCACGAAGGCCCCGCGCTTGCCGCGCAGGAAATCCAGGTCGGCGCCTTCGTCGGCCTGCAGCACGTGGTCGATGTAGAGCTTCCAGTAGCCGCTGTCCAGCGGCGGCACCGGGGGCTGCCAGGCGGCGCGTCGGCGCTCGAGTTCGGCGTCGTCCACGTGCAGGTGCAGGCGGCGGCCGGGCACGTCCAGCGTGATCAGGTCGCCGTTCTGCACCAGGGCCAGCGGTCCGCCGGCAGCAGCCTCGGGCGCCGTGTGCAGCACCACGGTGCCGTAGGCGGTGCCGCTCATGCGCGCGTCGCTGATGCGCACCATGTCGGTGATGCCCTTCTTCAGCACCTTGGGCGGCAGCGGCATGTTGCCCACCTCGGCCATGCCGGGGTAGCCCTTGGGGCCGCAGTTCTTCAGCACCAGGATGCAGGTCTCGTCGACGTCCAGCGCCTCGTCGTCGATGCGCCGGTGGAAGTCGTCGCTGTCCTCGAAGACCACCGCGCGGCCGGTGTGCACCATGAGCTCGGGCGTGGCGGCGCTGGGCTTGATGACGGCGCCGCGCGGCGCCAGGTTGCCGCGCAGCACCGCGATGCCGGCCTTGTCCTTGAAGGGCTGGTCGAAGGGCTTGATGACGCGCGGGTCGTAGACCTCGGCATCGGCGATGTTCTCGCCGATGGTCCTGCCGGTGACGGTGATGGCGTCGCGGTGCAGCAGGTGCTCGATCTGCTTCATCACCGCCGGCAGGCCGCCGGCGTAGCAGAAGTCCTCCATCAGGTGCTCGCCGCTGGGCTGCAGGTTCACCAGGCAGGGCAGTTCGCTGCCCAGGCGCTCGAAGTCGTCCACCGTCAGCGGAATGCCCAGGCGGCCGGCAATGGCGATCAGGTGGATCACGGCGTTGGTGCTGCCGCCGATGGCCGCGAGCGTGCGGATGGCGTTCTCGAAGGCCTCGCGCGTGAGCACCTTGGACAGCAGCATGTCCTCGTGCACCATGTCNNGTGCTGGCGGTGCCCATGGTCATGCAATGGCCGTGGCTGCGGTGCATGCAGCTCTCGGCCTCGAAGAAGTCGGCCAGCTTCAGCGTGCCGGCGCGCACCTGCTCGCTCATGCTCCACACGCCGGTGCCGGAGCCGAGTTCCTGCCCGCGCCACTTGCCATTGAGCATGGGGCCGCCGCTGACGCCGATGGTGGGCAGGTCGACGCTGGCCGCGCCCATCAGCAGCGCCGGCGTGGTCTTGTCGCAGCCGAAGAGCAGGACCACGCCGTCCAGCGGGTTGCCGCGGATGCTTTCCTCGGTGTCCATGCTGGCCAGGTTGCGGTAGAGCATGGCCGTGGGGCGCAGCAGCACCTCGCCCAGCGACATCACCGGGAACTCCAGCGGGAAACCGCCGGCCTCGTGGACGCCGATCTTCACCTGTTCCGCGAGGGTGCGGAAATGGCTGTTGCAGGGCGTGAGCTCGCTGAAGGTGTTGCAGATGCCGATGACGGGCCGGCCCTCGAACTGGTCGTGCGGGATGCCCTTGCCCTTGAGCCAGCTGCGGTAGGCGAAACCGTCGCGGTCCTGGCGGCCAAACCAGTGGGCACTGCGGAGTTCATCGGCGCGCTTCTTGCGGCGGGGCTGGTCGCTCATCTGGGTGTTCTTTCGGATGCTGGCTTTCCCGGGTGTGCCCGGGCCAACTTCAATACTATGGTATGACGATTGAAGACCTCACCGTGGAATCCCCGATGTCAGACCCGACGCCCGAACGACCGCATCTTCTCACCGTGGCCAAGCTGTCGCCGCTGCTGGTGCCGCAGCTCGAGGCGGCCTTCACCGTGCACGACCGCCTGCACGAGAGCGACCCGGCAGGCTTCGCGGCCGTGGCGCCACGCATCCGAGCCATCGCCGCCAGCGGCGATTCCCGCGTGCCGGCCGAGCTGATCGCGCGGCTGCCGGCGCTCGAACTGATCTCGGTGATGGGAGTCGGCTACGACGGCGTTGACGTGGGCGCGGCCAGGGCGCGTGGCGTGATGGTCACCCACACGCCCGACGTGCTGAATGACGACGTGGCCGACCTGGCCCTGGGCCTGATGCTCTGCGCCGCCCGCCAGCTGCCCGCGGCCGACCGCTGGGTGCGCGACGGGCAGTGGCCGTCGCGGGGCCCGATGCCGCTGGCGCGCAAGATGTCGGGTGCGCGCCTGGGCATCGTCGGCATGGGGCGCATCGGGCAGGCCATCGCGCAGCGCGCGGTGGCCTTCGGCATGGACATCGCCTACACGGCACGCTCGGCCAAGCCGGCACTGCCCTGGGCCTTCGTGCCCGGGCTCGTCGACCTGGCGGCACGCAGCGACTTCCTGGTGCTGATCACGCCCGGCGGGGCCGGCACGCGCCACCTGGTGAACGCCGAGGTGCTGCAGGCGCTGGGCAAGGGGCGCGGCGAGGGCATCCTGGTCAACGTGGCGCGCGGGTCGGTGGTCGACGAGGCGGCGCTGGTGGAGGCGCTGGAGCGCGGCACCATCGCCGGGGCCGGTCTGGACGTTTTCGAGGACGAGCCCCAGGTGCCCGAGCGCCTGCGCGCGCTGCCGCACGTGGTGCTGGCGCCGCACATCGGCAGTGCCACGCAGGCCACACGGCAGGCGATGGCCGACCTGGCCTTCGACAACCTGCGCCTGCATTTCGCCGGCCAGGCGCTGCGCACGCCGGTGCCGGAGTGCCGCTGAGGAAGTCGCGCCTGCGTTCGATACGGCGCCGCGTATCCGGTCAGGGAATTCCCGCGATCCCCGTTTGTTCAATCATCATACGATAACACCACAGGCCCGCATCGGGCCGTAGCACGCAAGGAGACGACCCGCATGAAGACGAAGTTGCTGCTCGCCGCGCTCGCCAGCGCCGCACTGCTGGCCGGCGGCCCTGCCGCTGCGCAGGACAAGGTCACGGTCTGGTGGGAGAAGGGCTTCTACAAGGCCGAGGACGACGCGCTGTTCTCGATGATCAGGAAGTTCGAGGCCAAGTACCCGAACATCAAGGTCGACCTCAGCTTCTACGGCACGCAGGAGATCATCCCCAAGAGCGTGGCCGCACTCGAGGCGCGCAACCCGCCGGACGTGGCCTTCGGCAACGTGTTCGACTTCCAGGCCACCGGCAAGTGGGCCTTCGAGGGCAAGCTCGAGGACATCACCAGCGTGATCGACCCGATCCGCAACCGCTTCGAGCCGCGCGCGCTGGCCACCACCTTCCTGCTCAACGGCGTGGACCAGAAGCGCGCGTACTACGCCTTCCCGATCCGCCAGCAGACCATGCACATCCAGTACTGGAAGGACATGCTGGCCGAGGCGGGCTTCAAGGAGAGCGACATCCCCAAGGACTGGAAGGGCTACTGGGGCTTCTGGTGCGACAAGGTCCAGCCGGCCTATCGCCAGAAGACCGGCAAGCGCGCCTTCGGGACCGGCTTTCCGATGGGCGTGGACTCCAGCGACGCCTTCTATTCGTTCCTGACCTTCGTCGACGCGTACAACGTGCAGCTGGTCAACGACTCCGGCAAGCTCCTGGTCGACGACCCCAGCGTGCGCGCCGGGCTGATCTCGGCGATGAACGACTACACCTCGGTCTACACCAAGGGCTGCACGCCGCCGTCGTCGACGGCCTGGAAGGACCCGGACAACAACAATGCCTTCCACAACCAGACCACGGTGCTGACGCACAACGCGACGATCTCCATCGTGGCGAAGTGGCTGGACGACATGAACAACCCGGCGCTCACCGAGGCCCAGCGCGCCACCGCGAAGAAGAACTACACCGAGCTGATCGCCACGGCACCGTTCCCGAACAAGCCCGACGGCAGCAAGATGCAGTACCGGGCCGCGGTGAAGACGGGCGTGATGTTCAAGGAGGCGAAGAACAAGGACGCGGGCAAGAAGTTCATCGCCTTCCTGCTGGAGGACGCCAACCTGACGCCCTACATCGAGGGATCGCTCGGCCGCTGGTACCCGGTGACCAAGGCCGGCCAGGCGTCGAAGTTCTGGACCGAGGACCCGCACCGCCTGATCGTGCACAACCAGTTCCAGGCCGGCACCACGCCGTTCGAGTTCACGAAGAACTTCCGCTTCACGCAGCTGAACATGGAGAACGTCTGGGCCAAGGCCATGAACCGGGTGCTCAGCGAGAAGTGGACGACCGAGCGCGCCGTGGACGAGATGATCGCGCGCATCAAGACGGTGGCCGCGAACTGACCCGACCCCATCGCCCTGGGCGCGGCTGCGGCGCCCCGCCACCGTGGCGGGGGCCGCGTTGCGGCCGCCCCCGGGCCTTCCTGACCTTCACCGTCGCATGACCAGCGCCACCACCGCCGTCGCCGTGCCCCCCGGGCCGGCGCGCAAGGCGACCTCGTCCTGGCAGATCTGGGGCCGGGTCCTCGTGATCCCGTACCTGGTGATCTTCGTCGCCTTCGTGCTCTACCCTGTCGGCTACGGCCTGTGGCTGGCGCGCCACCCGGAGAGCTACGTCAAGCTCTTCGACGACCCGATCTTCTTCCGCACGGCGATCAACACCCTCGTCTTCGTCGTCGTGGCGGTGAACGTGAAGATGGTGATCGCGCTCGGGCTGTCGGGCTTCTTCGTGCAGTCGCGCTGGTGGATCAAGATCACGGCGCTGGTCTTCATCCTGCCCTGGGCGGTGCCGTCGATCCCGACCATCCTGTCGGTGCGCTTCATGCTCAACCCCGAGTGGGGCGTGATCAACACCACCATCTTCCAGCTCACGCGCACCGATGGCCCCAACTGGCTCAACGACCCCACGCTGGCCCTGGGCCTGTCGATGCTGATGCACATCTGGAAGAGCCTGCCGTTCTGGACGCTGATCTTCGTGGCCGGGCGCCTGGCCATCCCGACCGAGCAGTACGAGGCCGCCAGCGTGGACGGCGCCACGCGGTGGCAGAAGTTCCGCCACATCACCTGGCCGTCGATGGCGTCGCTGTACCTGACGTCGACCATCCTGTCGATGATCTGGACGCTGGGCGACTTCAACAGCGTCTACCTGCTCACCGGCGGCGGGCCGGCCGACCTGACCCACGTGCTGGCCACGCTGGGCATCCGCTACCTGCGCCTGGACCAGCTCGAGCTGGCGATGGCCAGCATCGTGGTGGCGATGCCGCTGATCCTGCCGCTGGTCTACGTGATGATGAAGAGGCTGAGCAAATGAGCGCGCGCCGGTTCTCGTGGCGCAAGGCCGGCAAGGAGGCCCAGCTGCTGCTGGTGGGCATTCCGGTGCTGCTGTGGACGCTGATCCCGGTGTACCACCTGCTGCTGTTCGCGCTGTCGCCGCGCGACAAGGCCACCTCCGGCCGGCTGTGGCCCGAGGACCCGACGCTGCAGAACTTCGACATCGTCTTCAACCAGAAGCACTTCTACCTGACGCACTTCTGGGTGCAGATCGGCAACTCCATGCTGATCGCGGTGGCCACCGGGGTGATCACGCTGGTCGTGGCCACCTGCGCGGCCTTCGCGATCAGCCGCCTGAAGGTGCGCGGCGGCCGCACGGTGCTGAACCTGGCGCTGTTCACCTACTTCATCCCCGCGGCCTTCCTGGCCGTGCCGATGTACAAGACCATGGCCATCTACGGGCTGCTGAACAACCGCTGGTCGCTGATCCTGGCCATGGTGACGATCGCCGCCCCCTACTGCATCTGGGTGCTCAAGCAGGCCAGCGACAAGCTGCCCTGGGAGCTCGACGAGGCGGCGCGCATCGACGGCGCGTCGCCGCTGCAGCTGTTCCGCCTGGTCTACGTGCCGCTGATGGTGCCGTCGCTGGTGGCGGTGGGCACCTATGCCCTGCTGCTGGCCTGGAACGAGTACCTCTACGGCTTCCTGCTGCTGTCCAAGGAGGTCGAGATCCCGCTGGCGGTGGCCCTGGGCAACTTCCTCAACGCCGACGACTCGCCGTGGGAGATCCTGATGGCCACCGGCTTCGTCTACGCGCTGCCCCCGGCGGCGATCTACTACGCGTTCAAGCGCTACATGGTCTCCGGCCTCACCGCCGGCGCCGTCAAGAGCTAAGCCCATGGCATCCGTCAGCTTCCACGACATCCACAAGGCCTACGGCAAGGTCAAGGTCATCCACGGCATCGAGTTCCGCATCGCCGACGGCGAGTTCGTCGTGCTCGTGGGGCCCTCGGGCTGCGGCAAGAGCACGCTGCTGCGGATGCTGGCCGGCCTGGAGGAGATCTCCGGCGGCGAGATCCGGATCGACGACACCGTGGTCAACGACCTCGAGTCCAAGGACCGCGACATCGCGATGGTCTTCCAGAGCTACGCGCTCTACCCGCACATGACGGTGCGCGAGAACATGGGCTTCAGCCTGCGCCTGCGCAAGGCCGACCCGGCCGACACCGCGCGCCGCGTGGACGACGCCGCGCGCATCCTGAACCTGGACAAGCTGCTCGACCGCTACCCGCGCGAACTCTCCGGCGGCCAGCGCCAGCGCGTGGCCATGGGGCGCGCCATCGTGCGCAAGCCCAAGGTCTTCCTGTTCGACGAGCCGCTGTCCAACCTCGACGCCAAGCTGCGCGTGGCCATGCGCGCCGAGATCAAGGCGCTGCACCAGCGGCTGAAGACCACCACCGTCTACGTCACGCACGACCAGATCGAGGCGATGACGATGGCCGACCGCATCGTCGTGATGCACGACGGCATCGTCGAGCAGATCGGCACGCCGCTGGAGCTGTTCGACCGGCCGGGCAACCTGTTCGTCGCCCAGTTCATCGGCAGCCCGGCGATGAACGTGTTCGACGGCACGGTGCGCGGCGGTGCCGTCGAGGCGCTGGGGGCGCGCTGGCCACTCGTGCCCGGCCTGGGCCGCGAAGGGCAGGACGTGCACTACGGCATCCGCCCCACCGACCTCGCGCTGGCCGACACCGGCATCGCCGCCGAGGTAGTGGTGGTGGAGCCCACCGGGGCCGAGACCGAGCTGCTGCTGCGCGTGGGCGGGCAGGACCTCATCCTCGTGATGCATGGCCGCACCGAGGCCCGGCCCGGCCACACCGTGCACCTGACGCTGGACGGCGCCAAGGCCCACGTGTTCGACCGCGCCGGTGGCGCGCGCCTGGGGTGATGCGGTGGGCCCTGCGCCACGGGTCGTCGTGATGGGTGTCAGCGGCTGCGGCAAGACCACCGTGGGCCGCGCGCTGGCCGCGGGCCTGGGCGTGAACTTCGTCGAAGGCGATGCGCTGCACTCCGACGGCAACATCGCCAAGATGGCCGCCGGCATCCCGCTGACCGACGCCGACCGCCACGGCTGGCTGCAGGCGGTGGCCGAGCAGCTGCACAACCCCACCGCCGCGGCCAGCGGGGTGGTGGCGTCGTGTTCCGCGCTCAAGCGCAGCTACCGCGACCTGCTGCGCGCCGGCGCGCCCGACCTGCGCTTCGTGTTCCTGCACGGCGAGCGGGCGCTGCTGGCGCAGCGGCTGGCGGCGCGCTCGGGCCACTACATGCCGGCTTCGCTGCTGCAGAGCCAGCTCGACACCCTGCAACCCCCGGACGACGACGAACGGCCGATCCGGCTGGACATCGCCGAGCCACCCGAACGGCTGGTGCAGCAGGCGCTGCAGGCGCTGCAGGCGCCACACCCGCAGGAGACCCCCCGTTGATCACCGCCGACACCTTCCGCCTCGACGGCCGCGTGGCCCTCGTCACCGGCTCGTCCACCGGCATCGGCCTGGCGCTGGCGCGGGGCCTGGCGCAGGCCGGGGCCACGGTGGTGCTCAATGCCCGCGACGTGCAGCGCCTGGAGGCCGCGCGTGCCACGCTGGCGGCAGAAGGCCTGGATGCGCACGCGCGCGCCTTCGACGTCACCGACGCCGCTGCCGTGGAAGCCGCGGTGGCCGACATCGAGGCCACCGTCGGCCCCATCCACGTGCTGGTCAACAACGCCGGCATGACGCGGCGCGGCGCCTTCCACGAGCAGCCGGCGGCCGACTGGCAGGCCATCCTGCGCCTGAACGTCGACAGCCTGTTCGTCGTCGGCCAGATCGTGGCCCGCCGCATGGTGGCGCGCGGCGCCGGGCGCATCATCAACACCTGCTCGGTGATGAGCGAGCTGGGCCGCCCCGGCACCGCGGCCTACACCGCCAGCAAGGGCGCGGTGAAGATGCTGACCAAGGGCATGGCCATCGACCTCGGCCCGCTGGGCATCAACGTCAACGGCATCGGGCCGGGTTACTTCCGCACCGAGCTGACCGCGCCGCTGGTGGCCGACGAGGCCTTCAGCCGCTGGCTGATCGGCCGCACGCCCAGCCGCCGCTGGGGCGAGGTGGAGGACCTGGCGCCCGCGGCCGTGTTCCTGGCCAGCGACGCCGCGCGCTTCGTGAACGGGCACATCCTCTACGTGGACGGCGGCGTCACCGCCACGCTGTAGCGCACGGGCATCATCACGGCCATGGCGACGTTCACCCAGGTCATCCTCTTCACCGACACCGACGGGCGTGCGCGCTTCCGCGAGCAGGCGCTGGCCCTGGACGAGGGCACGCCGCAGGCCCGCCTGTCGGCGCTGATGCCCAGCGGCGGGCTGCAGCTGCGCGAAAGCCCGGTGGGCTTCCGCAGCAGCTTCCACTGCACCGGCACGCCGCAATGGGTGTTCATCCTGCGCGGGCGCATGGAGATCGGCCTGCAGGACGGCAGCAGCCGGGTCTTCGGGCCCGGCGAGCACTTCTATTCCGCCGACACGCTGCCTGCGGGTGCCAGCTTCGACCCCGCCGTGCACGGCCACTGGAGCCGTCAGGTGGGCGACGAGCCGCTGGTCACCGCCTTCGTCAGGGGTGCACCGTGAAGCCCGCGCCGGCGCAGGTGGTGCGCAACGTGCATGGCCACACGCTGCATGCGCTCGGCGAGGCCATCGTCGCCGGCCGTCACCCGGTGGGCAGCAGCATCCCGCCGGAGCCGCTGCTGTGCGAGGCCTACGGCGTCAGCCGCACCGTGGTGCGCGAGGCCATCAAGTCGCTGGTGGCCAAGGGCATGCTCAGCACCGGGCCCAAGGTGGGCACGCGTGTACTGCCGGCCGAGCAGTGGAACTGGTTCGACCCCGACCTCGTGGCCTGGCAGAGCAAGGCGGGCCTGTCCAAGGAGTTCCTGCGCGACCTGCAGGAACTGCGGCGGGTGGTCGAGCCCGCGGCCGTGCGCCTGGCCGCCGAGCGCGCCACCGCGGCCGACATCGCGCAGATCGAGGAGGCGTTCGCCGGCATGAAGGCCGCCATCGAGCAGGGCGGCGACTACGTGACGCACGACCTGCGCTTCCACCAGGGCCTGCTGCGCGCCTGCCACAACCGCATGATGGTGCAGATGAGCAAGGCCATCGGCGCGCTGCTGCGCACCAGCTTCGAGATCTCCACCAGCAAGCCCGACGGGCCGCGCGAGTCGCTGCCGCTGCACCGGGCGGTGCTGGACGCGGTGATCGCGCGCCAGCCCGCCAAGGCGGAGAAGGCCATCCTGGTGCTGATCGACGGCGCGGCCGAAGACATCGAACTGGTGCTCGCGTCGCGGCGCAGGCTGCCGTCGCTGGCGGTGCCGCCGCCCAGCCTGCGCGCACCGGCCCGTCCGAAGGGGGTGAAGGCATGAGGCTGATGGTCACCGGCGGTGCCGGTTTCGTGGGCGCGCGCCTGGTGCGCACGCTGCTGGCGCGCGGCACGCTGGACGGCCGCCGCATCGAGCGCATCGTGATCGCCGACCAGGCCCCGCCGCCGGCGGAACTGCTGGCCGACGAGCGGGTCGAGGCGCGCACCGGGCTGCTGCTGGCCCAGGTGGGCGCGCTGAAGGACGAGGCCTTCGACGGGGTGTTCCACCTGGCCTCGGCCGTGTCGGGCGAATGCGAGGCCGATTTCGACCTCTGCCTGCGCAGCAACCTCGACAGCACGCGCGCGCTGCTCGACGCGATGCGCGCGCGCGTGCTCGCCGGCCACGCGCCCGCGAAGCTGGTGTTCAGCAGCTCGGTGGCGGTGTTCGGGCCGGACGCGTCGGTGCCGCTGCCGGCGCTGGTGGCCGACACCACGCTGCCCGCGCCGCAGACCAGCTACGGCACGCACAAGCTGGTGTGCGAGCACCTGATCGCCGACTGGACGCGCAAGGGCTTCGTCGACGGCCGCAGCGCGCGGCTGATGACGGTCACCGTGCGGCCGGGGCGGCCCAACGGCGCCGCCAGCTCCTTCTTCAGCGGCATCATCCGCGAGCCGCTGGCGGGGCAGGAGGCCGTCTGCCCGGTGGACGAGACGGTCTCGCACCCGATGACCTCGGTGCGCGCCACGGTGGATGGCCTGATCGCCGTGCACGAGGCCAGCCGCGAGGCCCTGGGCGGCCGGCTCGGGCTGAACCTGCCGGCGCTGAACGTGACCGTGCGCGAGATGCTGGACGCGCTGGAGGCTGTCGCCGGGCCGGCGGTGCGCGCCCGGGTGCGCTTCCAGCGCGACGAGCGCATCGCCGGCATCGTGGCCGGCTGGTCGCGCGGCGCCACCGCCGAGCGCGCGGCGGCGCTGGGCCTGCGGCCCGAGCCCGACTTCGCCACCATCATCCGCCAGTACATCGACGACCACGCCGGCCACCCGACGGCGCTGAAGGGACTGCAGTGAACCATTACGACCTGGGCGGCCGCGTGGCCGTCGTCACCGGCGGTGCGCAGGGCATCGGCTTTGCGACCTGCCAGCGCCTGCTGGCCAGCGGGGCCGAGGTGGTGATCTGGGACATCGACGCCGCCAGGCTGGATGCCGCCTGCGCCGAACTGGGCGCGGCGGGCCGCGTGAGCGGCCGGGTGGTGGAACTCACCGACGACGCCGCCGTGGCCGCCGCCACCGCGGCGCTGCCGGGCATCGACATCCTGGTCAACAACGCCGGCATCACCGGCGGCAACGCCACCACCTGGGAACTCGACCCGGCCGTCTGGCGCCGCGTGATCGAGGTCAACCTGATCGCGCCCTACCTGACCTGCCGCCACGTGGCGCCGCGCATGAAGGCCGCGGGCCGCGGGCGCATCGTCAACATCGCCTCGGTGGCCGGCAAGGAGGGCAACCCCAACGCCAGCCACTACAGCGCCAGCAAGGCCGGCCTGATCGCGCTGACCAAGTCGCTGGCCAAGGAGCTGGCCACCTCGGGTGTGCTCGTCAACGCCATCACGCCGGCGGTCGCGAAGACGGCGATGTTCGAGCAGATGACCGAGCAGCACATCGCGTACATGCTGGGCAAGATCCCGATGGGCCGCTTCCTGATGCCCGACGAGATCGCCGCCATGGTGGCCTGGCTGTGCAGCGACGACTGCAGCTTCAGCACCGGTGCGGTGTTCGACATCACGGGCGGACGGGCCACGTACTGAGCGCCCGCGGCCTGCCGCCGGGTGCCGGCCGCGCCTGCGCCGCGCCCGTGTCGCGCGGTCGGCAGGCTCAGCCCACGCGCCCGATCAGCAGGTACTCCATCAGCGCCTTCTGCACGTGCATGCGGTTCTCGGCCTCGTCCCAGACCACGCTCTGCGGGCCGTCGATCACCTCGGCGGCCACCTCCTCGCCGCGGTGCGCCGGCAGGCAGTGCATGAACAGGGCGTCGGGCTGCGCCAGCTGCATCATCTGCGCGTCCACGCACCAGTCGGCAAAGGCGGCGCGGCGGGCCTCGTTCTCGGCCTCGTAGCCCATGCTGGTCCAGACGTCGGTGGTGACGAGGTGCGCGCCCTCGCAGGCTGCCGCCGGGCTCCGGAACAGCTTCAGGCAGCCGGGGTTCCTCACGCCGGCCAGCGCGGGGTCGATCTCGTAGCCGCTGGGCGTGCTCACGTGCAGCGTGAAGCCCAGGATGTCGGCCGCCTGCAGCCAGGTGTTGGCCATGTTGTTGCCGTCGCCCACCCAGGCCACGACCTTGCCCTGGATGGACCCGCGGTGCTCGATGAAGGTGAAGATGTCGGCCAGGATCTGGCAGGGGTGGTACTCGTTGGTCAGGCCGTTGATCACCGGCACCCGCGAATGCGCCGCGAAGGCCTCCAGCTTGGCCTGCTCGTAGGTGCGGATCATCACCAGGTCCACCATGCGGCTGATCACGCGCGCGCTGTCCTCGATGGGCTCGGCGCGGCCGAGCTGGCTGTCGCCGGTGGTCAGGTGCACCACCGAGCCGCCCATCTGGTACATGCCGGCCTCGAAGCTCACGCGCGTGCGCGTGCTGGCCTTCTCGAAGATCATCGCCAGCGTGCGGTCCACCAGCGGCTGGTACTTCTCGTAGTTCTTGAAGCGCGTCTTGATGATGCGCGTGCGCTCGAGGAGGTAGGCGTACTCCTCGGCCCGGAAGTCCTTGAACTGCAGGTAATGCTTCATCAGCGTGTCGCCCGGTTTCATGTCGGCACGGGTGGGGCTGCGGACGGGGAGGGCAGGGCGCCCGGCCTCATGCGGCGAGGAAGGCGCGCACGATGGGCACCAGGATGCGCACGATCTCGTCGGCCTCGTCGGCGCTCAGCACCAGCGGCGGCACCAGGCGGATCACGCGGTCGGCGGTGACGCTGAGCATCAGGCCGGCGTCGGCGGCCTGCTGCAGGATCACGCCGCAGGGGCGGTCGAGCTCGATGCCGATCATCAGCCCCGCACCGCGGATCTCCACCACGCCGGCCACGCCCTCCAGCCCCTGCTTCAGGCCGCCGGACAGGCGCGCGCCCACGCTGGCGGCGTGCGCGAGCAGGCCGTCCTCCTCCATGATGCGCAGCGTCTCGACGCCGGCGCGCATGGCCAGCGGGTTGCCGCCGAAGGTGGTGCCGTGGTTGCCGGGGCCGAAGATGTCCACCGCCTTCGGGCCGCAGACCACCGCGCCGATGGGCACGCCCGAGCCCAGGCCCTTGGCCAGCGGCATCACGTCGGGCACCACGCCGGCCCACTGGTGGGCGAACCACTTGCCGGTGCGGCCGATGCCGCACTGCACCTCGTCGAGCATCAGCAGCCAGTCCTGGCGGTCGCACAGCGCGCGCAGGCCCTGCAGGTAGTCGGCACGCGACGGGTTGATGCCGCCTTCGCCCTGGATGGTCTCCAGGAACACGGCCACCACGTTGGGGTTCTCGCGCGCCACGCGCTCCACCGCCGCCAGATCGTTCAGCGGCACGCGCACGAAGCCTTCCACCAGCGGCCCGAAGCCGGCCTGCACCTTGGGGTTGCCGGTGGCCGACAGGGTGGCGATGGAGCGGCCGTGGAACGCCTTCTCGTAGACGATGATCTCCGGACGCTCGATGCCCTTGTCGTGGCCGAACTTGCGCGCCAGCTTCAGCGCCGCCTCGTTGGCCTCCAGGCCGGTGCTGCAGAAGAAGGCGCCCGACAGGCCGGAGATCTCGCACAGCTTCGCGGCCAGCTGCTCCTGCAGCGGCACCTCGTAGTAGTTGGAGCAGTGGATCAGCTTTGCCACCTGGTCCTGCAGCGCCGCCACCAGCCGGGGGTGGGCGTGGCCCAGCGTGTTTACCGCGATGCCGCCCAGGCCGTCGAGGTAGCGCTTGCCGTTCGTGTCCCACACGCGGCAGCCCTGGCCGTGCGTCAGCGCGATCGGCAGGCGGCCGTAGGTGTTGAGCACATGCGGCATCGGCCGGGCGGGCGCTTGCGGGGCGGTCATCGTCGGGTCCTCGACAGGGGGGGCGAAGGGGCCCGATTCTAGGAGGCCGCGTGCACCGGGACCGCTCGCCTGCTGATCGATGCTGCGACGCAACAGAACCACGGCACAATCACGGGTTCCGATGCGCAAGCCCCGTCAGTACACGATCCGCGGCGTCACGCTGGAAGGCCGCAGCTTCCGACCCAGCGACTGGGCGGAGCGCCTGGCCGGCGCGATGTCCTCGTTCCGGCCCGGTGGCGCGGCGCTGGGTCCGGGCGCGCACATCGGCTATTCGCCCTACTGTTTTCCGCGCGTGGTCGGCGGCGTCAAGTGCGTGATCGTCGACGAGGCGCTGCAGGGCATCGAGCCGATGGCCTGGGCCTTCGTGATGAACTTCGCCCGCGACAACGGCCTGGTGGTGGACGAAGGGGCGGCGCCGGCCGATTGAGCCCGGCGTGCGGGCGGGCGGGGCGGGCGGCGGCACGCTGCCTGGGCCCAAGAACGACGAAGGGCCTGCATCGGCAGGCCCTCGTGTGGCAGGCGGGGCGGCGGCCCCGCCGTGCGGGTTCAGGCGGCGGCGGTGGCCAGCGCCTTGACCTTGGCGGCCAGGCGGCTCTTGTGGCGGGCAGCCTTGTTCTTGTGAAAGATGCCCTTGTCGGCCACGGAATCGATGACCTTCTGCGCGTGCTTGAACAGGTCGGCCGCCTTGGTCGCGTCGCCACCCGTCACGGCCTTCTGCACGTTCTTGATCACGGTGCGGAAGTGCGAGCGCAAGGAAGAGTTCTGCGCGTTCAGCTTCACGTCCTGGCGCGCGCGCTTGCGGCCCGAGGCGAGGCGAACAGTCTTCTTCTTGGCTTTGGACGAAGTGGCCATGCTGGAGAGGTCGTACCTTGGTTGAAGGTGCTATAGGTGCAAAGACTATCGAGTATAGCATGCGCAGTGAGTGGGTGCAAATGCGGCTGCGGCGGGCGGCTAGAATGCGCGCTGCCCGATGAACCTGCTGAAGTCCGCCTCCCTCGTCTCGCTGCTGACGCTGGCCTCGCGCGTGACCGGGCTGGTGCGGGAACAGCTGGTGGCGGCGGCCTTCGGTGCCAGCGCCGCCACCGACGCCTTCAACGTCGCCTTCCGGCTGCCCAACCTGTTCCGCCGCCTGTTTGCCGAAGGGGCCTTCTCGCAGGCCTTCGTGCCGGTGCTGGCGGCCACGCGTGCCCAGGACGGCGACGACGCCACGCGCACGCTGGTCGACGCCGTGGCCACGCTGCTGGCCTGGGCACTGCTGCTGCTGTGCCTGCTGGGCGTGATCGGCGCGCCGGTGCTGGTGTGGCTGATCGGCGCCGGGCTGGAGCGCTTCGACACCGCGGTGCTGCTCACGCGGCTGATGTTCCCCTACATCGGCTTCATGTCGCTGGTGGCGCTGGC